>Ga0228535_1002126_pt1 | contig 21386 bp, 16 predicted proteins | sample SJ1metagenome_FD_168457 | JGI IMG/M metagenome (GOLD analysis project Ga0228535, IMG submission 168457) | Enriched culture of PCE-dechlorinating microbial communities from Ithaca, New York, USA - SJ1 | ecosystem: Engineered > Modeled > Simulated communities (microbial... > Unclassified | place... | reverse complement strand
ACTGAAGGCTCAAAATTGATCCGGATAGGATCCTTGAAAATCGGGGGATGGAGAGATAGGTTTTGAGCCAATCTAAGCGAAAAAAGTGGCGGTTGCAAGTGACCCGAAAATAGAAGGGTATGGCAACCAAAATCTCGTCGATACCGGAGTGATACCATGATGGTTGCAAGTGACCCGAAAATAGAAGGGTATGGCAACTTTCGTTTTTTCTCCCTTGCATGTTTGGCATTTTGTTGCAAGTGACCCGAAAATAGAAGGGTATGGCAACTGAGTTTCCGGCAGTTGTGGCAACCGAACATTATGGTTGCAAGTGACCCGAAAATAGAAGGGTATGGCAACATAGATGGTGTCATAGATGTTCTGCAGCGGGGCCAGTTGCAAGTGACCCGAAAATAGAAGGGTATGGCAACCGTGTATTTGACGTTCTCCCCGGCTGCATCGTTAGTTGCAAGTGACCCGAAAATAGAAGGGTATGGCAACAGAGCCATCCACATTACTTGGATGACCGGTTAAATTGTTGCAAGTGACCCGAAAATAGAAGGGTATGGCAACTGAACAATTCAAAAAAGCGGTTATCGATTTCAAGTTGCAAGTGACCCGAAAATAGAAGGGTATGGCAACTTGAAGTAAGGGAAGTATAAAATGAATTACAAGGTTGCAAGTGACCCGAAAATAGAAGGGTATGGCAACGCCCCCATCCTCGGGGAAATTTACCCGTTCTTGAGTTGCAAGTGACCCGAAAATAGAAGGGTATGGCAACATTATTTCCTTACTTGGAAATATCACAGGAAATGTTGCAAGTGACCCGAAAATAGAAGGGTATGGCAACATCCAGTTCCTGATGGGAACTATCAAGGATGAAAGTTGCAAGTGACCCGAAAATAGAAGGGTATGGCAACCCGGTACAGTTTTACACCCGGGAAGAACTTGTTGTTGCAAGTGACCCGAAAATAGAAGGGTATGGCAACTTGCTTTAATGAGTTCGTATTTTGCTTCGTCTGACGTTGCAAGTGACCCGAAAATAGAAGGGTATGGCAACACGTTGCGCTTTTGCAAGGATCTTCTCTTCATTTAGTTGCAAGTGACCCGAAAATAGAAGGGTATGGCAACACACCTGCAGCAACCTGATCAGGGGTTGCTCGATGTTGCAAGTGACCCGAAAATAGAAGGGTATGGCAACGAAGACTTTGTATTTACGATGAGGAGGGATACGATGTTGCAAGTGACCCGAAAATAGAAGGGTATGGCAACTTGAAGCAAAAGACGAAAGAATCGCGGGATATAGTTGCAAGTGACCCGAAAATAGAAGGGTATGGCAACCCGTTAACGGGTTAAACAAGTACCAGCCCGTCTGTGTTGCAAGTGACCCGAAAATAGAAGGGTATGGCAACCTTATCATAAGGAACGGATAATTAAGGTAAAAGAGTTGCAAGTGACCCGAAAATAGAAGGGTATGGCAACCGTATACGTTGAAACTATACCCCTTTCCATGCTGGTTGCAAGTGACCCGAAAATAGAAGGGTATGGCAACTCAATAATCGAATGAACTTTTAGCGATCGTGTTAGGTTGCAAGTGACCCGAAAATAGAAGGGTATGGCAACAACCTAAAAGAGTGCCATTAGTGACCCGGAAGAACTTGTTGCAAGTGACCCGAAAATAGAAGGGTATGGCAACGGAGGTTGTTGAGCATGACGAAGTACGTCTGTAAGTTGCAAGTGACCCGAAAATAGAAGGGTATGGCAACTAATTAAGGTAAAAGATTGATTTAACAACCTTTTAGTTGCAAGTGACCCGAAAATAGAAGGGTATGGCAACCATGGCACCTTGTCAGACTCTGTCTTTACAGAGTTGCAAGTGACCCGAAAATAGAAGGGTATGGCAACTATCCGAAAGGATGAGAAGTACGGACCTGTTACTGTTGCAAGTGACCCGAAAATAGAAGGGTATGGCAACTAATATCATCTGAATCTATTGAATTATTGCAGAGGTTGCAAGTGACCCGAAAATAGAAGGGTATGGCAACAACTGCGTTCCGTCACGCAAAATTGCTCTTGAACGTTGCAAGTGACCCGAAAATAGAAGGGTATGGCAACAGGGATTAAAACCTCTCCTGCAACCGGGTTATATAGTTGCAAGTGACCCGAAAATAGAAGGGTATGGCAACTGGGTTCACGATATTGTTCAAAGGAATGTGCAGCGTTGCAAGTGACCCGAAAATAGAAGGGTATGGCAACTATTGTATGTTTTCAAACACCTTGATCACAAACGTTGCAAGTGACCCGAAAATAGAAGGGTATGGCAACTAACTGTGCACAGATATATCCTAACATGCATGGGAGTTGCAAGTGACCCGAAAATAGAAGGGTATGGCAACCACCATTCAGCAATTGTTCTCTCGTTACAGGGTGTTGCAAGTGACCCGAAAATAGAAGGGTATGGCAACTGGGATCTGACTGTATATTGAGCCAGAAATGGCTCTGTTGCAAGTGACCCGAAAATAGAAGGGTATGGCAACGATACAATCTCTTCCTGTTCAGGAAGTAACTTGGTTGCAAGTGACCCGAAAATAGAAGGGTATGGCAACCATATACGCAGTCTCTACCTCGACTTCCATCATATAGTTGCAAGTGACCCGAAAATAGAAGGGTATGGCAACGATATCTGTCTCCCTTACCTTCTGTAGTGATTGAAGTTGCAAGTGACCCGAAAATAGAAGGGTATGGCAACAGTCTATCGGTGACTCTTACAACCTTAAAGTCGGGTTGCAAGTGACCCGAAAATAGAAGGGTATGGCAACCGGATACCTCATATGAGGTCTCAAACCCTTACCTGTTGCAAGTGACCCGAAAATAGAAGGGTATGGCAACCAGGTTCTATCAGGAAATATCATCTCTATACTAGTTGCAAGTGACCCGAAAATAGAAGGGTATGGCAACTGTATTTCCCTTGTCAAATGACGGATATTTTACTAGTTGCAAGTGACCCGAAAATAGAAGGGTATGGCAACTGTAAAGAGAGATGTGAGAGAAACGTTACACGACAGTTGCAAGTGACCCGAAAATAGAAGGGTATGGCAACTAACTCAATATCTTCACCATGATATTGTTTAATGAGTTGCAAGTGACCCGAAAATAGAAGGGTATGGCAACTATTCTAAATCATCACTATATAATAGCACCATACATATGTTATCGGTTTAGATAAGGTTTCAAACGAACTAAATTCTCAAAAATAGATCTATTGGCACTTTTAGAGAGAATCTCTCCGTGTTTGAAATTCAATGACTGGCACTTCGAGCCATCTTCATCTGGACCTGGCGTAACAATCCCCAAGTCATCAAAAACTCGCTAGAATATTTTGATAGCCTTAGCTAACTCTGCCAGAAAAAAACGGTTTTATCTCCTTATGGGCTAGATGTACAGTTTACTCGTGTGTGTCTTTCTATTGACGTGTGGTGAGATAGCTCCTTCAACCATTGCCTCCAAGATATCCTTCCAAGACGTAGTTGCTCGAAGTCCCCTCTTTTGTCTACCCAGATTATAGAGAATCTGTCTTGCATTTTCCGCAAAAACAATAGCCCAGGAACGTTTCTTCAGTCTCATGACCATTGCAGCTTCCAGCATTCTCCGAGCTATCCCAAACAACTCCCGACTAATAATCAGCCTTATAATCGGAATCCTGATGAAAATCTCCGTTATTGCCTCATTCTTTGATTTCAACCGCCCAAGAAGATCCTCACTTTTCGCTTCCCGGAAAAGGTTTTCAATATCCCACCTTGCCGCATACAAAGTTCCCACATCTCTTCCGGCAAGTTCCTGCTCAGGAATATTGGTGAAATAGGTATGATATTGATTCGTCTCTTCGTTAAATACTGCGATAAATCGAAGTTTAAAAGGTGATTCGCCATTCTATTTCCCATTTGGATAATATCTGACAGTAACTATTGCATCAATGTCAAATTTATGTGGTTTTATGATTTCTATGGCTTTTTGAATGTCCAAACCTATTATTTTCTTTCTCATTTTTTCAGGTATACTTAAACCTACAGACACTATCTCGGCTTTCGTACTGGACTTAATTCTTGTTACAAAAGAACCTCTATAACTCACTATTTGGGCAAATACCTCGAATTTAAAGAAACCGCGATCAATAAGCAATAACATGTCTTTCACCCAAGGACCAATGGTGAGGGTTTTCGCATCATTGGTCTTTTCTGGGAAAAACATCACAGAATGAGGTCCATTACATGCGACACTCAACAAAACAGAGACCTTTATACCCGCAGTTATCCTCCGTGTTCGCGTTGCGGGGTATTTATTGGCCAGATAAGAATGAACTCGGACAATGGTGTTGTCTTTGATCAGGACATCTTTAAATGTTCGTAAATATCCTTTTAATTCTGCATTTACGCCGTTTTTTTGCTTTGATATGTAATTCTCTAAACACTTATCAACAAATGCAAAGGCCTCATTATTGAACCGTTCGTAAAAACTGCTGTAGACTACTTTTTTCTTTTTATCGACAAGAGAATTGTATATCCTGAGAAATTTTTTAATGGATGATTCTTCTTTTGAGTAAAAACCAAAAATTAACGTTAATAGAAACTCAACAGGGAAAATCTTCCTTGAACGGATTATAAATCCCGATTCTACTGACGCGCAGGCGATCTCTTAAAAAGAGATAAATTCTGATAGTTTTTCTCTGAAAGGGCTGTAATTTGTGCTCCAAATGGGGGCCATGAGCACTTTGTGGGGCTTCTATATATGTCTACCGAAATTGTACGTGTGAAAATTTTGTATTGGCTTAGGTGAAGAGCATAGTGCAGATATAACCATGATCATTCCTAAACCGATACCATATGAAATTGAATTCCTTTTTTAATAATTTGTGAATATTTTACCCAGACAAAACAATATTATCATATCACCGGTAATTTTCATATCATGGCTGTATGGAAATGTAACATCTGTGGGTATCTCTATGATGAAAAAACCGGAGATCCGACCTCCTTCATACCACCTGGAACCCCATTTGCATCAATCCCTGATACCTGGCGATGTCCGATCTGTCATGCAGACAAAACCGTTTTTGAACAGGTGAGTGAAGCATCACCAGAAAACACATCATTCCCCACCGTTTCTGAAGCAATAATAGATAACCTCGTTCATTTTGGTATCACGGAGTATTTCGGTGTTCCCGGTACAAGCAGTCTTGGGATCATCGATGCAATCCGGAAACATGAACGAGCGAACTTCACGCTCTTCCGCCATGAAGAGAATGCAGCAATGGCAGCTTCTGCCTACAATAAATTCACCGGAAAAGTAGCAGCATGTGTGACCATTGCAGGACCGGGAGCGACCAATCTTGCAACCGGTCTTTATGATGCCAAGGAAGATCGGGCATCCGTGCTCTCGATCAACGGACAGGTTGAGATGCAGTATGCCGGTCCGGGTGGTTTTCAGGAGATTGATCAGGATGCCTTTTTCAGGCCGGTTACGGTCTATAACAACACTATCTATGATAAAAAGATGGCTGTAAAGATCCTGACCGTGGCCGTTCAGCATGCCATTGTCAGAAGTGGCGTTGCACAAATTTCGGTACCGAATGATATCCAGAAACAGGAGATTGCTCCTGAACATACCGAGATCAGGGGAGTCATACCTTCACTTATCGTCAGACCGGATGCCCTGACCATACAAAAAGCCATTGAACTCATCGCTTCATCCAAAAATCCAGTTATTCTCGCCGGATGGGGTGCATGCCCCTATTCTGATCTGGTTGCTTCATTCGCGGAGAGAATTGACGCTCCGGTTCTCTCGACCTTCCGTGCGAAAGGAATATTTCCTGATGATCATCCGATGTATGCAGGGATCCTCGGAACAGTCGGCTCATCCGGGGCACGGACCATGGTTGAGCAGGCAGATCTGCTCATAACACTGGGTGTCGGGTTTTCAAAGATGACCCGGGTTCCTGAGCATATCAGGATACTTCAGATTGATTATGATCCTCTCCGTCTGGGAAAAGGAAAGGATACCCTGCCGGTATATGGGGATGTCGGGGAGGTCATATCTGAACTCCTGTCTAAACTCCCCTCATCTTCCCATTCCCATGCACAAGAAAAAGCCAATTCCGTAAAAAAACCCTGGGAGGAAGTCCGGAGAAAAGAGGCTGAAGATCTCTCTGTTCCCATCAGACCTCCCTTCATTATGGATGTTCTCTCCAGAGTAATCCCGCCGGATGCGATAATCTCCATTGATGTTGGAGAGAATGGATGGTGGTTTGGAAGAAATTTCAGGACCCGTGGTCAGAAATTTGTCATGTCCGGTTATCTTGCTACCATGGGATTTGGATTTCCCGGAGCAATCGCCGGAAAAATTGCATACCCTGAAAAACCGGTCTTTTGTGTCACCGGTGACGGGGGGTTTGCCATGGCCATGGGAGATTTTGTCACTGCAGTAAAGTATAAACTCCCGATGGCGGTGATAGTTCTCAATAATCATGAACTTGGGATGATACGGGTAGAGCAGCAGCTGGAGCAGTATCCGAATTTTGCGACGAGTCTGCATAATCCTGATTTCGTGATGTATGCAAAATCCTGTGGCGGTGATGGTATCAGAGTTGAACAACCGGACGTGCTTGAACCAGCAGTGAAATGGGCAATGAATCAGCAATGCCCGGTTATTGTTGATGTGATAACTGATCCCCGGCGGTTTCCGTGAAAAATGAATCTAGGAATGTAGTAATATTTTTGGCATTCGAAAACAGAGGATATTTGTTCAATGGACTCTTACATATTCGGCCATAGTATGGGTATATTATGACATTCGCTCCGGAAATCAATCAGACATCGACTCATTCCGGGACCGGTTCCACTCTGGAATTAACAGAGGATAAAATTCTAAAAACATTCGAGAGAATTCATATCCTGGTTGATACTCGTTCAATCATCTTCTCTGCTCATGCACGGACCAGGATGTTCGAACGTGGCATTTCATCAGAGGATATATTACCTATCCTGTCAAAAGGAGAGATCATTGAAACTTATGATGACGATACTCCATGTCCCTCCTTTCTGATGCTTGGATATATTCACGATTCTGTGCTACACATTGTTATTGCAGTTTGTGAAGATCACATAAAAATCGTTACAGTATATCATCCGGATAATCGATGGATAAACGATAAAATGAGGAGATAAATAATGAAACCGGGATTGTGCCAGTTTTGTAAAGGAACAATGAAAGAAGGAAAAACGGAATTTATTGCCCATGTCAGGGATCAGGTAATTGTAATAAAAGATATTCCAGCCTTTGTATGCGAACGATGTGGGGAGGCGTGGTTTTCATATGAGACCTCAGAAAAAATCGATAAAGTTATGCAGGATGTTCATGCCGGAACAATCTGTGTCCGTCCGCTTGCTGCAGGTGAGATCGAATTACCAGCCTGAAACTATACTTGTCCTTAATAGGACTTATAGGATTACAACACCGATCGAATGATAAATTTTAGTTATTTTTTTCTTATCTGCCTGAAATAAATACGGATCTCTTAATACCCTTCACATTGGCCAGAAATGAAGTATCACCGGAATCGAAACAATGACCATCATTATCTCGAGCGGTAGCCCGAGTTTCCAATAATCCCCGAATTTGAGCCCGGCCGGACCCATCACCAAAGCATTCGACTGATGACCCACCGGAGTCAGGAAAGCACTGGAAGCTCCAACCACGATAGCCATCAGGAAGGGATCCGGCGAAACGCCAAGACCGGTTGCAATACTGAATGATATCGGAGCCATCAGGACAGCGGTTGCGGCATTATTAATGAGGGCTGAAAGCAGCATGGTCACGATGAGGATAATCGTAAGCAGAATCACCGGTGAAAGAAGATTCTGAAATGACAACAACGTCGATGCTATCAGTTCTGCTCCGCCGGTCTCCTCCATGGCCTGACCAACCGGAATAAATGCACCAAGAAGGATGATCACCGGCCAGTCAATACTCTCGTAAATCTCCCTGACCGGAACAAGGGAAATGAGGACCATCAGCAATGCAGCAAGAGTAAAGATGACCTGAACCGGAACAATCCCGAGAGCTGCAATCACGATTGTACCGGCAAAGATACCGACGGATTCGATGATCCGCTTTGGCTCTCCAATCTTGAGGCCCCGCTCTGCAAGAGGGAAACACCCGAGAATTTTGATAGCTTCCCGAAGTGCTCCCTCGGTTCCCTGAAGTAATAAGACATCACCGGCCTGAAACCTGATATCATTGAGCCGTTCCTTGAGAAGAACTCCCTGTCTTGCTACTGCAAGCAGATTAATTCCGAAACCTGCCCTGAGATCGATATCTCTCACATTCAAACCCAAAGCTGGAGAATCAGCCCTGATCGTGCCCTCCATCAGAATCCTGTCACCAGATTCAATAGTTTCCCGGTCTAACGTGACATGTTCCTCAAGTTGAAACCCGGTTGCAAGAAGAAATTTTTTCAGATCATCAAGAGCTGCCTGGACTATCAGAATATCATCGGCTTTTATCCGTTCATACATGTACGGGACCGGTCGTGCAAATGATCCCCGGATAAGCTGGATAATGGTAATTTTTGCATTGGTTGCCTTAATGATCTCCCGAAGTGCCTTCCCGGCATATTTTGATTCAGGTGGCACCCGTATCTCCGTAAGATAATTTTGAATCGTGAAAAAATCATCCAGTGAACCTGGTCCGGTTCGTTTTGGTACCAGTCGCCATCCGATCAGGGCGATAAAGAGGAAAGAGATGAACGCAACCCCAAGACCCACCGGGGTAAAATCAAACATGGCATAGGCCTGCCCAAGATGTTCCTCCCGAAATGCTGAGATGATAAGGTTTGGCGGTGTTCCGATAAGGGTGATCATCCCGCCCAGTTGCGATCCAAATGCAAGTGGGAGGAGAAGGATGGAAACCGGGACCAGGCTGGATCGTGCCATTTTAATTCCCACCGGCATGAGCAGGGCAAGGGCTCCAACGTTATTCATGAACCCTGAAAGTGTGATAACAAGGCCGGTGAGTGCAGAGACCTGGATGGTTGGCCGTTTTCCAACCTTCATAAGAGCTCCTGTAATCATCTCCACCACTCCGGCATTCAAAAGTCCCCGGCTGATCACCAGAACTGCAGCTACAGTGATTACTGCCGGATTTGCAAAACCGGAAAATGTCTGGGTCCAGGGAACTACTCCCAGAATTGCGGATACACACAACGCAAGAAGAGCAACGATGTCATATCGCATTCTCCCATCGATAAAGAGAGCAAGAGAAAGGATGAGGATAACAAAAACGATTATCTGATCAGCTGTTACCGACATCATTTCTTATACCTGTTGTGATAATTGGAACTAAAAATCTCTGGTTCCTTTATTCTTGCACACTAATTTGGTTATGGTATGAAAATGGATATTATACCGGCCAGACCGGCCAGATGATCTTTCCGTACACTTCATTCAGAACCTGGGCAAGTCCGGTGTAGATTGCTGAGAACCCACAGATAATTCCTTCAATTCCTGCAATCTGTGTGATAGTCTCAATTCCGGTGATATCACCAAGAGCAAGGAGGAAGAACAGTATGGTCAGGGAGCCGAAGACAAATTGCAAAGCTCTGTTCAGTCGTAATGTTCCGATGAACATGATTCCGGTGAAGATGCCCCATATGATAAGGTATGAGGCCATGGCGATGTTGCCTCCGGTTCCGTCCACCAGATCTGCCGCCGGTAACAGGAGCAGCATCACCAGGGATATCCAGAAAAGGCCGTAGGAGAGAAATGCAGTCATACCAAAGGTATTATTCTTCTTCCATTCCATAAGTCCTGCAATAATCTGGGCAGTTCCTCCATAACATAGTCCCATTGCCAATATCATGGATCCCAGCGTAAATAATCCGGCATTATGCAGATTGAGCAGGACGGTTGTCATACCAAAACCAAGAAGCCCGAGAGGTGCAGGATTTGCAGTAAGTTCAGAGACGATCATTGATCCTGTTTCACTGGTTTGTGTCATAGTGCCTCCTATAGTAATCTGGTCGGATTGAAGAGTGATTATCCTGTAATGTATAAGAGGATATGGTGAGTATTTGATGTGGTACCTGGAAGGTTTTTTGCCCCTGTACATCAAATAAACGGGAGGTTTTTATATGAATCCTGAATGGTGCAATAGGTGTTGCAGGTGAGTGACCCAATCAATTCTGTAGATAGAAACGGAACAAAACGGAAATACATTAAACCCGGTCTTTCCGTAGATATTATCCTGAAACAGGATCAGCGAACTGGTAAGAAAACTCGCGGTATTGTCAGAGAGATTTTAACCGGTTCATCATTTCATCCGCATGGGATTAAAGTCAGGCTTACGTCTGGTCATGTCGGCAGGGTTTGTTTTATCCATCCGGATAGCCCCTGAAAATTTATCCGAGTCCGTGTTCTATCAAATCCGGATAAGAAAACAGTATATTGACCTTAAACCTTAATTTTTCCGATAATATATATTTCATAAAAACCACATGTAGGCCTATTCTCAAGGGCATCTTCCTACCGTATGTCTCTATGGAATAATCCTGAGGTCCTTATATAATCTCTCTGTTGGATTCAATATTGGGTCGCTATTATCAGGTTAATAGAGAGTTTTTGATTGAGTGTTTTCATGAAGATATGAGGATTAAATGGGGTTGTGGGCAGTCTGATATAAATGCTATTGTAGCATTAATCTCATTGTAACAATTTATATTAAAAATCAAATAAATCTTTTAATATCTTTATTTATAAAAAATAACCCATTTCTAGAGTTGGGTTACATAATCTGATGCCTATACCTGGGTAGAGTTGGTGAAAGGAGTAATATCTGACCAGATGATGTATTGAGATAGTTCCATTCCTTTCCAAAGGATACTTTCAGAATTTTGAAGATGCTTTATCGAAATTCGCAATTTTTTACATAAGGCCAAGTAGACAATCAGTTCTTTTATTATCTCTGAGGTATTATTCAGCATATACCTGAGAACCAAAATTTCTTAGTCTCTATCACATTTGAATTTCATGGTAACAAAAGAGCATTCAGAGCAGGACTATTCTGCATCAGTTCAGGAGATCTACTCCCGGTACTCTTCCGGCCCCTCCGGGCTCGATCCTACTGAATGTCTTCACCGTCTCACTATTTATGGGAAAAATACCCTGATCCGGTCAAAGAAAAAATCGGTCTATATTAGGTTTTTCGCAAACTTCACGCATCTTATGGCAATCCTCCTGTGGATCGGTGGGATTGTCGCACTGATCGCACACATGCCCCAGCTCGCAGCAGCGGTGTGGATGGTAAATATTATCAATGGTCTTTTCTCCTTCTGGCAGGAGTTTAGAGCTGAGAAGGCTGCGGATGCCCTGATGCAGCTACTTCCCGTAAAGGTCCGTGTCATTCGGAGTGGTGTCACTATCGAGATTGCAGCCGAAGATCTGGTTCCCGGTGACCTCATGGTCCTTACAGAAGGGGATCATATCTCAGCAGATGGTCGGCTGGTGGAAGCATCAGAACTCAGGATCGATCAGTCCACATTAACGGGTGAGTCCCATCCGGTAAAGAAGACTGCTGATCCGTCATATGAGACTGATATCTCAAAGATTGAGTATCAGAATCTGGTCTTTGCAGGAACCAATGTTGTGTCAGGGACCGGGCTTGCAATAGTCACAACCACAGGTATGGCCACCGAATTTGGAAAGGTTGCTCATCTCACCCAGGGGATAGAAGAGGAGAAAAGTCCCCTGCAGCAGGAGATGGTGCATGTCACCAGGATGGTCACCATTGTTGCGGTCAGTATCGGGATTCTCTTTTTCATCATGCTCATGACTCTGACAACCGTCACCCTTGCTGAAAGTTTTATCTTTGCTCTCGGCATGATTGTTGCATTCGTTCCTGAAGGTTTACTCCCGACAGTCACCCTTGCGCTTGCACGGGGTTCGCAACGGATGGCTAAACGAAATGCCCTGATCAAACGCTTATCAGCGGTGGAGACTCTGGGCTGTACCAGTGTCATCTGCACTGATAAAACCGGGACCCTGACTCAGAATGAGATGACCATTACCCGGATATGGATCCCTGGTTCTTTCTTTTCGGTGACTGGAGTTGGCTATGGCCCCGAAGGTGAGATTACTCCTGACGAACCGGCGAATCAGAAGAATATGGATGCTCTCAGAGAATTGTTCATAGCCGGTGTTCTCTGTTCAAATGCACGGCTTGTTGCTCCGGATTCTGCAAATCCCCAATGGAATATTCTTGGTGATCCAACTGAAGCTGCCATCCTTGTCGCAGCAGAAAAGTCAGGAGTATTTTATGAAGAGGAGAGCCACCGATTCCCACGGGTTCGGGAATTTCCCTTTGACTCCAGACGAAAATGCATGAGTACCCTGCACCTTGCAGAGAACGATCTCATCTGTTACCTGAAAGGTGCTCCAAAGGCAGTCCTTGACATCTCCTCAATGGTGATGGAGAATGGAGAACCCGTTTTGTTAACCGGGGAGAAACGGGCCAGAATCATGGAGGTGAATGATTCCTTTGCCGAGCAGGGACTTCGTGTTCTGGGGATTGCCCGGAAAAATATCCACGGCGATGTTACTCCGGAAAATGCTGAAGACGTGGAGCATGACATGACATTCCTCGGTCTTGTTGCCATGATGGATCCCCCCCGTCCTGAAGTTGCACTGGCGGTAAAAAAATGTCATCGTGCTCATATTCGCATCATCATGATCACCGGAGACTATGGCCTTACTGCAAAGAGTATTGCCCGTCGTACTGGAATAATAACCAGTGATACCCCCCGTATCATCACCGGGGTAGAACTTGATCAGATGGACAATAATGACTTAAAACAGGCCTTGTCAGGGGAGGTCATCTTTGCTCGCGTTACCCCTGAGCATAAGCTCAGGATAGTTGAAGTCTTGCGGGAAACTGGAGAAATTGTTGCAGTTACCGGGGATGGGGTGAATGATGCACCTGCTTTGAAAAAAGCGGATATTGGGGTTGCAATGGGAATATCCGGGACTGATGTAGCGAAAGAGGCTGCTGACATGGTTCTTACTGATGATAACTTTGCATCCATTGTCAATGCTATAGAGGAAGGCAGGGCGGTCTACGCTAATATTAAGAAGTTCACCGGTTACATCTTCACCAGTAATACCCCTGAGGCGGTTCCGTTCATCCTGTTTGCATTCAGTAAGGGAAGAATCCCGCTGGCTCTGGATGTGATGCCGATTCTTACCATCGATCTTGGAACCGATCTCGTTCCTGCCCTTGCCCTTGGGTCAGAACCGCCTGAGCCGGGGATTATGGATAAACCACCCAGAAATTTGAGAGAGCATGTCATCACCCGGTCACTCCTATTTCGGTCCTATCTCTGGCTTGGACCGATACAGAGCCTTGCCGTGATGTCTGCCTTTTTATATCAGTACTGGACGAACGGATACTGGGGAAGAATTTTCGACCTGCCTGCACAAGGCCCTCTCTATCACTCAGCAGTAGGAATGGCTCTTGCAGCGGTTGTGACCACCCAGATTGGTAATGTCCTTGCACACCGAACTGAACGAAGTTCTATTCTTAAAATCGGGTTTTTTACAAACAGAATGGTGTGGGCTGGTATTGTCAGTGAACTCATCATTATTATCATCGTTCTCTATATTCCGTTTTTCCAGGAAATAATCGGAACAGCTCCCTTCCCGGTAGAGAACTGGCTGTTTCTGTTTGCCTGGGCACCAGTCTTGTTACTGGCAGAGGAGTTCAGAAAGGGAGTTATTCGTATGATTCAAAAGAAAAAGGGAGTGAATAATCCATCAGGAGGGATAGCATGAAGATAATCATCATCGGATGTGGCCGTATGGGGTCAGGACTTGCAATGCGTCTTGTACGGTCACATCATGAAATTACGGTAGTGGATCATGATCACCGGGCATTTGACCGTCTTGGGGCAGGATTTTCCGGAATGATAATAGAACATGATGCCATGGACAAAAAATCGTTTACGATGAGTGGGGTAGAAAAGGCAGATGGACTTGCCGCAGTAACCGGAAATGATGCAGTGAATATTGTCGTCGCCCGTGCGGCAAAACAGATGTACCGGGTTCCAAAGGTGATTGCCCGAACTCATGATCCCCGATATGCAGAGCTGTATCATAAGTTGGGTATTGAGACGGTCACCAATGTAACTCTTGGTATAGAACGGATATCAGAACTTCTGACATTTTCAACCCTTGATATTATTCATGGAATCGGAGATGGAGAAGTAGGCATAGTCAGATATGATATTCCTCCGCTCCTTGCCGGACATCAGGTGAAGGATCTGACTGTCCCGGGTGAGATCATTGTCTTGTCACTGACCAGGAAGGGGAAGACCAGCATTCCAACCCTTGGAACTACACTGGAAAAAGGTGATGTGGTTCACATTGCCGTGGAAGAGCGGGCTGTTGACCGGTTAAAGAATGAAATGCGGACCGTCGGAGGTGGATAATGAGTCTTTCTGTATTGATTGCCGGTGGGGGTAAGGTCGGGACCTATCTTGCAAAGATCCTGATTTCCAACGGTAATATTGTTACCATCCTTGAAGGAGCACCAGAAGATTATCATAAACTCGAACAGGAATTTCAAGAGGGTCACCTGGTCAAAGGAGATCCGACCGATCCACAAGCCCTCATAGCTGCCGGAATAAAAAATGTCAATGTGGTTGCGGCAGTCACCAGACATGACGAGATGAACCTGGTCATAGCAAGCCTTGCAAAATTTGAGTTCAGGGTGAAAAGGACTATCGCCCGGGTAAATATCCCGAAAAATGCCTGGCTTTTTACCAGAGAGATGGGTGTTGATGTCATGGTGAATCAGGCAGATCTGATGGCTCATCTGATTGCACGGGAGATGACCGTCGGTGATATGATGACCATGCTCAAACTCCGGACCGGTGAATACTCCCTTGTAGAACACATCGTGACCAGTGGATCGGCCGCATCAGGCAAAGCGATTAAAGATCTCCACCTCCCACAGGAATGTGTCCTGTCTGCTATCATCAGGGATCATAAACTGGTTATCCCACGTGGGAATATCGTTCTTCATCCGGGAGATGAGGTCCTCACCGTTGCTCATGAATCGGTAACTGCGCAGGTAAGACAGGTACTTCAGGACCCCTCCGGATGATTATCAGTTCCTATCTGTTCATCACCTGGCAGGTACATTACTATACATGAAATATCTGATTTTTGATACAGAATCCACTGGACTTCCCAGAGAGGAGAAAGATCCCTTCCATTATCCTGAATACTGGCCACGTATGGTTCAGCTGGCATGGATTCTGACTGATGGTGAAACCATTATCACAGAGGAGAATTATCTTATCTATCCGGACGGGTTTGTTATTCCTTCTTCCTCCATGGAGATTCATGGCATTACCAATGAGCGTGCCAGAGAGGAAGGAAAACAGGTACTTGAGGTCCTTTCAGTATTTTCAGAATCAATCAAGCAGGCAGATGTTCTGGTTGGTCATAATGTCTCATTTGACCGGAGCATTGTGACATCTGAATATTCACGTGCAAAACTGAACGCACCTATCCTGAAACTTCCCTATCATTGTACCATGAAAACGTCGACAGAAGTCTGTAAATTACCCGCAAAAGGGGGAAGAAGAGGATATAAGTGGCCGTCACTCTCTGAACTTCACCAGTTTCTGTTTGAAGAACCATTTGAACATGCTCATGATGCAAGTGCTGATGTCAGGGCATGTATGCGGTGTTACCTCGAGCTCAAAAACCGTGGTCTTTTTCAGGAACTCTGGACAAAACCTGATCCAAAAGAGATGAAATGGAAGAAAAGAAGGAATAATCCGTATTATTGACCTGATTTCCCAATGATTCCGGAAAAAATTAACCAGTTATTCAAATCTGTATTTTCCATACGGAACGATCAATTCAAACCGTGCTCCCTGACCAAATACCCCTGTCTCCTGAATCCTGATACCGGTGATTGCCAGTACTTCCCGAACAAAGTATAATCCCATACCTTTTTTCAAGTCATTTCTTCGTTGGAACAGTGTTTCCTTTTGTTCATCAGGAATTCCCTGTCCATTATCTTCAAAAATAATTTTAAGATCGTTTCCTTGCATTTCTGTATACAGATGGAGTCTTGTAACTGAATTTTTCCCATGAATGACCAGATTCATGGCCAGATTGAAGAAGACTTTTTCAAGAAGGGGATCAGCATACATAAAAACTCTTTTTATCTCTTCAACCCGTTCAATATGGGTGAGATCGAGGTGTGAAATTGCATAGAGGTATACCTGCAGAACATTCTGCCAGTATGCAGGTTTGATTCCCATATCCTGATAATCCTTTGCAAATTCAAGAGACTGGGATACTTTTTTTACAATACTCTTCTCCTTCTCAAAGAGTGTCAGAACAGCAGGGTCAGACACCATATCTTTTTGCACTTCCAAATATCCGGACAGAGTAAATATGTAATTCCTTATGTCTTCAAAAGTGATGGCATTGAGGAGAGTGAGTTTATTCCTGGCTTTTTCCAAAGCTTCTTCAGCCTTTTTCCGATCTGAAATGTCCCGTGCGACTGACTGGTATTCAGTGATTGATCCTGAATCATCGAATAATCCCCGAATTGTTCCATTGATCCATCTCTCCTCTCCATCAGGCTGGAAAATTCTACACTCAAAAAATGCCACCGGGTTATCAGATGAGAGTGCGGTGATTTGGTTCAGAATCCCGGAAAGATATTCTTCAATTTCCTGGATCTCTCCTCCTTGCTGGAGGATATCTTCCCTATTTAACTGGAAGAAAGAACAGAAAGCATCATTAACAAAGATAATTTTTCTTTGTGGTGTGAACCGGAGAATGAGTTCTGTCTGATCTTCTACAATATTCCGGTATTTTTGTTCGCTCATCCGAAGTTCCTGCTCAAATGTTGCGAGGGTGTTGTAACTCTCTCTCAGTTCCTCCTCATTTGCTGCTAACTTTTCATATGCCTCATGTAAATCAGAATTTTTTTGAATGAGTTCCTGTTCAAATCTCTTCTGTTCGGTAACATCGACGAGAGTTGCAAGAGTCTGACCTGTTCCCGGCATCTGGGTAACACTGATCATGATATCCCTGATCTCTCCGTATCGGGTTTTGAATCTGAAATTATAAAGCGATGGGATGTCCTTTTCTCCTGCCTGCCGTCTCTTGTTGTACTCAATCATCCGGTTTCGTTCTTCAGGATCTGCAACAAACTCCACCCATTTCTTCTGCCCAATCACTTCATCTTGTGAATATCCCCATAACTCCTCAAATTTTTTATTTATGAGTGAGATGGAAAAATCTTTTTCTACAAGAATCAGGGGATTTTCTGAGTGTTCAAATATTGTCCTGTACTGTTCCTCTGAAATACGGAGTTTCTCTCTGGCCAGCGTTAATTCTGAAATTCGTAATTCAAGGTCAAGGTATGATTCCCTGAGGTTCTTCTGCATCTGTTCGATTCCACGGGCAAGAATGCCTATCTCATCAGTACGGGTAATTTCATGAATGTCTGTCACCAGATTTCCCTGCCCGATTTTTGAAACGGTAAAGGTAAGGTTGAGTAATGGGTCGGTCAGATACCGGGAGAGGACATAACCAAGAAGGCCTGAAAAGAGTGCCCCAATAATAAGAGCTGCAATGGTTACATGAATCATCCGGAGAATATTTTCAAATGCTTCAGTTGTGGAAAGTTCAATAATCACTGCCCAGTCTGTTCCTTCTATTTCGGCATATGATCCGATCACCTCCTCTCCTTTTAATCCGATATATGGTGAAATATTAGTTCTTTCAGATTTTTTTGAAATAATATCCTGCACCGGTGGATATGCAGTCATTAATGAGCCATAACGGTCCAGTATATCAGATATCTTCTGATAGGCAACAAACTTACCCTCTTTATCAACAATATATACATACCCGCTGTTTCCAAGATCAATCTTCTCTATCTCTGACCATAATGGCAAAACGCTGGCAGTTCCAATAAGAACATGAGTAATTGCTCCCTGATGATCCGAAACCGGTATTGCAATATCAACGGAGATTAAACCTGTTTGGGGGAATACATAGATGGGTGAAATGACCGTTTCTCCTTTTAGGGCACGGTTAAATAACGATTCTGTTGAACGATTACCAAGTTCATCTGGCATGTAGGTATAAAAACGTGATAATTTTAAAACCTCTTTTCCGTCAGGAGTCAACACGGTGCATTCATGATACAATTTTCTCTTGTCATTGAGGAGGTCAATAAGAACTTCCTTTTGTTCTTTGATGGATAAGGTTGAAAAATGTGAACTGGTGGATAAAAGCATTAGATTATCAGCCAGATTTGAAAAGTAGTATGAAATTATCAGACTTACTTCTTCAGCTGTTTTCTTCTGGGTCAAATGGATAGTATTCCCCTGCTCTGAATATGCTATCCAGATAACTCCACAGCCGACGATCATAACCATAAGGATTACAAGAAGAACTATACTCAGTATGGTCCGGGTTGTAATCCGTTGCAGATAAGGGATGGTATGGGGTGATGTTGGGTACGTCATGGTTTGTCAGGGTTCGTGGCCTGGGTTGATTCTGTATATGTATCAGGCCATACTGTTGTCCATGATCCATTCTGTACCTGCATCATTGTTAATCTAGAATATTCATTCTGTCCCTCAGAGCTGAAGGAGATATAATCATCTGGGATGAGAATATCCTGATCGGAAGTAATATTCGTCTCTGATAATGCAGTTCGGATATCTTCACTCTCTAAAGATGCAGCCCTTTCCAATGCATCACTGAGTACCAGTATTGTCTGGTAGGTATGAGCGGAGGCACCAGAAAGGTTCACGCCGAATCGTGCATAGTATCGTTTATTTAAGTCACGGACTGCCGTTAGAGAATATACTAATTCAGATACTGAATAGATGCCTTCAGCATCAGGGCCGAGAGCATCTATAAACGCTTGTGAAATGGTTCCTCCACCTGAATATATCACAGGTCCGGTAAAACCTGCATTTTTTAATTCTCTGCTGATGATTATTCCATCTTTCAGATATGTTGTCGTAAAAATTGCATCAGGTTTTTCCCGAACAGTTCTTCTGATCTCTTCAAGATAATTGTCCACATCTGCTGCAACATAGCTGGTATCAATGGGAATGGTAAATCCCCCTCTCTTCAAAAATTTATGTTCAGCGATGGCTGCACTGGTTCCAAAGGCCGTATTTTCATAAATGAGTGCAACAGTTTTTATCGGATTAATTAATCTTCGGTTCATGGATTCAAGAAACTCGACTTTGGTATGTGCATAATCATCGACTGTGGGAATAATTCTGAATGTATAGGAATATCCTCTCTCAATAATGACATCAGATATTCCCGTATTTACCATGAAAGGAGTTTGATATTGCTCTGCAATCTGTGTAGCAGCGATGGCCACATTACTTTGATATGCCCCGACGAGTGCAGTTACCGTGTGATTCAGGATAAATTCTTTCGTTTTCATCGCACCAATGGTTGCATTTCCTTTTGAGTCAGCAATGATATATCTGAGCAATCGTCCTTCTTTGGATCGAATCCCTCCGTTTTTATTGATCTCTTCAATAGCCAGAATGGAGCCGTTCAGGCATTCATTTCCACGTCCGGCCAGTTCACCGGTCAATGGAAGGAGTATACCGATAGTGATGGTTTTGTTTATTACCGGAGATTTTTCTTCAACACACCCGCATGACAGAATGGTGTATATAATGAATAAACACAGTAAAACCGGGTAGTACCATGGTATCCGGGAATCTGGATCCAGTCTTCGTTTCATTGGGTATGAATGATAATCGACGAATAAAGTATATGTATATATTCAAACAACATAGGGGTGTCTGAAATATCGTGCCATGCCTACTGAACGTAATGGTATCATCCACTTGAAAAATAGATTGGTCCATGACCTGTACACCTAATGTGCATCATATTATGCACACTCTCTGAATTATTTCAGTAACTTTTCATCATTCTGTATTTAATTATTTGCATAATGGTTGACATATCCAATCCTTTTTTTATGTGGGAAGTACAATCATACATTACAATCTCACAAATAATGGACGGTTGTCTTTCTTTGGATCAGGAACATCCCTCTTTGCATATATGACAGTCATAAAAATTCTGCTTGTTGATGATCAGGAAGAACTTCTGGATATAACCCGGATTTTTCTTGAAAAGGGTGGGGACATCGTAGTTGAAACCAGTACATCTGCTATAACTGCGATAGAAATGCTCCGTGAGCATAAATATGATGCCATTGTCTCTGATTATGAAATGCCCCAGATGGATGGGATAGAATTTTTAAAAACCATCAAGAGGATGGGACTTGAAAAACCCTTCATCATCTTTACCGGAAGAAGTCGGGAAGATATTGTTATCGAGGCATTAAATTCAGGGGCTGATTTTTACCTTCAGAAAGGGTCTGAACCAAAAGTCCAGTTTGCCGAGCTTCGGAATATGATTCATCAGGCTGTCATGAGAAAGAGGATAGAAGAAGCCCTCATCCAGTCTGAAACAAATTATAAAACACTTGTAGAATGTACTCAGGATTCTATCTACATGGTTGACAAGAGGGGAAAATATCTTTTCATGAACTCTCATCACAAAGCCCGTCTTGGAATCAGTGACCAGGATTTTCATAATTATTATTATCAAGATCTTCATTCAGATGAAGAAACCGGACATTTTTTAAACCTTATTAAAGAGGCTATCGAAAAGAGCAGACCGGTTCATGACGAATATAGAAAAGGTGATCGGTGGTTTGTCAGAACCATCAGCCCGGTCAGGAATGAAATCCTTGATCTTACCATTGCAGCTACGGTAATTTCTACTGAGATCACTCATACCCGGACGCTTGAAAAGACGGTCAGCACCCTAGAAGAACATTATAAAATACTTGTTGAAGCCATGCAGGACTCGGTGTATTCCGTCGATCCTGAATGCAGGTATAAATTCATGAATTCCCATCACCAGAAAAGGCTAGGGATTACCGGAGAATATATCGGGACTTATTATGGGGATTACCATGATAAAGCAGCAACCGATCGATTTGAATCTCATATCCAAAAGGTTATCAGTACAAAACAATCAGTTTGTGAACGATATACCGAAGATACCCGAATCTTTATCAGGACATACAGCCCGGTTCTGGACCCTGAAACACAGATGGTTCAGGAGATAGTTGTTATCTCTAGGAGTTACGCAGTTAACTTTTATAATAGAAAGATCTATATATGTTGACAGCACCAATAATATACGTGCCAGTAACGAAACAGCCATCCGATGTTGATTATATCAATTACCTCATCGCAGCTCGAT
>Ga0228535_1002124_pt1 | contig 21398 bp, 23 predicted proteins | sample SJ1metagenome_FD_168457 | JGI IMG/M metagenome (GOLD analysis project Ga0228535, IMG submission 168457) | Enriched culture of PCE-dechlorinating microbial communities from Ithaca, New York, USA - SJ1 | ecosystem: Engineered > Modeled > Simulated communities (microbial... > Unclassified | place... | reverse complement strand
GCGACATCACCGAAAAGGACTGGGTCGATCTCATGGGCAGCAACCTCAAGGCGCCGTTGTTCCTGTCGCAGGCCGCCGCGCCCGAATTGCGCAAGCGGCGCGGCTGCATCATCAACATCACCGACATCCACGCCGAACGGCCGATGAAGAGTTACGTCGTCTATTCCGTCGCCAAAGCGGGGCTGGTCGGCCTGACCAAGTCGCTGGCGCGCGAGCTCGCGCCCGAAGTCCGCGTCAACGGCATCGCGCCGGGGCCGATCGCGTGGCCCGAAGACGATCCGAACTTCGACGAGGTGTCGCGCCAGCGCATCGTTTCGCACACCATGCTGAAGCATGCGGGCGACCCCAACGACATCGCGCTCGCCGTGCGCTTTTTCGCCAAGGACGCGCCCTTCGTCACCGGCCAGATCCTGGCCGTGGACGGCGGACGCAGCGCGAAGCTCTAGCGCGCCCTCGGCGGACGCGGCGGCGGCTCGAAGGCATCCGCGTCGTCCGTGCGTATCGCGCGCAGCCGCGTCCGCACCCGGCGCGCGCCGACGCGCAGAAAATTCCGGTTCGGCGTACCCGCCGGTGCGGCGCCTGTCGCCGTCCGGCGAAAAAGACCGCCGCGCTGCGGGGGCGCGTTCACGAGGCGCGCGCCGCGCTGCGCGCGCTCGGCAGTTGTTCCAGATTCGACGCGGCCGCCTCCGCCGGTTCCGGCTTGCCGGCGGCGGGCGTCCTGCCCGCGTCGTGCGTGGCCACGTTGCCGCTGATGACGCCGCCTTCCTCGATCATCATGGCGCCGTAGCGGATCGTGCCGCTGACGCGCCCGGTGGCGTATATGACCAGCCGCTTGCGCGCGGTCAGTTCGCCTTCGAAGGTGCCGCGCACCTCGGCGACGTCGATGTCCGCCGTGCCGGCGAACACGCCGCCCTCGGCGATGCGGATGTCGCGGCTGTTCATCGAGGCCTCCACGCGGCCTTCCACCACCAGGATTTCGCAATCGGTGATTTCCGAGCCTTTGAGCTTGATGTTCGGGCCGACGATCAGCTTGCTGCCCGCGTCGCTGGACGCGGTTTTCGCGCTGTCGAGGGGCGGCTCGCTGCGGGCCGCATCCGTCGGGCGCGCCGCGTCGGCGGAACGGCTGGAAATCGATGCGGACGCGTTGGAGCGCGGCGATTCGGTCCGAGCCTGGGCGGATGATCCAGGCTGCATGAAAGTCTTCAGCATGTCGGTCTCTCTCAAAGATGCGGGTGAACTCGGGTGTGGGTGCGGCCGGAAGCGGACGCGGCCCTTGCTTTGCAAGCTGCGGGCCAGCGCACAAAAGGCTTTTTGAACAGGCGTTTAACGATTGCCCCGCCCCGCCGGGGCGGCATCAGACACGGTAAAACGTCGCTCACGGGCGACGGGGCTCAAGGCGATGATCCGAAATATTTATATGAAACAAAATCTTATATTTGATTGCGCCTGTCGCTAAAAAGTGACGCTCACTTTGCCGATAAGTGTTTCAGACTGTGCGAAGCGGCGCGATCCGCCGCGATTTGTAAACCAAGGCAAACAAAGGACGCCCTCGGGCAAACGACTTCAACCTGGCCAGCGTACAGACCGTGTCCACCCATCCCGATGATCTCCCGCTCAAATCGGACAAGACCGAGCCGGCGACGGCGCGCGATGCGAACGGCTGTTCGCTGAGCCAGATCGGCCTGGCGATCGGCGACTCGATCCAGCTTCAGCTCCAGTCCGACGTGGAACAGCCCCGCTGCATCGTCACCCTGGTCGGCTATCTCGAAGGGCAGAGCCTCATCGTGACCACGCCGATCGTCAACGGCAGCATGCTGCTGATCCGCGAAGGCCAGGATTTCGTGGTGCGCCTGTTCTGCGGCAAGAGCGCCTACGCCTTCGCCGCCAGTGCGAAGCGGGTGACCAACACGCCCTATCCGCACATCCACCTGACCTATCCCAAGAACGTGCGCGGCATGATCGTCCGCGCCAGCCCGCGCGGCCGCACCAACATCATCTGCCACGCCACGGCCGAAAACGGCCGCGGCCACGCCTGCGTCGCGCGCGATATCAGTCTTGGCGGCGCGCTGATCTCGGCGGGTTACAGGATCGGCGACGTGGGCGACAACCTCATGCTCAACTTCCGCGTCAAGATCGCCGACGCCGAGCATATGCTGACCATGAACAGCACGATCCGCTCGGTGAACGCATCGCGCGCGGCCGACGACGCGAAGTCCGCGATGCTGCACGGCCTGGCCTTCGATTCGATCGGCAGTCAGGAGACCCTGGTCATCTCGACGCTTCTCTACCAGAACATGGTGCGGGCGCAGAGCGAGGCGGCCTAGCGAAAAGCGCCGCACGGCGCTATTCGGCCACCCGCACGACGCCCCGGCTGACGCTTTCGCCGTCGCGCGGACGCAGCGACCAGAACGACAGCGAAGACAGCACCGTCAGCCCGCCCACCGTCAGAAAGGCGTGATGCAGAGCCGTCGTCACGGCGGCCTGGTCGGTCTGCGGCAGCCCGCCCAGATACCAGCCCGCGATCAGCGAACCGCAGGCGAGGCCGAAGCTCATCGACATCTGCTGCAGCGAGCTGGCGATCGTGCTCGCCATGCTCGAATCGGCCGCGTCGATGTCGGCGTAGGCCATCGAGTTCATGCTCGTGTACTGCAGGGAATTGAAGAAGCCCATCGTCAGCGCCAGCAGCACGATCAGGGCCACCGGCGTGGCCGGCCCCACCGTCGCGAACAGGCAGACCACGATCCCGATCATCACGGTGTTCATCGTCAGCACCCGCCGGTAGCCGAACCGGGCCAGCATCCGTGGCGCGACGAACTTCATCGCCATCGCCGCCGCCGCCGTCGGCATCATCAGCAGGCCCGACTGCCACGCCGGCATGCCCAGGCCCACCTGATAGAAGAGCGGCAGCAGGAATGGCATGCCGCCCACGCCCAGGCGCGTGACGAAACCGCCCGCCACCGACACGCGGAAGGTACGCACGCGGAACAGCGCCAGCCGCAGCAGCGGATGGGCGGTCTCGCGCGCGTGCAGGCCGTAGGCCGCGAGCAGGCCGAGACTCAGCGACAGCAGCAGCACGCCCGAAGTCGCGTCGAGCTCGTGCTCGCCGAAGATTTCCAGCAGCCAGGACAGCAGCGCCGCGCCGCTGCCGAACAGCGCCAGCCCGACCACGTCCAGCGGGCGCGGGGTTTCGCCGCGGTAATCGGGCATGTGGCGGTGCGCCAGCCACAGCGCCAGGAGGCCCACGGGCACGTTCACGAAGAAGATGTAGCGCCACGACAGCCAGTGCACGATCAGGCCGCCGGCCGTGGGGCCGAGCAGGGGCCCGATCAGCGCCGGCACGATGACGAAATTCATCGCCCGCAGCAGCTCGCCCTTGGGAAAGGCGCGGATGATCGCCAGCCGGCCCACCGGCATCATCATTGCCGCGCCCATGCCCTGCAGAATGCGCCCCGCCACCAGCATCGGCAGGTTCTGCGCCAGCCCGCACAGGATCGAGGAGAAAGTGAAGATCGCCACCGCGACGCTGAACACGCGCCGCGTGCCGAAGCGGTCCGCCATCCAGCCGCTTACCGGTATGCCCACCGCCAGGCTCAGGATGTAGCTGGCCACCACCGCCTTCAGACTCAGCGGGGCCACCCCCAGATTCTCCGCCATCGCCGGCACCGCCGTGTTCACGATGGTGGTGTCGAGCTGCTCCATGAACAGCGCCACGGCCACGACCCAGGGCAGGTAGGCTTTGACCGCGGCGGCGTTCATGGATGCGGAGGGCGGGCTCGATCTCGATTCGAAGTGGCCCAGTTTACGTCACCGCGGCGCGCCCCGGCGGCCGTTCGCTGGCCTATAGTGAACAAGCGCCCGCCATTGCTTGCAACCCCGGGCGCGCCGCTTTGGCAAGGAGCGTTCATGGCCGTCTTCCTCAAACGCGCTTACGACCCCCCGGCCGCCTCGGACGGCGAGCGCGTGCTGGTGGACCGGATCTGGCCGCGCGGCGTCGCGAAGGCCGATGCGAAGATCGATCTGTGGCTGAAGGACGTGGCGCCGTCGACGACGCTGCGCAAGTGGTTCGGACACGATCCGGCGCGCTGGCCGGCGTTCCGGGAACGCTATCGCGCGGAGCTTGCGCACAACGCCGCGCTGGCGACCCTGGCGGCGCTGGTGCATGCGAAAGGCCGGGTGACGCTGGTCTACGCCGCCCGGGACACGCAGTACAACAATGCCGTCGTGCTGCGCGAGGCGCTGACGGATGGCGAACTGACGACGGGATGAGGCGCGTCAGTTCAGGCCCTGGTAGGCGCGATACCACTCGACCCATTTGCCGATGCCGTATTCCAGCGAGGTCGCCGGCTTGAAGCCGGTGTCGCGGATGAGGTCGTCGACGTCGGCGTAGGTCGCCTTCACGTCGCCGTCCTGCATGGGCAGGAAATTCTTCTTCGCTTCCTGGCCGAGCGCCTTTTCGATCGTGCCGATGAAATCCATCAACTGCACCGGCGTGTGGTTGCCGATGTTGTAGACGCGGTAGGGCGCGTGGCTGCTGGCGGGGTCGGGGTTCGCGGGGTCGAAGTCCGGGTTGGGCTGCGGAATGCGGTCGAGCACTTTCACCGTGCCGTCGGCGATGTCGTCGATGTAGGTGAAGTCGCGCATCATGTCGCCGTGGTTGAACACGTCGATGGTGCGGCCTTCGAGGATGGCCGAGGTGAACAGCCAGGGCGACATGTCGGGCCGGCCCCAGGGGCCGTACACGGTGAAGTAGCGCAGCCCGGTGGTGGGCAGGCCGTAGAGGTGAGAATAGGTGTGCGCCATCAGCTCGTTGGCCTTCTTGCTCGCGGCGTAGAGGCTCACCGGATGGTTGACCGGGTCGTGCACCGAGAACGGAATCTTCGTGTTGGCGCCGTAGACGCTCGACGAACTGGCGTAGACGAAATGCCTGACGCCGTGGTGGCGGCAGCCTTCGAGCAGGTTGGCGAAGCCGACGAGGTTGGATTGCACGTAGGCGTGCGGATTCTTCAGCGAGTAGCGCACGCCGGCCTGCGCGGCGAGATTGATCACGGCGTCGAAGTGGCCTTTCTCGAACAGGTCTTCCATCGTCATGCGGTCGGAAATGTCGCCGTGGACGAAACGGAAGCCGGCGTAAGGCTTGAGCTGTTCCAGCCGCGCGAGCTTCAGCGCGGGGTCGTAGTAGTCGTTCAGGCTGTCGATGCCGACGACCGCGTCGCCGCGTGCCAGCAGGATCTGCACGACGTGCATGCCGATGAACCCGGCCGCGCCGGTGAGCAGGATTTTCATGGTTTCGCCTCCGAAAGTGGCGTCGATTCTAGCACCGGGGCCCTTACAATCTGGCGATGCCCACGCCGCGCCTGATCCTCGACTGGACGCTCTATCGCCTGGCCCTGCTGCTGGCCGCGCCGCTGATTCCGCTGCGGCTGCTGTGGCGCGGCCGGCGCGAGCGCGGCTATCTTCGGCATTGGCGGGAGCGCCTGGGCGCGGCGGACGTGCCGGCCGGCGCGATCTGGATTCATGCCGTGTCGGTCGGCGAGATGCGCGCGGCGCAGCCGCTGATCGAAGCCCTGCGCGCGGCGCATCCCGACGAACCGATCCTGCTCACCTGCATGACGCCGACCGGCCGCGCGACGGCCGAATCGCTCTATGGCGCGTTCGCGCGCATCGTCTATCTGCCCTACGACTACGCTTGGCCGGTGCGGCGCTTTCTGCGCCGCGCGCGGCCGGCGGTGGGCATCCTGATGGAAACCGAGCTGTGGCCGAACCTGATCCGCATTGCGGCAAAGCGGGGCGTGCCGCTGGCGCTGGCGAACGCGCGGCTGTCCGAACGCTCTGCGCGCGGCTATGCGCGCCTGCCGGCGCTGACCCGTGCGAGCCTCGCACGCATCGCCGTCGCCGCCGCGCAGACCGAAGCGGATGCGGTGCGGCTGAAGCAACTCGGTGCGCGCGAGGTCGTGGTCGCGGGCAATCTCAAATTCGACATCGCGCCGCCGGCCGCGCTGCTCGACCGCGGCGCGGCCTGGCGGCGGCAATGGGGCGCGCGGCCGGTGCTGCTCGCCGCCAGCACGCGCGAAGGCGAGGAAGCGCCGCTCTTGCGCGCCTTCGCGGAACGCGCGCCGGCCGAAGTCCTGCTGGTGCTGGTGCCGCGCCATCCGCAGCGCTTCGACGCGGTGGCCGGACTGATCGAGGCGGCGGGCCTGCAGTATGCGCGCCGCAGCGCGACGACGGCCGTGGAGGCCGCGACGCGCGTGCTGCTGGGCGACAGCCTGGGCGAACTCTTCGCGTATTACGCGGCCTGTGACGTCGCCTTCGTCGGCGGCAGCCTGCAGCCGCTGGGCGGACAGAACCTGATCGAGGCGGCGAGCGTGGGCCGGCCGGTGCTGGTCGGGCCGCACACCTTCAATTTCGAGGCGGCGACGCGGCAGGCGGTCGAAACCGGCGCCGCGCTGCGGGTGGGCGACGCGGATGCATGCGTGGAGAAGGCGCTGGCGCTGCTGGCCGATACGCCGATGCGCACTCGCATGGGCGAGGCGGGGCTGGGGTTTGCCGCGCAGCATCGCGGCGCGGCGGCGCGGGTGGCGGGGCTGGTGACGTCGTTGCTTTAAGCCTTCAGGTGCGCTTCGTCATTACGAGCGAAGCGAAGCAATCCAGCAAGCTTGTCGAAGCGGACACCTGGATTGCTTCGCTTCGCTCGCAATGACTGCTGGAATTTATTGCGCCGAAGCCGGCTTCAGATGCCGGTCGATCTCGGCCAGATCGCCGGGACTGAGCGTGCCCACGGCGGCCTTGAGCGACAGCCCCGCGAGCAGCCAGGCGTAGCGCGCGCCGGCGAGGTCGCGGCGCGCGGACAAGACCTGCTGTTCGGCGTTCAGCACGTCGAGGTTGGTGCGCACGCCGACCGAAAGGCCGAGCTTGGTGGAGTCGAGCTGGGCGCGGCTGGAGACCAGCGCCTGCTCCAGCGCGCGCACGCGGGCCACGCCGCTTTCCACGTTGAGATACGCCTGACGCGCCGAGAGGCCGGCGTCGCGGGCGGCCGCTTCGAGATCCTGGCGCGCCTTCTCCTGGTTGGCCACGGCTTCGCGCACGCGCGAGCTGGTCAGGCCGCCCTGGTAGATCGGCAGATTGAGCTGCAGGCCGATGCTGGCGGTGCGCATGTCGGCCTGGAGCGTGCCGAAGTTCTGGTTGTTGTTGACGCTGTAGCCGGCGACGGCGTCGAGCGTGGGGTAGTGCCCGGCGCGGTTGCGTTCCACTTCCTGATCGGCGATGGCCTTGCCGATGCGCTGGATCTCGGCCTGCAGGTTGCCTTTGGCCGCGCGCTCGGCCCATTCGTCGATGCCGCCGGCTTCGGCCTTCAATTGGGCCGGCTCGATCAGCGCGTCGAGCGCGCCGGCCGGCTTGCCGATCAGCTTTTCCAGCGCGCGCAGGCGGATGTTGAGCGTGTTCCGCTCGGCGATTTCCTGCGCCACGGCGAGGTCGTAGCGCGCCTGCGCCTCGTGCGTGTCGGTGATGGTGGCGGTGCCGACCTCGAAGTTGCGCTTGGCCGCGGCGAGCTGTTCGGCGATCGCGGCCTTCTGCGCCTCGATGAAGGCGATGTTGTCCTGCGACTGCAGCACGTCGAAATAGGCCTGGGCCACGCGCAGGATCAGGTCCTGCTCCGCCAGCTTGAACTGCATCTCGGCGATCCGGGTCTGGTTCTTCGCCTGTTCGAACGCGACCCAGTTCTGCTTGCGGAACAAGGGCTGGACGGCATTGATCGACGCGCCGTTGCCGGTGTAATCGATGTCGCCGCCGGGCAGCGAGGAGTCGACGTGGTTGCGCGTGACGTTGCCGCTCAGGTCGACCTGCGGCAGCAGGCCCGCGCGGCCCTGCTCGGCTTTCTCGCGGCCGGCCGCGAGCGCGGCGCGCGCGGATGCGTATTGCGCGTCGTAGGCCTGCGCGTCGCGGTAGACGTCGGACAGGTTGGCCGCATGCGCCGGATACGCGAATGCCAGCGCCAGGGCGAGAGGCAGGGATTTCAGAAGCATGTCGAATCCAGTCTTGAGAACGTTTCAGTAGCGGGGCGTGGCCGGGTCCACTTCGTCGGCCCAGGCCGCCATCCCGCCCGAAAGATTGACGACGGCAGAAAATCCCATCGCTTCGAGATAGCGGGCCGCGTGATAACTGCGCACGCCATGATGGCAGATGACCACGATCTCGGCGTGCCTGTCCAGTTCGTCCAGCCGGGCCGGCAGGTCGCGCATGGGGATCAGCCGCGCGCCGGGCAGCTTGCAGATGCCGTATTCCCAGGGTTCGCGCACGTCGAGCAGCACGGGCGCATGGCCGTTCTTGAGGTAGGCGTCGAGCTCGGCGGGCCGGAAATGGCGCATCGCGGCATCAGAATACGAATGCGGCGGGGTGCGGCGCGTTGACGAGCGGGGCGACGCAGGTCTCGAACAGCGTGACGCCGCGGAATGCGCCGGGCGCGGTGCAGGTGACGAGCTGCGCCTGCATCACCGGCGCCGAACCGGTGATGGCGAACAGACGGCCGCCGACCTTGAGCCGCCGGCGAAAGGCGTCGGACAGGATCGGCGTCGAGCCGGTGAGCACGATCGCGTCGAATCCGGTCTCGTCCGCCCAGTCGCGCGCGGCGTCGGCCGTGTGCAGGCTGACGTTGGCGATGCCGTGCGCGCGCAACTTCTCTGCGGCCGCGGCGGTGAACGCGGCATGGATGTCGACCGACACGACCTCGGCCGCCTGCGCGGCGAGCAGCGCGGCGAAATAGCCGCTGCCGGTGCCGATCTCCAGCACGCGGTCGGCCGGCCGCAGGGCCAGTTCCTGCAGGACGCGGGCTTCGAGCTTGGGCGTCCACATCGATTCGCCGTGGCCGAGCGGAATTTCCATGTCGACGAAGGCGAGCGCGCGATGCGCCTCGGGCACGAAGTCCTCGCGACGAAGCTTGAACAGCAGGTCGAGCACGCGCTGGTTCAGCACGTCCCAGGGGCGAATCTGCTGTTCCACCATGTTGAAGCGCGCTTGTTCAATGTCCATGCCGGGAGTCTGGAAAATCAATGGGTTAGGGGGATAGCCGCCTTGCAATTATTCCACAATTCGGCTAACTTGGCCGTTCGCCAGGGGTCTCCCGCAAGGGAGTGAGACACACCCTTCGAACCTGATGCGGTTGATACCGCCGTAGGGAGGGCAGGGATGCCGCGTTGCGCGCGTCCGGGCCGCTCCCCATTGGAGAACGCCCATGAACGCCCCCCACAAGCCCGCCCAGTTCACCGCCGCCGACGCCCACGTCGACGCGGCCGCGATTCAGCCGCTGCCCAATTCCCGCAAGATTTACGTCGAAGGCGGCACGCCGGACATTCGCGTGCCGATGCGCGAGATCGCGCAGGCCGATACGCCGACCGGCTTCGGCGGGGAAAAGAACCCGCCGATCTATGTGTACGACTGCTCGGGGCCGTACACCGACCCGTCCGTCAAAATCGACATTCGCCAAGGCTTGCCCGCGCTGCGCAGCCCGTGGATCGACGCGCGCGGCGACACCGAAACGCTCGGCGATCTCTCGTCCGAATACGGCCGCCGGCAGGCCGCCGACCCCGCGCTCGCCGCGATGCGCTTCCCCGGCCTGCACCGCAAGCCGCGCAGAGCCCGCGCCGGCATGAACGTGACCCAGATGCACTATGCGCGCAAGGGCACCGTCACGCCCGAGATGGAATTCATCGCCATCCGCGAGAACAACAACCGCGCGGCGTATCTCGAAGCCCTGAAGGCCAGCGGCCCGCAGGGCGAGAAGCTCGCCGCATTGATGAGCCGCCAGCATCCCGGCCAGCATTTCGGCGCGAGCCTGCAGAACGAGATCACGCCCGAGTTCGTGCGCGCCGAGGTCGCGCGCGGCCGCGCCATCATCCCCAACAACATCAACCATCCGGAAACCGAGCCGATGATCATCGGCCGCAATTTTCTGGTGAAGATCAACGCCAACATCGGCAACTCCGCGCTCGGTTCGAGCATCCAGGAAGAAGTCGAGAAGATGACCTGGGCGATCCGCTGGGGCGGTGACACCGTGATGGACCTGTCCACCGGCAAGAACATCCACGAGACGCGCGAGTGGATCATCCGCAACTCGCCGGTTCCGATTGGAACGGTCCCGATCTATCAGGCGCTGGAAAAGGTCGACGGCCGCGCCGAGGAACTGACCTGGGAGATGTTCCGGGATACCTTGATCGAACAGGCCGAGCAGGGCGTCGACTACTTCACCATCCACGCCGGCGTGCTCCTGCGCTACGTGCCGATGACCGCCAACCGCATGACCGGGATTGTTTCCCGCGGCGGTTCGATCATGGCGAAGTGGTGTCTCGCGCATCACAAGGAAAGCTTCCTCTACACCCACTTCGAAGAGATCTGCGACATCATGAAGGCCTACGACGTGGCCTTCAGTCTGGGCGACGGCCTGCGTCCGGGCTCGATCTACGACGCCAACGACGAAGCCCAGCTTTCCGAACTGCGCACGCTCGGCGAACTGACCCAGGTCGCGTGGAAGCACGACGTGCAGGTGATGATCGAAGGCCCCGGCCACGTGCCCATGCACCTCATCAAGGAGAACATGGACATCCAGCTCGAATCCTGCGCCGAAGCGCCGTTCTACACCCTCGGCCCGCTCACCACCGACATCGCGCCGGGCTACGACCACATCACCAGCGGTATCGGCGCGGCGATGATCGGCTGGTACGGCACCGCGATGCTCTGTTACGTCACGCCGAAAGAGCACCTCGGCCTGCCGGACAAGGACGATGTGAAGGAAGGCATCATCACCTACAAGCTCGCCGCGCACGCGGCCGATCTGGCCAAGGGTCATCCGGGCGCGCAGATCCGCGACAACGCGCTGTCCAAGGCGCGCTTCGAATTTAGGTGGGACGACCAGTTCAACCTCGGCCTCGACCCGGACAAGGCCAAGTCCTTCCACGACGAGACGCTGCCCAAGGAATCGGCCAAGGTCGCGCACTTCTGCTCCATGTGCGGCCCGCATTTCTGCTCGATGAAGATCACGCAGGACGTGCGCGAATTCGCGGCGAAGGAAGGCCTGAACGAAGCCGAAGCCATTGAAAGGGGCATGGAAGTGAAGGCGGTCGAGTTCGTGCAGCAGGGCGCGGAGGTCTACCGCAAGGTCTGACGCCGGTTTCCCGGCGCGGCGCGCCTAGATTCGCGTCCGGGACGCGAGCAGGGAAGCCTCCACCCGCTTGCGCGCCCGGTTGTATTCGTCGCTGCCGACGCCCTGTGCGACCGCGATGGCGATCAGGGCCTGGCATGCCGGGACGTCGAAGGCGGCGAATAGCGCGTGCGCCTCGCTCAGCAGGCGTTGCATCCAAAGCGGCCCGCCCCGCGAGCGCGTCGCGCAGGCACGGTGCATCTCCTCTTCCCAGATCAGCAGCCGCGCCAGTCTGGTCAGCGCGCCGTCGGGACGGATGCGGGGCGCGACGGCCGCGCCTGCGGCGTGCGCGCGCATCCACGCCGCCAGTTGCGGCGCGGCCATCGGTCGGGCCACAGCATGACCTTGAGCGGCGTCGACGCCGAGGCGGGCCGCGGCGTCGAGCATGTCCTCGCTCTCCACGCCTTCGACCACGACGGCCTTGCCCAGGGAATGACCCAGCCGCGTGATCTGGTAGATCCGTTGCAGCACGTTGCAGGCGTCCTGTTCGCCCGGCATCGCGATGCTGCGATCGATCTTCACGGTGTCGAACGGCAATTCGCGGAGGCGGCGCAGGTTGCTGTGGCCGGAGCCGAGATCGTCTTCGGCCAGGCCGACGCCCAGCGTTTTGAGCCGCGTGCAGCGCGGACCGGCGCCCGCGGGCATTTCCTCGGTTTCCAGGATTTCCAGCGTCAGTCGGTGCGGGGGGCAGTCGTGCGCGGCCAGCGCGTCGCGCGTGGCGTCGAAGCAGCGGTCGTTGCCGAGCGCGCTGGCCGGCAGGTTGACCGACAGCGCGATGTCGCAGCCGAGCGCGCGCCAGATCCGGCGTTGCGCGAGCGCCTGCCGCAGGCCGCGGACGTACAGTTCCAGCAAATCCTCCGGCGACAATGCCGGCAGGAACAGGCCGGGCGCGAGCAGGCGCTCGCCGTCGCGCAGCCGGGCCAGCGCCTCCGCCTGCTCGATGCCGCCGGTCTTGAGGTTCAGCAGCGGCTGGTAGTGCATCTCCAGCGCGCCTGTCCGGAGCAGCGTCGCGTAGCGCCCGCGCGCGGCGGTCGCCCCGGCGCCCGGCATTTCGCCGTCGGCCCCGTCAGCCGGGCAACGTCCGTTTCCGGGTTTTTCGCCTGCTTTGTCGGGCGACGATGCCATGCGCGCTCCAATGTCACGATTAGTGTGTTCTCGATTAGTGGACATTAGCACACCATGCGCAGCATATGGAACCGCTGCGTCTCGCTTTTGGCCAACGCGTCCGCGACTTGCGGCGTGAAGCGGGTTTCAGGCAGGACGAGTTCGCGGAAAAATGCGGATTCGCCCGGTCCTACATGTCCCGCATCGAGACCGGCGGGGCCAATCCGTCGCTGGATGCGATCGAGGTTCTGGCATCCGCGCTGAAAGTGCCTGTGCGGGCGCTGTTTCCCGAGGCGTAGCCGCGCCGCTGCGTATAATCGGCGGGCGCGTCCCCGCGGCGCGCTTTTTTGATGCCCGAACCGACGTCATGGCCGACCCCATCCAGATCCTGCATGCCCTCATCCTCGGCGTCGTCGAGGGTTTCACCGAATTCCTGCCGATTTCCAGCACCGGCCATCTGATCGTCACCGGACAGTTGCTGGGGTTCAACGGCGAGAAGGCCAAGGTGTTCATGATCGCGATCCAGCTCGCGGCGATCCTGGCGGTGGTGTACGAGTACCGCGCGAAGCTCGGCCACGTGGCGGCGACGCTGCACAGCGAGCCCGCGTCGCGTAGGCTCGCGCTGAACCTGATGGCGGGCTTCCTGCCGGCGGCGGTGCTGGGCTTCCTGTTCTACAAGCAGATCAAGGACTATCTGTTCAACCCCATCGTCGTGGCGTCGGCGCTGGTGGCCGGCGGTCTCTTGATCCTGTGGGCCGAGCGGCGCAAACACGTCGTCGGCACGCCGACGGTGGACGACCTCGACTGGCGGCGCGCGCTGGCGATCGGTTTCGCCCAGGCGCTGGCGATGGTTCCGGGCACGTCGCGCTCCGGCGCGACCATCATCGGCGGCCTGTTTCTCGGCCTGTCCAGGAAGGCGGCGGCGGAGTTCTCGTTCTTCCTCGCCATCCCCACCATGTTCGCCGCCACGGCCTACGATCTCTACAAGAACTGGCACCTGTTCGACGCCGGCGACCTCCCGCTGTTCGCCATCGGCGGCGCGGCTTCATTCGCCAGCGCGCTGCTGGCGGTGCGCACGCTGATCAAGTTCGTCAGCCGCCACGACTACACGCTGTTCGCGTGGTACCGCATCGTGTTCGGCGGCGTGGTGCTGACGACGGCGTATTTCGGCGTGATCGACTGGGGCGTCGGGCACTGACTCTCAGACGGCTGCGGCGGCCTGTCTCGCTTCGGCTTCGAGCTGCGACTTGAGTTCGGCCGGCAGTTTCAACTGCGCGGCCAGCGCGTCGAGGTAGGCGCGCTCCATGAAGCTCTCGGCGTCCACCGCGAGCACGCTCACCAGATACATTTCGCTCGCGATTTCCATCGAGCCGTCCGCGGCGGTCGCGACCTCGGCAGGATCGAGCGGACGCGAAACCTCGGCATCGATCCAGGCGCGCAGGCTGGCGTCGTCCGCCATGCGGCCGAGCTGTTCCTCGATCAGGCCGCGTTCGCGCGCGTCGATATGACCGTCCGACTTGGCGGCCGCGATCAGCGCCTTCAGCACGGCGCGGCTGTGGTCGGCCGCCTGGGGCGCGGGCAGGAACTGCGTCGGCTGGGCCGCAGGGGCCGGTGCGGCGCCCGCTGCGGCTTTCTGCTGCTGCCAGTTGCTGTAGGCGCGGAACGCCAGCGCGCCGAGCGCGGCCGCGCCGCCGTAGGTCAGCGCCTTGCCGCCGAACTTGCGCATGCGTTTGTCGCCGAGCAAAAGGCCGAGCGCGCCGCCGGCCAGCATGCCGGTGCCGAAGTTGGCGTAGCCGGACTGGTTGACTTTCTGCGCGGCCGACTGGCCGGCGCCGAGGAGCTGGTCGAGCAGGGATTGAATGTTCATGGTCTCGGGGCGATAAAGGATAAAGGGTTGCACCGGGCTCAGTGACCCGTTGCGGCCGGCCGGGTTCCCGATCCGGCTTCAGGCCGGCTTGGGCGGATGCTTGTCGAGTTTGCGCTGCAGCGTCCGGCGATGCATCTTCAGGGCGCGCGCCGTGGCGGAGATGTTGCCGTCGTGCTCGGCCAGGACCTTCTGGATATGCTCCCACTCCAGCCGCGCCACCGAAAGCGGCTCGGGGCTCACTTCGAGCGCCGCGTCGGGCTGATCCTTGAGCAGCGCGGCCAGGATATCGTCCGCGTTGGCCGGCTTGGCGAGGTAGTGGCGGGCGCCCAGCCGCACCGCTTCGACGGCCGTTGCGATGCTGGCGTAGCCGGTCAGCACGACGACGGCGGGCGCGGGTTCGCACGCGGCCAGATCGGCGACGACGCGCAGCCCGGATTCGCCCGGCAGCTTCAGGTCGACGACGGCGTGCGTGGGGCGGAAATGCTCGGCCAGCGCGCGGGCCGCCGCCGCATCCGCGGCGTGCGCCGACTCGATGCCCCGCTTGTGCATGGCGCGCCCGAGCGCGGCCGCGAAATCGGCGTCGTCCTCGACGATCAGCAGTTTCATGTTCATGCGGCGTGTTCCCAGGGAATGGCGATGCGGACGCGCGTGCCGCCGCCTTCGCGCTCGGTCAGCGTCAGGCTGCCGCCGGCGCGTTCCAGCGTCGAATGGGTCAGCGCCAGGCCGACGCCCCAGCCGCGGCCCGGCTTGCCGCTGAACAGCACGCGCCCGGCCTGCGCCCGCTGCTCGGGCGTGAAGCCGGGGCCGCGGTCGGCGATGTCGAGGGTGAGGCTGCGGTCGTCCGCGACGGCGCGGAATTCGACCGGCGCGGGCGCGGCGTCGGCGGCGTTGTTGAGCACGTTGAGCACGGCCTGTTCGAGCCCGTCGGGCGGCGCGAAGGCGCGGCTGTCGCGCGGCAGCGCGGCCTCGATCCGCGCGTCGGGGCGCAGCACCTGCCAACGTTCGACCAGCGCGGCGAGCCAGGCGTCGAGCGGCAGCGGCCCGGCGGGCGCGTCCTGCGCGCGCGCGGCGAGCCGGGTCAGGATGGCCTTGCAGGCCTGCGCCTGCCGTTCGATCAGCCGGCAGTCGGCGCCGATGTCCGGGTCGTTCGCGAATTCGGCGGCCAGATCGTGGGCCGTCGTCTGCAGCGTGGCCAGCGGGGTGGCGAGCTCGTGCGCGGCGAGCGCGGCCTGGGTGCCGAGCGCGACGATGCGTTCGTCGCGGAGCTGCTTTTCGCGCAATTCGGCGAGCGCGCGTTCGCGCGTGCGCAAGGCCGCGTGCATGCGGGTGACGAAGAAGGCGATCAGCGCCGCGCTGACCAGGAAGTTGAACCACATGCCGGCCAGATGCATGCCGTAGGCGGCCAGCGGATCGGCGATGGCGAGCGGCTGGTAGACGAACAGCAGCCCGGCGTAGTAGGCGCTCGCCGCTGCCGCGAGCAGCCAAGTCCAGTGCGGGCGCAGGCTGATCGCCGCGATCACCACCGGCACCAGCATGAGCGAAACGAAGGGGTTGGTCGCGCCGCCGCTGAAGAACAGCAGCACGGCGTAGGCCGTCAGGTCGGCGAGCAGGTGGGCGAGAAATTCCATCTGCGTCGCCGGTACGTCCTGGCGCAGCCGCCAGACCGTGGACAACGAGAACACGCCCATCAACACGAGCACGGCGGCCATCGGCAGCAGCGGCATGCGGATGCCGAGCCCCCAGTGCAGCCAGGCGATTCCGGCCGCCCAGCCCGCGATCAGCGCGACGCGCAGCGTCAGCAGCCGGCCCAGCAGGGCGCGCGCGGGCAGGATGGACAGCAGCGTATCGTCGGCGGCGGTCGGCATGGGGCGATTGTAATGCGCGCGCCGGACGGCCCGGCGGCCTGCGACAATTTGTCCACCCGCCCGCGCGCCGGGCCCGGCGGCCGTATGGGAGAATGCGGCAGCCCAACCGATACGAGGAGACCACCATGAAACCGATGATCGCCGCGCTGCTGCTCGCCGTCGCCCTGCCGGCCGCCGCCGCCAACGTGCAGGTGACCGATGCGTGGGCGCGCGCCACGATGCCGGGGCAAAAGGTCAGCGCCGCCTACATGACGATCCGGTCGGACGCCGACACGAAGCTGGTCGGCGTGGCCAGCGCGGCCGCGCCGCGCGTCGAACTGCACGAAATGAAGATGGACGGCGAAGTGATGCGCATGCGCGAGGTGGGAACCCTGGCCCTGCCCGCGGGCAAGCCGGTCAAGCTCGAACCCGGCGGCTATCACATCATGCTGATGAATCTGGACCGCCCCATCGCCGCGGGCGAGGCGGTTCCCCTGACGCTCACGATCGAGTCGGGCGGCAAGCGGGAAACCGTCGAGGTGAAGGCGGAGGCGCGCAGCCCCGGCGGCGAGCCGGCGCAGCCCATGCACCATCGCCATTGACCGTCGGGCGCTCAGGCGCCCAGGATCGCGCCCTGCGCGCGCAGGTCGTCGAGCAGGGCCTGACCCGAGCGCAGCACGGCGTCGGGATCGGGGTGGCCGCTCTCGACCGCGAGAATCTCCAGGGCCGCGCGGCCCGTTCGCGCGCCGTTTTCCAGCAGGTTCAGCAGGCGCGCGGTAAAGGCGTTGATCTCGCTGAATCGGATCCGGTCTTCCGCGTCGCGAAACGCCAGCAGATAGGTTTCCGCCGGCCGGATCCGGCGGCGCGGCGCGATGCGGTGCACCGGCCAGTCGTAGCGCAGGTTGGCGAGCGCCGGGTTCAGCACCGGCGCCCGGCTCATCGGATCGCCGGCCGGGTCGTACGACCGTTCCGGCGCGCGGTTCGAGACCGACAGCACCAGCTCGATCCATTCGTAATGCGCAAGCGCCACGAGCCAGGGCGGATAGTCTTCCGGCGGCGTCCATTCGTTTTGCAGGAACTGCACGAATTCGTCGGGAATCTGGCGGAAGTAAGGCGTGTGGCAGCGGTGCGTGGCGAAGAACACGCGCACCATGCGGGTCCACCTGCGCGCCCCGAGCATGCGGCGCAGCACCGGGAAGCAGGCCAGCAGAAAGCTTTCGACGTTGTTGTAGAGCAGCGCGGCGTAGACCTTCATGCGGCGCGCTTCCACGCCCTGCGGCCGCGGATGCTGCCGCGGGTCGCGGAGGTGCGCGGTGAACGCGAGCTGGTAGCGCTGGAATTCAGGACGCGCGGCGGATGCGTTCATTCGATCTCCGATGCCGCGCCTGAAGCTGCGCGATGCGTTCGACCTCCCGGGCCAATCCGGCGAGCGGCGGAATGTTGAAATCGCGTTCCAGCAGCGTCGGCCCGACGCCGTGCAGGCGATAGGCGGCGTCGAGCAGCGCCCAGACCGGCTCGATCACGTCGGCGCCATGCGTGTCGACGAGCAGGTCGGCGGCCTCGCGGTCGTGGCCGGCCACGTGCAGATAGACGATGCGCTCGGTCGGCAGCGCCGCGATGAAGGCGAGCGGATCGTAGCCGTGGTTCACGCCATTGACGTAGACGTTGTTGACGTCGAGATGCAGGTCGCAGCCGGCTTCTTCGAGGACCGCGCGGATGAAGGCCAGCTCGTCCATCTCGGCGATGGGCGAGGCCGTGTAGTACGAGGCGTTTTCGATCGCGATGCGCCGTTCCAGGATGTCCTGCGCGCGGCGGATGCGTGCGGCGACGTATTTCACGGCGTCTTCCGTGAAGGGAATCGGCAGCAGGTCGTACAGATGGCCCTCGTCCGAGCAGTACGACAGGTGTTCGGTGTAGAGCGCGATCCCGTGCGCGTCCATGAACTGGCGTATCTTCGCGAGCAGCATTTCGTCCAGCGGCGCCGGGCCGCCGAGCGACAGCGACAGGCCGTGGCAGACGAAGGGAAATCGCTCGGTGAAGCCGCGCAGGTCGCGGCCGAACGCGCCGCCTAGGTCGATCCAGTTTTCCGGCGCGAGCTCGAAGAACGCGACGGCGTCGGGCACCCGCGTCTTCAGCGCGGGGACGAGTTCGCGCCGGAATCCGAGCCCCGCGCCCGAAGGGGGCCGGCGGCTTATTTCTTCTGGCCGCCGCACTTGCCCTCGCCGCATTTGCCTTCCTTCATCTTGGCGTCGTCTCGGGCCTTGGCGCCGCATTTGCCCTCGGCGGACTTGGCCGCGCCGCACTTGCCTTCTCTGGCCTTCGCATCGTCCCCGGCCTTGGCGCCGCACTTGCCTTCGGCCGGCTTGGCCGCGCCGCATTTGCCCTCCGCGGGCTTGCCGGCGTCCGCCACCTGGTAGCCGGCCGACAGGCCGGCCAGCTTGAACGGGTTTTCCGCGGCGGATGCGGCCGGGACGGCCGACAGCCCGGCGGCGAACGCGGTACCGAGGGCGGCGACGAACAGGGTTTTCTGGGACATGGCGTCTCTCCTTTGGACGGGTTGTCACGTGTTGCAAGCGTACGGGGGACACCCGGCTTCCTGAAAAGGTTCAAATCCCGACTGCCGATCCGCATCGGCGGATGGCCGCATTCTGGAGGCGGCCGCGGAAAGCGGCAACACCCCTTGAAATCCCGATGGACAGTTCCATATGGGTGACAGCAGAAACCTTTCCCTCAAGGAGAACATCATGGCCAACATCACCCGCTACGATCCGTTTGAAGTGAGCGATCCGTTCGACTCCCTGTTCCGCGGCTTTTTCCGCCCCGTGCAGATGGACAAGGACATGCCGCAGATCCGCATGGACGTGAAGGAGGACGAGAAAGCCTACGCCGTCCACGCCGACATGCCGGGCGTCGCCAAGGACGACATCCACGTCACCATCGACGGCAACACCGTCTCCATCAGCGCCGAGGTGAAGAAGAGCACCGAGCAGAAGGACGGCGAAAAAGTGCTGCGCCGCGAGCGCTACGTCGGCCGCGTCAGCCGCAGTTTCGCGCTGGAGCACGAAGTCGACGAGACCGCCGCGTCGGCGAAATACCAGGACGGCGTGCTGGAACTGACGCTGCCCAAGAAAACCGCCGCCGCGGCCAAACGGCTCAGCATCCAGTAAGCCGCTTCCGGCGGGACGAAGGCGGCCGCGCGCCGCCTTTTTTCTTGGCGTAAAATCCGCGCAATCCCCGTTCCGGAGCCGCCATGACCTCGTCCCATACCGCCGCCGACAAGGCCCACGTCCTGTCGGAAGCGCTGCCCTACATCCAGCGTTTCTACGACAAGACCCTCGTCGTCAAATACGGCGGCAACGCCATGACGGAACGCCATCTGATGGAGGCTTTCGCCAAGGACGTGGTGCTGCTGAAGCTGGTGGGCATGAACCCGGTGGTGGTGCACGGCGGCGGTCCGCAGATCGCCGACCTGCTGAAGAAGATCGGCAAGCAGTCCGATTTCATCCAGGGCATGCGGGTGACGGACGAGGAAACGCTCGACGTCGTCGAGATGGTGCTCGGCGGTCTGGTCAACCAGGACATCGTCACCCTCATCAACAAGCACGGCGGCAAGGCCGTCGGCCTCACTGGCAAGGACGGCAACTTCATCCACGCCAAGAAGATGCTGGTGAAGAGCAAGGAAAAGGCCGAGGAGCTGTTGGACATCGGCCAGGTCGGCGAGATCACCAGCATCGATCCCGAGATCATCCAGGTGCTCGACGCGCGCGACTTCATTCCGGTGGTCGCGCCGCTCGGCACCGACCGCGACGGCAACGCCTACAACATCAACGCCGACGTCGCCGCCGGCAAGATCGCCGGCGTGCTGCAGGCGGAAAAGGTCGTCTTCATGACCAACACGCCCGGCGTGCTCGACAAGCAGATGAAGCTCCTGACCGGCCTGACCCCGCGCGAGGTCGACGAACTGATCGCCGACGGCACGATTTCCGGCGGCATGATCCCCAAGGTCGGCTACGCGGTCGATGCGGTGAACAGCGGCGTGAAGAGCGCGCACATCATCGACGGCCGCGTCGAGCACGCGCTGCTGCTGGAAGTGCTGACGCCCGAGGGCGTCGGCACGCTGATCCGGCGTCCCTGAGCTTTACTTTTCCTCTTCTCCCTTCCCCACTCACTCCCATGCGCTACTGGCTGATGAAATCCGAACCGAGCGACGTCAGCGTCGACGACCTCGCCGCCCTGCCCGATCAAAGCGTCGCCTGGTACGGCGTGCGCAATTACCAGGCGCGCAATTTCATGCGCGACCAGATGAGGGTCGGCGACAAGGTGCTGTTCTATCATTCTTGCTGCCCCGAGCCGGGTATCGCCGGCTTGGCCGTGGTCAGCACGCCGGCCTATCCCGATGCGACCCAGTTCGACCCGAAGAACAAGTATTTCGACCCCAAGGCCACGCCCGAAATCCCGCGCTGGTTCAATGTGGACGTGAAACTGGTGAAGAAGACGCGGCTGATGCCGCTGGTCGAACTCCGCGGCTATCCCGCACTCGCCAACATGCGCATCCTGCAGCGCGGCAACCGCCTGTCGATCACGCCGGTCGATCCCGCGGAATACACCTTCATCGTCAAGAAGCTCTGATGCCCGAATTCGCGCCGGCCCTGCTGGCCGGCTATTTCGCGCTGGGGCTGGCGACGGGCTTCGTCGCCGGCCTGCTCGGCGTCGGCGGCGGACTCATCATCGTGCCGGTGCTCATCGTGATGCTGCATGCGCAGGGGCTGGCGGCCGGCATGGAGCCGCAACTGGCGCTCGGCACCTCGCTGGCCGCCATCGTCTTCACCTCGCTGTCCAGCGTGCGCGCGCACCATCGCCACGGCGCGGTTGAGTGGACGGTGGTGCGGCGCATCGCGCTCGGCGTGCTGGCCGGCACTTTCGTCGGCGCACTGCTGGCCGCCCGCGTGCCGGCGGCGGTGCTCAAGGTGTTCTTCGTGCTGTTCCTGTTCTACGCGGCCATCCAGATGTGGCTGGATTTCAAGCCGGCGCCGCACCGGGCGATGCCGGGGCGTGCCGGCACCGCGCTGGCCGGCACGGCGATCGGCGCGGTGTCGAGCTGGGTCGGCATCGGCGGCGGCACGCTGTCGGTGCCGTTCATGCTGTTTCACAACATTCCGCTGCACCGGGCGATCGGCACCTCGGCGGCGATCGGCTTCCCCATCGCGCTCGCGGGCGCGGCCGGCTATGTCGTGGGCGGGCGGCACGCGGCGGGGCTGCCCGCCGGCAGCCTGGGCTTCGTCTACCTGCCGGCGCTCGCCGGCATCGTCGCCGGCAGCGTGCTGACCGCGCCGCTGGGGGCCTGGACCAGCCATCGCCTGCCGGTGCGCCGGCTGAAACGGATTTTCGCGCTGCT
>Ga0228535_1002123_pt1 | contig 21411 bp, 21 predicted proteins | sample SJ1metagenome_FD_168457 | JGI IMG/M metagenome (GOLD analysis project Ga0228535, IMG submission 168457) | Enriched culture of PCE-dechlorinating microbial communities from Ithaca, New York, USA - SJ1 | ecosystem: Engineered > Modeled > Simulated communities (microbial... > Unclassified | place... | reverse complement strand
GCCGTCGGACGCGTGACCGTGTCGCTCCGGAAATCCGAATAGCTCGTCATGGCTGCTCTCCTTGCCGAGGCCCATTATAGACAATCGGACAGGCGATGACAACGGGATCTCGACGGCCGTCGCCGGCCGCGTTCGATGGCGCGAGATTTCCCCCTCCGGCCTCTTCTTCTAAGGCGGCGGGCGCGGGGCCCCGCGCTTCTCCCCCGCTTCCCTTGGAGGCGGCCCTAATTCGTCCCCGCCGCCGGATACCGGTGGATCCACCAGGAGACGGCGCCGACGAAAAATCCGCCGCCGGCGATATTGCCCAGCGTGACCGGCAGGAGGTTCGCGGCAACGAACCGCCCGACGCCGACGCCGGCGCCGTAGAACACCCCCGTCGGAATGAAGAACATGTTCGCGACGCTGTGTTCGAATCCGATCCCGACGAAGGCCATGATCGGGAACCAGACGCCCAGGATCTTCCCCGGAACGTCCTCGGCCGCGGCGGCCAGCCAGACGGCCAGGCAGACGAGCCAGTTGCAGCCGACGCCCCGCCAGAAAGCCGCCATGAAGGGCAGCCCGGTTTTTGCCCGGGCCATCGCCCTGACAGCCGAGAGATAGGGTTCGGCGGCGCAAAGGTTCGTCAGGTAGGCCAGGGCGTAGGCGACAAACAGGCCGCCGGCCAGGTTGCCGGCATAGGATAGGATCCAATTCCTGGCCAGCCCCCGGACCGGGACGCGGCCGTCGAGGACGGCGGGGACGAGAATCGCCGTGTTGCCGGTGAACAGCTCGGCCCCGCCGATGACGACCAGCATAAGGCCCACGGGGAAGACGGCCGCGAAGAGCAATTGGCGGAGCCCTTCGTAGGCCACGCCGCCGATGACCGAGGGGGCGATCCCCTTGCCGATCATGACGGCGAGCAGCCCGCCGAGGCCGATATAAGCCCCGGCCAGGAATCCGGAGACGAGAAGCTTCGGCCAGGAGAGACCCGTCTTGACGAGGCAGGCGGCCCTCATGGCGTCGATGACCCCGGCCGGCGATTTGCAGGCCATCAGAAGAGACCCGTGACTCTGCCGGTCTTGAGATCGAGGTCGACGTCGTAATAGACGGGCCTGGTCGGAAGTCCCGGCATGGTCCTCATGTCGCCGCAAAGCGGATAGAGGAACCCGGCTCCCACGCTGGCCCGGATGTCGCGCACGGGAAGCTTGTAGTTCCGGGGCACGCCTTTCCACTCGGGATTGTGGCTCAGGCTGAGGTGGGTTTTGGCCATGCAGATCGGCAGCTTGTCGAAGCCGAGCCGGGTGTAGAGGGCGATCTTGGCCTCCGCGTCGGGCGCGTATTCGACGCCGTCCGCGCCGTAGATTTCGGCCGCTATCGTCTCGATCTTCTTTTTGATGTCCCACTCGAGAGGATAAAGGAACTTGAAATCGACCGGCTTTTCACACGCGGCGATCACGGCCTTGGCCAGGTCGACGGCGCCCGCGCCTCCGTCCGACCAGTTGGTGGCCGCCACGGCGTCCTCGGCCCCGGCTTCGAGCGAGGCCCTGCGGATGATCTCGATCTCGGCGTCCGTGTCCGACGTGAACCTGTTGACGGCCACGACCGTCGGGACACCGAAACGGCGCGCGTTGCGGATATGGGCGATCAGGTTGGGAAGGCCCTTGGCCAGGAGGTCGAGGTTCTCGTCGGTGTATTCCGGGGCCAGCGGCTTGCCGGCCACGACCCTGGGGCCGCCGCCGTGCATTTTCAGAGCCCGGACGGTGGCCACGATGACGACGGCGTTCGGGACGAGACCGCTTGCCCGGCACTTGATGTTCATGAACTTTTCCATGCCGCAGTCCGCCCCGAATCCCGACTCCGTGACGACGTAGCCGTCTTCCCCGACGAGCCGGAGGGCGATCTGGTCGGCGATGACGGACGAGTTGCCGTGGGCGATGTTGGCGAAAGGCCCGGCGTGGACGATGGCCGGAGTGTTTTCGAGCGTCTGCATGAGATTGGGCATGATGGCGTCCTTCATCAAGACGGTCAGCGCGCCGGCGACGCCGAGGTCATCGGCGGTGACGGCCTCGCCCGACCGGCTGTTGCCGATGACGATCCGGCCCAACCGCTCGCGCATGTCGGCCAGCCCCGTCGTCAGGGCCAGGATGGCCATGATCTCCGAGGCGACGGAGATGTCGAAACCGGTCTCGCGGATCATGCCTTTTTCCTCGGGCCCCAGGCCGATCCTGACCACGCGGAGGAAGCGGTCGCTGATATCGATGACCCGGTTCCAAGTGATGGTCGCCGGATCGATATCGAGCCGGAACATCCGGCGCCTCTCTTCCGGCGTCAGGTCGTCGGGGTTGGTTTTGTCGATGCCCAGTTTCCTGAGGCGGCGGAGCATGATCGGTGAGAAGCGGCGTTCGCCCTTCTTGTTGACCGGGCAAAAGGCGTTGAACAGCTTGGCGTCGTCCTGGTTGGCCTCGTGCAGGATGCGGACGTCGATGGCCGCCGCCAGGAGATCGTGGGCGGCCGTGACCGCGTGGATGTCCCCCGTCAAGTGAAGGTTGAAATCCTCCATCGGCACGACCTGGGAATAGCCGCCGCCGGCCGCCCCGCCCTTGATCCCGAACGTCGGGCCCATGCTCGGCTGGCGGACGACGGTGACGACCTTCTTTCCCAAATGGGCGCCGAGGGCCTGGCTCAGGCCGACGGTCGTCGTCGTCTTGCCCTCGCCGAGGGGGGTGGGCGTGACCGCCGTGACATCGACATAGCGGCCTTGCGGCCGGTTTTTGATCCGCTCAAGGACATCGAGATGGATCTTGGCTTTGTACTTGCCAAAGGCGTCGAGATCGTCCTCGCTGAGACCGAGATCCGCGGCGATCTTGACAATGGGCCGGAGTTCGGCGGCCTGGGCGACGTCGATGTCGCTCGGGACGGGTCTAACGATTTTTACGGACATGTCACACACTTCTCCTTTCAGGGCTTTTTCGAATGATACGTATGATAACGGTTCATCCGAGAGAAAACAAGCGCTCCGGCGGCCGGCCGCCGGAGCGGGAAAATCTTCGGGAGTCGGGGAAGCATGGGCGACGCCGGCGGGCCGCCGCGGGAGCCCGGCCGGGATCCCCGGGCGGTTCCGATCGATCTCCGCGGCCGGCAGGCTCCGTTTTACTTGGCCATGATTCTATGGTATTAATAATACGGTTTTTTTCGCTGGTTGTCGGACAATGCCAAAAATCGAACTTTCCGATATTTTGCTCTACGGCCTGGTTTTTTTCGTCCTGTTTTTTCTCAGCGCCATCGTGTTTTCGCAAATCATCCTGAAAAGCGAGACCGTGACGGTGCCCGAGCTCAAGGGCAAGACCGCGGCCGAGGCACGCTCGGAGCTCGGCAGGAAAGACCTCGCCCTCGTCCAGAAAGGGTTTCAATTCAGCGACGAATACAGGAAGGGCCGCATCGTCCTCCAGGATCCCGTCGCGGGTTCCAAGATCCAGGTCAACAAGCCGGTCAAGGTCATCGTCAGCTCGGGCAGCGAGACCGTGACCGTGCCGAACTTCGAAGGGAGCAGCCTCGAGACGGTCTCCGGCCTCCTGCGGGAAGCGGGCCTGGCCAAGGGCGCCGTTTCCCAAATCCACACGCCGCAGTACGCGGCGGGCAAGATCATCGCCCAAGAACCGGCCGTTTCGCGGACGGTCGAACGGGGCGCGGCCGTGGGATTGCTCGTCAGCATGGGGGAACGGGAGCAGAGATATCTCATGCCCGATCTGATCAGCAAGCCCGCGGCGGCGGTCGTTGCGGCGTTGAGCAAACTGGATTTCAAGGTCGGGGATATCCGCTACGTTTATTATCCGGGCCTCGAGCCCGGCCTGATCATCAAGCAGTTCCCGCCCAACGGCTACCGCGTTCAGAAAAGAAACCTGATTGCCCTGGAGGTCAGCAAGTGAAGATCCGCATAGCGCCATCCATCCTCTCGGCCGATTTCTCCAGGATCGCGGACGCCGTCCGGACGGCGGAAGCCGCGGGGGCGGACCTCATCCATATCGACATCATGGACGGGCATTTCGTCCCCAACCTGACCCTCGGTCCGCAGATCGTCGCCGCGTTGAAGAAGCAAACCTCCCTTCCCCTGGATGTCCACTTGATGGTCGAGAATCCCCGGTCGTTCATACCGCTCTTTCACGATGCCGGCGCCGACTGGATCTCCATCCACCTCGAGGCATCCCGTCATCTGCACAAGGACGTGACTTCGATCAGGGAACTCGGCGCGAAAGCCGGGCTGGCCCTGAACCCGGCCACGCCCCTCCACCTGATGCGGGAGATCATCGGCGAGCTGGACTTCGTTCTGCTCCTGACGGTGAACCCCGGGTGGGGCGGCCAAAAATTCATACCGTCCAGCATGATGAAAATCCGCCGCCTCAAGGACTGGATCCGGGAAGAAAAACTGGCCGCCGCCGTCGAAATCGACGGCGGCGTCAACCTGGCGAATTTCGAGGATTTGATCCGGGCTGGCGCCGATATTTTCGTCGCCGGCTCATCGATTTTCCGGGCGGATGATCCCGCCGCCGTCATCCGCCGGATGAAAGCGGTCGCGGCCGGCTGCGGCCGGAAAGGGCGCGGCGGATGAAAACGGTCGTGACGGGCGCGGCGGGATTCATCGGGTCCCATCTGTGCCGCCGGCTCCTCCAGGAGGGTTTCGAGGTCACGGGCATCGATTCCTTCGAGGATTATTATCCCCGGGAAATCAAGGAAAAGAACATCCGGCCCCTTCTCCGTCACCGGAAATTTTCGTTCCTGGCCGAGGACCTGGACCGTTTGAACCTCCGCGCCGGTTTCCAGGACGCTGACGTCGTCTTCCATCTGGCCGCCCAGGCCGGCGTCCGGGCGAGCTGGGGGACGAGTTTTTCCGTGTATCTCAAGAACAACATCAAGGTCACCCAAAGGCTGCTGGAAGCCGCCAAAAGCATGCCGCGGCTTCAAAAATTCGTCTACGCCTCGTCCTCTTCCGTTTATGGAACAACTCTCCAGCTTCCCACGCCAGAAACGCATCCGGTCCGCCCGGTATCGCCCTACGGGGTGACCAAGCTGGCCGCCGAGCAACTGGCCTATTTGTACCATGAGAACTATGATGTCCCGACCGTTTCCCTGCGTTTCTTCACGGTCTACGGTCCCGCCCAGCGCCCCGACATGGCTTTCCACAAGTTCTTCAAGGCCATGGCCGATAACAAGGAAATCCTCGTCTACGGCACCGGCGGGCAAACGCGCGATTTCACCTTTGTCGAGGACATCGTCGAAGCCAATCTGGCGGCGATGAGGCAGGGCCGGCCGGGCGAAACCTACAACGTGGGCGGAGGCCACCGGGAAAAGCTGACGAACGTCATCGCCCTCATGGAGGAAATTTCCGGGCGGAAAGCCCTCCTCACCCGCTTGGAAAAACAAAAAGGCGACGTGCCGGATACCATGGCCGACATCCGCAAGGCGGGAAAGGACCTCGCTTATAAGCCGCGGACGCGCCTCGAGGACGGACTCCGGCAGGAATGGCTTTGGATCAAAGAGCTCTATCGAGCCTGAAAAGAAGGACACGCAAAATGCCTAAAACGAACGCACGGAAACATGCGGCGAAACTGATTCCCGTTTTCCTCTGCCTGCTCATCCTCTCGGCCTGCAAACCGAAGAAGGTCGAGATCGCCCCCGAAATCGCCTCCTCGGACGAGGCCATGTTCAAACTGGGCGAAACCTTCATCAAAAAAGACACCGAGAAAGCGCTCCTGTATCTCAGGCAGGTCATCGATTCTTTTCCCAAGAGCTTCTATGCCCAGAGGGCCAAGCTGCTCATCGGCGACACCTATTTTCGGAAGGGCGATGAGGGAAACATGATCCTGGCCGCGGCCGAATACCGCGAGTTCATCAGCCTTTATCCCTACAGCCCTTCGGCGTCCTATTGCCAGTACCAGATCGCCATGACGTTTTACAAGAAAGCCCTGAAGCCGGGCAGGGACCAGACGAAAACCACCCAGGCCCTAGCCGAGTTCAAGAAAACGGTCGCGAATTTTCCCACGAGTGAACAGGCCAAGTCAGCCCAGGAAAAAATCAAGGACTGCGAAGAACGGCTGGCCGAACACAGCTACATGATCGCCAGGCATTACCACAAAACAAGGGCCTACAAGGCCACGGTGAGCCGGCTGACGGAAATCTTGACCACCTACCCCGAATATTCCAGGATGAACGAGGTTTATTATTTTTTGGCCGATGCCTACTACCGGTGGGAGAAACCCGAGGAGGCCGTTCCGTATTTCACCAAGCTCATCTCCGATTATCCCAAAAGCGAGTACGTCAGAGACGCCCAGAAGAGCCTCAAGGAGATCGAGCAGAGGCCTAAAGGGCAATCCAAATGAAAGCCCCGGAGTCCCGGCGCCGCCGAAAGGAGGTTCCCATGAAGAATTCCTTGGCCGCCGCCTTCCTGCTGGCCGTCCTCCTTCCCCTTCCGGCCTTCACCCTGTCGTCCCCGCCGGGTCCGTTTTCTTCCGATCCGCCGAAGCTCAGGGCGGGGATCGGCCTGGACTATATGTCCAGGGCCATCGACCTGGAAGGTGAAGCCCAATCATCGAGGCTGAAATCCCGGTCCGTCGGCCTGCGGTTCGACATGGAGATCGCCGAGGGCTTCAATATGAACCTCACGGCCGGGCTTTCTTTTTCCGATTGCGGCGGGATGGTCTTCCGGAAGCTTCCGTTCTCGCTGGAGTATCAGGCCGGCGACATGCAGGGAGTCAGGCTCGGCGGCAATCTGGCCAAGCGTCTTTTTTCTTCCGGCGATTTCGAGATGGATGTCTGGGGACAATTCGTCTCTTCTATCGGCTCGATGAAAAAATGGAAGCTCGCGGACCTGGCCGTGGAGGGAGAAGCCGAGGGCAAGCTGACCTGGTTCGAGGTCCTGGCAGGCCCGAGGATATTCTATCGCGGCTATGAGAACGTTTCCCCGTATCTGGCGGTCCTGTATTGCCCGCTCTGGGGAAGTTTTCAAATGGATGAGACGATCATGGAATTGGAGGGCACCGAAAAAAAGGAGATCCGGGGTGACGGACTCGTCCGCGTTTCCCTGGGATGCACCTGGGATATCGCCGGGAAATTATCGCTGCGCGGGGAAGCCGGGGTCATCCCTCGCAAGGGAGCGGCGGACCTGGGCGCGTCATTGGAACTGCTGTTCGCGTTCTAATGCGGCAAGGAGGATATCATGAAATCGTTGTTGTCCAAGGCGTTCCCCAAGCGGTGGAGAGCGGCCGTCCTGGTCCTCATTCTCCTCGGCATCCCCACGACAGGCAACGAGAAATGGCAGAATAAAGACGGCATTCGTGACCGCCCCCGCCTTCAGACCGTCAAAGCCGGGCTGCCGGAGCACCGCATCCGGCGGCGCCGCGCGGCCCCCGATGAAATCCTGGTCAAATTCCGGGAATCCCTCGACGAATCGTCGGCCCGGGCCACGTTGGAAGCCTATCGCGTCCGGAAAATCGAGAGGATTTCCCAGCTCGGAGTCTACCACGTCCAGATACCCTCGCAGGCCGGGCTCGAGGAGACGATCTCGGCCCTCGTCCGGAACCCGGACGTCACCTACGCCGGGAAGAACCCCCGCATCCACCTGACAGCCTCGCCCAACGACGAATATTTTTGGAGACAGTACGCCCTCTACAATTCCGGGGGACAAGTGGAGGTCCCGGGGAGCCCGCAGGGAAAAGCCAGGGCCGACATCAAGGCGACGGCCGCCTGGGAGGAAACCAAGGGCGACGGAGGAGTCATCATCGCCGTCCTGGACACGGGCTTGGATATGGATCACCCGGACATCAAAAACAAGGTCGTCTCGAAAGGCCGCGACTTCATCAACGATGACGATGACGCCGCGGACGACCACTGGCACGGAACCCACGTGGCCGGGATCGCCGCCGCCGAAACGAACAACAACCGGGGCATCGCCGGCGTCGCTTGGAACTGCAGGATTCTGCCCGTCAAAATCATCGACAAGGACGGTTACGGCTACGGCAGCGAGCTTATCAAGGGCATCACCTGGGCCGTTGACAACAAAGCGAACGTGATCAATCTCAGCCTGGGGACCGAGGACGATGATCCGACGATCAAGGCCGCGGTCAAATACGCCTACGACAAGGGCGTCGTGGTCGTCGCCTCCGCCGGCAACGACGGCTCTTCCGTGCTCTATCCCGCGGCCTATGACCAATTCTGCCTGGCGGTCGCCGCCACCGACTATCTCGACAACGTGACGGAATGGTCGAATCGGGGGAGGGAAATCGACGTCGCGGCTCCGGGCGAGATGATCTTAAGCCTGATGCCCACCTGGTACAACGGACCCAACCATCCTCCTTATGCGTTCGCCTCGGGCACCTCGATGGCCGCCCCGCACGTCGCCGGGTTTGCCGCGCTTCTGAAGAGCTTCAAACCGTGGCTGAGCGTCGCGGACATCATGAACGTCATCCGTTTCTCGGCCGACGACGTGAACTCGGCTCAAAAGAAAGGACGGGACAATGACATCGGCTACGGCCGGATCAACATGGAAAAAGCGCTTGTCCCGCTGAAAATCAAATCGTGATCACGATTCGGACGGCATGATCAAATTCCTGCGCATCAAGAACCTGGCCACGATCGAAGACGTCGAGATCCGTTTTCAGGACGGATTGTCCATCCTGACCGGGGAAACGGGAGCCGGGAAATCGATCATCATTGAAGCCGTCAAGCTCATCCTGGGCGAGAAAGCTTCCTCCGATTATATCCGCTCCGGAGAAAAGGGGGCTTCGATTGAAGCCGCCTTCGACGCCCCGGCCGCCTTCCAGGACATCCCCGATCTTCCAGCCTCCGGCGACGGCGACCTGCTCGTTCACAGGCAGATCTCGGAAGAAGGAACGGGGAAAGCCTATCTCAACGGAGTGCTCGTCCCTCTTAAAAAATTAAAGGAAACCGGCCCCGCCATCGTCGATATCTACGGCCAGAACGACCACGTCTTTCTCCTCAACCTGGAAAACCATCTGCGCTACCTGGACGCCTTCGTGGAGGCTCCGGCCCCGAAACAGGCCGTGGCCGCGGCCGCGCGCGGTTTGAAGGACGCCGTCCGCCAGAAAAGCGATCTTCTGGAAAGGCGGCAGCAGCGGGAGCAACGGCTGGACTTCATCCGCTACCAAATCCAGGAAATCGAAGCCGCCCGACTCCGTCCCGGAGAAGACGAGGAGCTCCTCGAGGAAAGGCATGTTCTTAGGAATTCGGAGAAAATCTCGGAACTCGTCCGCCGGGCGCTCGAAATCTGCTACCAGGAGGAGGATTCCCTTCTTCCGCGGCTGGCGAAGCTGGAGGCGGCTCTGGTCGAGCTGTCGGAGTTCACTTCCGCCTTCGCGGATTCCAAGGGGCTCATCTCCGAATTCGAAATCAGCTTGAAAGAGCTGTCCGACGGGCTCATCCGTTTCCAGGACCGGCGGGCGGCCGCGACCGGCAATCTGGAAGCGGTGGAAGAGCGCCTGGACGCCCTCGACAAACTGAAGCGGAAATACGGCGCCCGCGTGGAGGATATCCTCTCGTTCCTGGAGAAGATCAAGGACGAGGAAAAGGGACTTGCAGCCGGCGAGGAAAGGCTGGCGGATCTCGATGCCGAAATCCAGCGAAAATTCAAGGAATATTCCTCCGCGGCGGCGGAACTTTCGGAACGCCGCGGCCGCGGGGCGGCCCAGATCCGGAAACTCGTCGAAAAAGAATTGGCGCTCCTCGGGATGAAAAGCGCGAAATTTTCCGTCCGGATTTCGACCGTCCCCCCCTCCCCCGGGGATATCCGGACAGTGCGGGAGTCGGGCTCGGAAGACGCGGAATTCTTGATCTCTCCCAATCCCGGCGAGGAGCTGAAACCGCTGCGCAAGATCGCCTCGGGAGGAGAATTATCGCGCGTCATGCTGGCCCTCAAGTCCATCGGCAAGGAATCCGAGAGCGCGAAAACCCTGATTTTCGACGAAATCGACTCCGGAATCGGCGGAAGGACGGCCGAATGCATCGCCCAGAAGCTCCAGGGGCTGTCCAAAGCGCACCAGGTCATCTGCGTGACGCATCTGCCTCAGATCGCCTCCTGCGCCGCCCATCATTACCACATCGACAAAAAAGTCGAAAACGCGAGGACCTTCACGACCGTCAAGAAGCTCAAGCCGGAGGAAAGGGCCGCGGAGATCGCCCGGCTGATCTCGGGCAGCCGGCTGACGGAGGCCTCGTTGAAGATCGCTAAAGAAATGCTGGAGCACAACGCGAAAAGCGGCGGCTGAGGGCTGTCCCGCCGCCTGTCCTGGATGATTAAGCCATGGCTGATGAACTCGAAGGTTTGAAATTTTTTATCCGGACGTTCGGCTGTCAGATGAATGAAAACGACTCCGGACATCTGGCGGGCATGCTGATGCGCGCGGGCGCCCGCCCCGCTTCGTCCCCCGAAGACAGCGACATCATCCTCATCAACACCTGCGCCGTCCGCGAAAAATCCGAAGAAAAAATCTACTCTTATCTCGGGCGCCTGGCGCCTCTCAAAATGAGAACGGGCCGGCTGATCGGGCTGGCCGGCTGCGTGGCCCAGCTGCGGCGGGGGGAGCTTCTGAAAAAGTGCCCGGCCGCCGATTTCGTCATAGGGCCCGATAATTATTTCCGCCTGGTCGACGTCCTCCTCGCGGCCCGGACGGAAAAAATCCTGAAGACCGAGTGGCACGCGGACTGGCATGAATTCCCCGCGATGGATACGGCCCGGGAAAGCCCGGTCACGGCCTACGTGACGATCATGGAGGGCTGCAACAATTTTTGCGCGTATTGCGTGGTCCCCTACGCGCGGGGAAGGGAAAAATTCAGGCCCTCCCGCAACATCCTCCAGGAAATCGAGGACCTGGCCGGACGGGGGTATAAGGAAATCCAGCTCCTCGGGCAGAATGTCAATTCCTATCGCGATCCCGTGAGCGGAGAGCCTTTTTCCGCGCTCCTCGGGCGGGTCGCCCGGACTCCCGGAATTGAATGGATCCGCTTCATTACCTCCCATCCCAAGGATCTCGGCGATGACATCATCGCCGCCATGGCCGAAAACAGAAATATATGCCGGCAGCTCCACCTCCCTTTCCAATCCGGCTCCTCGGCCGTGCTGGCCCGGATGAACCGGGGCTACACGCGCGAAATATATCTGGACATCGTGGATAGGCTCAGAGACAAAATGCCCGGCATCGGCCTCAGCACCGACATCATCGTCGGTTTTCCCGGGGAGACGGAAGCCGACTTCGAGGAGACGCTGGACCTCGTGCAGAGAGTCCGATTCGTCAACGTCTTTTCGTTCCGCTATTCTCCCCGCCCCGGAACCGCCGCGGCGCGCATCCCGGACGATGTCCCCCTGGCCGTCAAATCGCGCCGGCTGATCGCGCTTCAGGGGCTTCAGAAGAAAATCCAGCTCGAGAACAATAAAACGATGATCGGGAAAACGGAAAAAATCCTCGCCCTGGGCTCCAGCAAAAAGGATAAGCTCGTCCACACGGGACGAAACGAGGCGTTCCAGGTCGTCAATTTCCGCTGCCCCGGTGATCCGACGGGAAAGTTCCTCGACGTCCGGATCACGGACTGCGGTCCTTACAGCCTCTTCGGGGAATGTCCAGCTTGAGCGCCCGACGGATTTCGCCCGCCAGCAGGCCCCGGTAAAAACGGCGTCTGAGAACCGACCCGTCGCCGGCGTCGATGTCCACCAGGGCCAGGTTGAAGACACGGGCCGCTCCGCGATGCGCGGCCAAGGGGCTTTCGACGACGGCCACCCGCCAGCAGGGCCCGGGATTCCTCCTGAACCGGATAGTCCGGGAGAATATCCTCGGCCTTTCCTCGGGCACGGAAAAGCAGGCGCGGATAAACTCGATCGTCCCGGGATCCTCCAGGGCCGCGCGCAGCGCCTCCGAAGAGGTCAATCGCCCGTCCCCGGGCGGCCTCCGGCCCGCCATATGTCTTTCCCGCCTCCCTCGATTCCCGGTCCTTTTCCGGACGCCCGGCTTGAAAAGCCGGGGTCACGGGACCGGCCTAACTCAACGACGCCCGGTCGCGGCCTTTTTTCTCACGCGCCGAAACCGGCCGCCGGATAAAAGGCGCCGGTTCTTTCATTTGCACTAATCCCGCGTTTGGGATATAATTCCGCTACTTCATGGACGATTTGATAATCGCATGAGGAAGTCTGTATATGAAGGTCAATGTTTGGAACACGATTCTCCAGCTCAGCAAGGAGCGTGGAGTGGAGCCTCGCGTGATTATCCAGGCCATCGAAGAATCCCTGCGCGTCGCCTCGTCCAAGTATTTCGTCCATAACGAGCCCATCCAGGTCGCGTTTCGCCCCGAAAAAGGAGAGCTCCGCGTCTTCGCCGTCAAGAAGATCGTCGACTCCGTTGAAGACAAGGGCCACGAGATTTCCCTGGAAGACGCCCAGAAAATTCATCTCGAGGCCCGACCCGGCGACGAGATCGAGATCGACCTGCCCTCCGAGACGCTGGGCCGCATAGCCGCCCAGGCCGCCAAACAGGTGATCTTTCAGAAGGTTCGCGACGCGGAGCACGAAAAAATATACGACCAGTTTGCTCCCCGCCTGGGAGAAATCATCACTGGGATCGTCCGGAGGTTTGAAAACCAGGCGATCATACTGGAGGTCAACAAGACCGACGTGATCTTCCCCCTCCGGGAAAAACTGCCGGCCGAAGAGTTCCGGAGAGGGGACATGGTCAAAGCGGTGATCATCCAAGTCCAGAAAGGGATCAAGGGCCCCCAGATCATCGTCTCCCGGGCGAGCCCCTCGTTTCTGGCCAAGCTGCTGGAACTCGAAATCCCCGAAATCGCCAACGGCACCGTGGAGATCAAGGACATCGTCCGGCAGCCGGGCGAACGGGCCAAGGTGGCCGTGGTCAGCACGGAAAAGGACATCGACCCGATCGGCGCCTGCATCGGAGTCAAGGGAAACCGCATTTTGTCCATAACCAAAGAGCTCGACGGCGAGAAAATCGATGTCATCGAGTGGACATCCAATCCCCTCGCCTACGCCAAAGCCGCGCTCAGCCCGGCCAAGGTCGATAGAATATTCATCCAGAATAAAAACGATAAAACCATGCAGGCGATCGTTCCCGTGGACCAGTTGTCCCTGGCGATCGGCAGGAAAGGAATCAACGTCAAACTTGCATCCAGGCTCTTAGGCTGGAAAATCTCGATTAAACAAGATTGAAGAATAACATGGTAACTCAAACAAAAAAAACAGTCATCAAAAAACCCGTTAAAGCCACCGAACCGGAAGCGAAGCCGCGTCCGAAAATCCGGATCCGGGAGGGGTCTCTCCTCAAGGATATCGCCGAGAACATGAAACTCAAACCGAGGGATCTGGTCGAGAGGCTTTCGGAGCGGAATTACGCCCTGTCGGCGTCCGACATGGCGGACGCCCAGATCATCGATGCGCTGGCCAAGATCACGGGTTTCGATCTGGAATACATGTCCCTGGAGGACGCCGGAAGGATCGAAGCCGAAAGCCGGAAGGCCGACTTGGCCCCGAAGCCGCCCGTCGTGACGATCATGGGACACGTCGACCACGGAAAGACGACCCTGCTGGATTCCATCCGCTCCTCCCATCTGGTCGACAAGGAATCAGGGGGGATCACCCAGCATATCGGCGCCTACCGGGTGGCGTTCAAGAACAGGCCCATCACCTTTGTCGACACGCCCGGTCACGAAGCCTTCACCCAGCTCCGGGCCCGCGGCGCCAAGGTGACGGACATCGTCGTCCTGGTCGTGGCCGCCGACGACGGGGTCATGCCCCAAACCAAGGAGGCCATCAACCACGCGAAAGCCGCCGGAGTCCCGATCATCGTCGCCATCAACAAGATCGACAAGCCGGAAGCCAATATCGACCGCGTCAAACAGCAGCTCTCCAAGGAAGGGCTCCTCGTGGAAGAATGGGGAGGCAAGACGATCAGCGTCGAGATTTCCGCCAAGGAAAAAAAGAACCTGGACGAGCTGTTGGAAATGATCCTCCTGCTCGGAGACGTCGTGGAACTCCGCTCCAATCCCAAGGTTCCCGCCCAGGGCGTCGTTCTCGAAGCGCGGTTGGATGCCCAGAAAGGCCCCGTGGCGACGGTCATCATTCAGCGGGGCACGCTGGCCCCGGGCCAGGCGTTTATCTCGGGGACGGCCTCGGGCAAAGTCCGGGCCCTGTTCGATGAAAAAGGGAAGACGATGAAGAGCGCGGGCCCGTCGGTCCCCGTGGAGATCCTGGGTTTCAACGATGTCCCTCAATCCGGAGACCTCTTCCAGGTCGTGCCGGACGTGGATACGGCTAAAAGAGTCGCCGAACACCGGCTCTCCAAAATCAAAAAAGAAGAGCCGTCGCGGCCGGAGCATGTCACCCTGGACGACCTGTTCAAAAAGATCGAGGAGGGTCAGGTCAAAGAACTGTCCCTCATCCTCAAGGCCGATGTCCAGGGATCGGTCGAAGTTTTGACGGAGCTCCTGCCGTCACTGGGAACGGAGAAGGTCAAGATCAAGCTGGTCCATGCCTCGACCGGGAACATCACGGAAGCGGACGTCCTTCTGGCCTCGGCGTCAAACGCCGTCATCATCGGCTACAATACGAAAATCGGCCCCAAGGCCGCGGAGCTGGCCGAGGACGAGGATGTGGAGATCCGTCTCTACAAGATCATCTACAAGCTGACGGAGGACATCAAGAAGGCCGTCATCGGCATGCTGGAACCCGTGATCAAGGAGGTTTTCCTTGGAAGAGCCGAGGTCCGCAGGGTTTTCCAGATCCCCAAGGTGGGAGCCATCGCCGGAAGCTACGTTCAGGACGGGCGGATCGTCAGGAACTCCGAAGCGCGGGTGTTGAGGAGCAAGACGGTGATCTATCAAGGACGCATCTCCTCGCTCAAACACCTCAAAGAGAACGTCACCGAGGTTAAAAAGGATTATGAATGCGGCATCGGCATGGACAAATTCCATGAATTTGAGGCCGGGGATATCATCGAGGCTTTCGTCAAAGAGAAAGTCAAGGCCGAATAAATTCCCGCGGCGGCGGGGACTCCGATGATCATAGGGCTCTTGTCGGTGGAAATCTTTCTTCCCTTCTCCCATTCCTTGAAGGAAAAAAGGAGGATTTTGAAGAGCCTGAAGGACCGTATCCGTCGCCACAATGTCGCGGTGGCGGAGCTGGACTACCAGGACAAGTGGCAAAGGGCGGTCATCGGGGTCGTCACGATCAACAGCCAGAAAGCCGTCGTCGAGACCATGCTCAACAAGATCCTGTCCGAGGCCGAAACCCATGGTGAATCCCAGATTCTCAACCACGGGATCCAGTTCTTTTAGCCGGGAAAGCCAGGAGAGCGGGAGATGATCAAGAGAACCGAACGCCGACGGGACAAGCGCGTCGCCAGCCTTGTGCAGTCCGAGCTCAGCCGGCTTTTCATCGAGGAGTTCCAGCCGGCGGGCTCGGGCTTGATCACCGTCACGCGCGTGGATATGTCGGCCGACCTGCTGACCGCCCGGATCCATGTCAGCGTCTTCGGGACGGAGGAGAAAAGCAAGATCCTGCTGAAGATCGAAAACCGCAAAAGCTATATCCGGAAAATCCTTGCCTCGCGGATAAATTTGAAGTATAATCCCGAATTAATTTTCAGCCTGGATCCGCTGCCGGATTACGAAGAAAAGATCGACAGGCTGATTGAGATGTCTAGAAAAAATGACAAACGACCCGCCCCATAGGATTTCTCAAAAGCTGCGCTCCAGCCAGCGCATCGCCATCACGTCCCATCTCCGCCCCGACGGGGATTCCATCTGCACCGCCATCGCCCTGGCCATGATAGGAGAGTTCCTGGGCAAATCGACGGCGATCATCAACCGGGATCCCACTCCGGCTCCCTTCGTCGGCTTCCCCGAAGCCAGGAGGATCCGCGTCGGCCAGATCGACCCGGCGCAGTTCGACACCGTCGTCCTCTTGGAATGCGCCGATGTCTCCCGGTCCGGCCAGGAGAATATCGAATCCTCCTTTAAAATCAATATCGACCACCATTACTCCAACACGCCGTACGCGGACATCAACTGGATAAACGCCGAGGCTTCGGCGGTGGGAGAAATGGTCTTCGGCCTGTCCGAGATCATGGGCCTGCGGCTGACCCCCGAGATCGCCTCGCACCTCTACTGCGCCATCGCCTCGGACACGGGCTCGTTCCAGTTCTCCAACACGACCGCCCAGGCGTTTGAAACCTGCTACAAGCTGACCCGCCTTGGGGCCAGCCCCATTCAAGTCTCCGAAATGCTCTACCATAACAACCCCCCTGAGAAAATCCTTCTTCTGGGCCGCGTCCTTTCCACCCTGCGCATGAACAGCAGGGGCAACCTGGCCCTCATCAGCATGTTCAAGCAGGATCTGGAATCCTTGAACCTGAAGGAAATCGACACCGAGGACATCACCACGCACGCGCGGTCGATCAAGGGCGTCGGAATGGTTCTCTTTTTCAAGGAGATGAGAAAGGACACCTTCCGCGTCAGTCTGCGGTCAAAAGGCGGGGCGAATGCGGCGCAGGTGGCCGAGCACTTCGGCGGCGGCGGCCACATCCACGCCTCCGGCTTCACGGCCTATGGACCCTATGACCGCCTGATCGAAGAGGTCCCGAAGGTCGTGGAAGACCTCCTTCGCAAGCAGGCCGAATGCGCGCCTTCCCCCTGAATCCGAAAACCCCCGGCTCCGGAGTTCCGGTTCCATGGACGGCCTGATCTGCGTCGCCAAGCCCCCCGGCTGCACATCGCACGATGTCGTCCAGGCGTTGAGAAAAATCCTGGGCATGCGCAGGATCGGCCACTGCGGCACGCTCGATCCGGACGCATCGGGAGTCCTTCTCCTGGCCGTCGGCCGGGCGACGAGGTTTTTCCCCTTTCTATCCGGCCAGGACAAGGTCTATCGCGGAGAGATCCGTCTGGGCTTCTCCACGGATACCTATGACGCCTCGGGAGTCCGGACATCCCCCGAGGCGGAGGAGCTTCCCGGCGAAGATCGCCTGGCCGCAGCCATGAAAGAGATGGAGGGTGATATCCTTCAATTCCCGCCCCCCTATTCGGCAAAAAAGCTGGGAGGCACGCCCCTCTACAAGATGGCCCGCCGGGGGGAGGAGGTCCCGCTCAAACCCTGTTCGGTTCGCGTCCATCAATTCAACCTCCTCGGCTTCCGGCCCCCGTTCGTCGACTTCGAGGCCGGGTGCAGCTCGGGAACCTACATCCGCTCCCTGGCGCATGACCTGGGGCGGCGGCTGGGATGCGGGGCTCATCTGGCCAGGCTCGAACGGACCTCCGTCGGCGGCTACCGGCTGAGCGAATGCTTGAGTCCCGAGCGCATCCGGTCGCTGGCCGAGGAGGGACGGGCTGAAGAATTCCTGATCCCCCTGGAGGCTCTTCTCGGGGACTATCCTGCGATCTACCTGAACGATGAAGGGCAGCGTCGCGTCAGGAATGGAAATCCCGTTTCCAACGTCCACGCGGACGCGGCGGCCGAGGGACAGGCGCCTTCCCCTCCCCCGGCTTCCGAAGTTTACCGGCTGTTCGGCCGGGACAGGCGCCTGCTGGCCCTGGCGCGGAGATCACCCGATTCGGACGTTTATTCGCCTTTTCTCGTGATCGGCGGCGACTGAGCCGGCCGTCCCGGAGGCCCTCCCCCCGGCCTCCGGAGGGCCAGAAATATTTCGAAGTCCATCCTTGAATTTTGGGCCCGCCTATTGTATCTTATTGAGGATATGAGGCTGAACAAGAATCAAATCGAACACATGTCGTCGATCATCGTTAGAAATCTGGCCAAAGAAGGCAAGATCATCATCGACGACCGGACGCGGCTGTTGGAGGAAATCAGCGCTCTGATCACCGATGAATTCCAGAAAGAGGACAAGCTGGACCAGGAAGTCCGCGAAATCTTGAGCAAACACATCGATAAAATCCGAAAGGAAAATATCGAATACCAGACGATGTTCCGGATGATCAAAACGAAGCTGGCCAAGGAAAGGAATATCGTCCTGTGAGCAACAAGCTATCGAGGGAAAAGATCATTTTCCTGTCCAAACAGATTTTGAACGCCCTGAACAAAAACCCTCAGGTCGAGTTTCTGGATGATCCCAACGAAATCCGCCTGATCATCGTCCGGTCGATCGAAGAAGAAATCAAGCTCTACGAAGCGCTGGATAAAAAGGCCATCGAGAAGATCCAGTCCCAGAAAAAGGCGATCGAGGAAGGCAGCCGGGAATGGGACATCCTTTACCGCAAATATTATAACGACGAATTGGCCAAGCTGGGCAAGCTCACCGAATAGCCAGGGCCGTTCAGATCCCTGTGGAAACGACTCCTTTATAAAAGAATCTCAGCCGAGGAGCCCTTTTGCGGCCAGATAGGCCCGGAGCGCGTCCTTCCAATGGGAAAAATCCGAGAGGCCGATTTCCTTGGCCCTTCGATTCTCCAGGACGGAATAGGACGGCCTTCGGGCGCGGGATTTGTATTCGAGGCTGGTGACGGCCCGGAGGCAGGGCGTTCTCCCCAGGAATCCGAATATGGCCTGAGCGAATTCGTGCCAGGTGCACTGCCCCTCGTTGGTCATGTGGTAGAGTCCGTAGTGCCTCGTTTGAATGAGTTCCAGGATCCGTTCGGCTAATTCCAGGGTCGAAGTCGGCGTGACCCACTGGTCGCTGACCACAGAGACCGGCTCCTTCCCCTCACTGAGTCCGACCATGGCATCCACGAAATTCCTGCCCTTTTCCCGGGGCCCGGCCTCCCCATAGAGCCCGCATGTCCGAATCAAGAAATATTTGTCCATGCGGTTCCGGATCAGGTACTCCCCCGCCAGCTTGGATGCCGCGTAGACGCTCAGCGGATTCGGGCGATCGTTCTCGGTATAGGGAACTCTTTGCCCGCCGTCGAAAACATAGTCCGTGCTGAAGTGGACCAGCGTCGCGTCGATCTCGCGGCAGATGCCGGCCAATTCATGAACGGCCACGGCATTGACCAGGAAAGACTCCCGGGGATGGTCCTCGCATTCGTCCACGCGGTGATAGGCGGCCGTATTGATGACGATCTCGGGAGAAAGCGCGGTCAGCTCGTCCCGCGCGGCCTGGGGACGCGTGACGTCGAATTCAGGGTAATAGAGGGGAAACAGGTCTTCCCCTTGGAGGGTTTTCTTGAGATCGGATCCCAACTGGCCGTCGGCACCTATCAAGACAATTCTCATTTTCACTCCGCTGGCTGCGGCTCTTTCCGCCGCCGTGCAAAAAAAAAGGCCAAAGACAAGATCTTTGGCCTTTCTATCTCAAAAACTATCCGTGTCAGAACAACATTCTGAAACCGAGCGCGAACTTGTGGTGATCGTCGAATGTGCGGTCCCCGCCGAGCGGCGAACGGAACTCGAAGAAGAGCGATCCCATGCTCGTATATTTATTGAAGACATCCACGCCGATGTTGCCGACGATGTCGAGCCCGGATTTCCGGACATTCTGTTCCTTTGTGCTGTAGCCCAAACCGCCTCCGAAGAAGGCCGGTCCGGCATGGACGTTCAGCAGTGCGTTCGCCAGGAACATGAACTTCCACGGGTCGCCCTTGCTCGGGATGGCCCCGCCGGCCGACAGGATGAAGCTGAGTGTCTTGGGCGTAATCCAGTAGAACATCCCGCCTCTCAAGAAACCGTAGGTGGTATAGGTGCCCTTCGCCAGGAGGGGGCCGGCTTCCATGAGCCAGAAGAACCGTTTCTGCGTGACCTCGAACGTCAGGCGGCAGGCATCCGACGCCGCGGAAACCGCTCCGTCATTGTCGAAGACCGTGGCGCTGATCGTATAGGTCCCGGCGGCCTGGAAGATTTTCTCCCAGAGGAAGGGCTTCTGGGTGGCGGTGTAGGAATCGACGACCTTGCCCGCGACGTCCGTCAGTTCGAAGGCGGCCTTGACGATTTCACCGTCCGGATCGGTCGATCCGGAGGCGTCGAACGTGATCGGCCGGCCGACATAATCTTCGCAGGGCAGGCAAGAGGTCCACAGTTTGCAGACCGGCGGGACGTTGATATAGACCTTCGCTTCGCAGGGATTGGTGGAACCGATCCCCGCCATGTTGAGCGCGGAGGCCTTGACGGCATATTCGCCCGGCTTGTCGAACTTGGTCTGCCACTTGGGAGAATCCGGGGTGAGCGCCTGCGTAGCCACCCTGTTGCCCTGGGCGTCGTAAATTTCGACGGTCATGCTCTTGGCGTTTTTCGTGTTGCCCATGTCGATCGTGATCGGGTCATTGACGTTGGCCTTAAGAGGCGTGATCGCCAGATCGCAGACCGCGAGAGGCGGAGCCGCGTCACGAACGTCCACGAGCGCGATATTGCCGCAGGGCTTGGGAATGATGAAATCATAAAGCTTATAATCTTTTTCGACCGTAAATCCGAAGACTTCGAGGGGAGCCCGGCCGGCCCACTCGATATTCTTGGCGACTTTCACCTTGCCGTGCGACCGGAACAGCATCCACTTTATCTGATCGCCGACGGCAATCTGGGTGTCCTTGAAAGCGGCTGTTTTCAGCTGATCTATAAAAGGAAGATAGAGATCTCCATATCCGGCCAGCTCGAATCCGTACTTGATATCGGCCGCATACCGGTCCGCGAGCGTCTTCATGACTTCCTGCGTGGGAACTTTGCCTCGAATCCGAACGAAGGTATAAGAGCCTATCCTTTTGAGCTTCGTCGTCTGCGCGTATGTGTTCACAGCGAGAACGGCAAATAAGAGAATGATGAAGACCGTCAATAATTTCTTGTTTCTCATATCTTCCTCCTTCTATGGCTTTTCAAAGTTCTCCCGTCGTTTATAATAAAATCTATTTGGCGTCGTTTGTCAAGGAAAAACATAGCTTCGTGCGGCGCAGGACCGTGGTCCCCCCCCTGGAGAACGGCCCCGAAAACGGGGAAACGGGCCGGATCAACCGCTTTTTTTTCCGCCTCTCGGGCCGCCGTCCGGGGCCGCTTCGCCGGCGATTTTGTTTTCGCCGGGGGGATATCCCCCGCGGCCGTTCAATGCGACGGGGCACGGGCGGAGGCCGCGGATCCAACCATTTTTTTGTGTTCTCCGCCCCGATTTTGGTATAATGCCCCTTGAAAAGGAGGACGGACCGTGTTTTCAGTCAAAGAAGAACAGGAAATTCACGTGGTCACGCCCAACGAGCCTGGCATATTTGGACGCGTCCTCGCGACCATGGCCAATGCCGGCGTCAACCTCCGGGCGATGTGCATATATACGGAAAGCAAAGAAGGGCACTTTTTGCTGATCACCAACGATAACGCCAAAGCCGAAAAGGCGCTCAGGACCCTGGGATATAAGGTTCGAAGCCATAAAGTCGTCGCGGTCGAGATCACGGATCGGATCGGGGCGGGCGCGGAAATCGGGGTCCTGCTGGGGAACG
>Ga0228535_1002122_pt1 | contig 21434 bp, 21 predicted proteins | sample SJ1metagenome_FD_168457 | JGI IMG/M metagenome (GOLD analysis project Ga0228535, IMG submission 168457) | Enriched culture of PCE-dechlorinating microbial communities from Ithaca, New York, USA - SJ1 | ecosystem: Engineered > Modeled > Simulated communities (microbial... > Unclassified | place... | reverse complement strand
GCGGCCTTCCGGGATCGCCTGGAGCGGCTGGGTGGTTACCGGATCGACCAGATCGGACGTGTGCTCATCCATGCTTGACCAATACGGCCGTTCCATCACCTACCTGAGGCTCTCCATCACGCCGCGCTGCAATCTGAACTGCGTTTATTGCCGCCCGGGGCACTGTCCATCTGGCTTCGATCTTTTTGCCCAGACGAGGATCCTGACCGTTGCCGAAATTGACCGCCTCGTTCGTGTCCTGGCCGGGCTTGGCATCTCCAAGATCCGCTTGACGGGCGGCGAACCGCTGCTGCGTCACGATCTCGAAGAGATCATCCGCCAGATCCGGCGCCATCCGGAAATCACCGATCTCTCACTGACAACCAATGGCCAGGACCTCGCAGAAAGGGCCACTGCGCTGAAAGAGGCTGGTTTGATGCGGATCAATATTTCCCTGGACTCCCTCAAGGCGGACCGTTTCGAGAAAATCACGGGGAATGGTTCGCTCGACCGGGCGTTGGCTGGCATCGATGCCAGCCTGGCGGCGGGGCTGCACCCGGTCAAACTCAACACAGTCCTGATGCGTGGCGTCAATGACGATGAGCTCGACCAGTTGTTTGATCTGACGCGCGCCAGACCGCTGGCCTTGCGCCTGATCGAGCTGATGCCAATGAACCAGTCGGCTGCCGCATCGGATCAATTGGTGACCGGCACGGAGATCCTGCAACGCTATCCCCAGCTGGAGCGGGTCGCCGACAGTTATCCCGGCCAGCCGGCCGAAGACTACCGTCTGCCTGGCCATCGAGGGACCATCGGCCTGATCCGGCCCATATCACACCGCTTTTGCCACGTCTGCAACCGCGTCCGGATCACCGCTGACGGCAAGGTCAAAGGCTGTCTCGGCCAGGATGACGAATGCGACTTGCTGCCCTGGCTGGACCAGCCCGATGACGCCCTGCTCGCTCAAGCTCTAGCCGCTGCGATCCGGGCCAAACCACTCCGCCACCAGTTTGAATCTCATCAGATGCCCAACCGCAGCATGGATCGCACTGGCGGATAAATGGATTGAACTCATTTTGTGCAAGCATGCTCAGGCAGGAAGGAAACCTATTATGACTCGATCCACTATCGATACCGATGCAGCCAAACCAGCTGACACTCCCTCCACTGGACTCAGCCATTTGAACGAGCGGGGCGAGGCGCACATGGTCGATGTCGGTGCCAAGTCAGCTACAGTACGCACCGCCCGGGCCCAGGCGATCGTGCATCTGCAGCCAGCCACCCTGCAGGCGATCCTCGATGGCCAGTTGCCCAAGGGCGATGTCCTGGCCACAGCGCGGATCGCTGGCATCATGGCGGCCAAGAAAACGTCCGACCTGATTCCTCTCTGCCACCCGCTGGCACTGGAAAAAGTCAGCATCGATTTCACACCTGTGGGGACAGATCACCTCTCCATCGAGGCGCTGGTCCAGCTGACTGGCAAGACCGGCGTCGAAATGGAGGCCATGACAGCCGTCTCCGTCGCGGCTCTGACTTTGTACGACATGGTGAAGGCAATCGACCGCGGCCTGGTCATCGAATCGATCCAATTGCTCGAAAAAACGGGCGGCAAGTCCGGCCACTATTTGAAAAACAAGGAGAACTGACCATGGCATCCGTCATCGCCATCAACCGCAGCGTAAAAAAGGGCGTCCCCAAGGAAGCGATTCCAGAAGGGCATTTCATCGTTGATTTTGGCCTGGAGGGCGATGCCCATGCCGGAAAATGGCACCGCCAGGTCTCCCTGCTCGGCCAGGAGAGCATCAAAAAGATCGAGGCATTGGGCATCGCAGGGCTCTGCACCGGCCGTTTTGCCGAAAACCTGACCACTGAGGGCATCATCCTCTATGAATTACCCATCGGCACCCAGTTTTACGCCGGGCCCGTCCTGTTCGAAGTCACCCAGATCGGCAAAGAATGTCACCAGCACTGCGCCATCTACCACCAAGTCGGCGACTGCGTCATGCCACGCGAGGGCATCTTCGCCCGTGTGCTCGCAGGCGGCACCATCCGGCCCGGCGACCCGATTGAACTGAAATAGGACCGGGTCTTGATATCGGTTTTCGATATCAAGACCCGGTCCCTTTTTTAGCCGGCTTCGACCATGGGGACGAAGGCTATGGTGTCGTTTTCTTGCAGGGGGGTCGCGAGGCCCTGGAGCTGGCGGATGTGGCGGCCGTTGACCAGGACGAACAGGTCTTCGTGCAGGGGCTGGCCAGTCTGGTCGAGCAGTTGGCTGGCCAGTTGTGCACCATAGGTTGTGCACAGGTGCTGAACAAGCGATGTCACATCGGCCGGGCCGCTGACCGTGCAGCTGCTTGTGCCTGCCAAGTCAATCAAGTGGGCGAAAAATTGCACGTTCATGGATTACCTCACAGGGTCAGTCTGATGCGGCCCACAGATCGGGCAATCGGGGCGGGCGGCAATGGGAATCCGTTGAAAATCGAGCGTCCGGCCGTGGTAATACAACATCTCCCCCTGGAGCGGGTCACCCAGCCCGAGCAAGAGGCACAAGGCGAGGTCTGCTTCCAGCGAGCCGATGACGCTGGCGGTGGCTCCCAGGGCACCGATCGGAGCGGCGGGCGTTTTCGGGGCAACAGTCGAATTCGCGTCTGTTTCATCAACAGCAGAGGCCATAGGATCTTCTTCCACCAGATCAAAGCGGCAATCGTAGCAGGACGTTTCGCCAGGTCTGTAGACGGCAACCGAGCCGGAGAAACCGCGCACTCCGCCGTCAATCCAGGGCTTTCCCAATGGATAGCAGGCGCGATTAATCAATCGCCGGGCTCCCCGGTTGTCGACTGCGGCCACGACCAGGTCATGGTCCGGGATCACATGCCGGGCTAGTTCTGCCGTGAACGTCTGGTCCAGTGCGATGACCTCGATATCCGGGTGATAAGCCAGGAGGCGGTCCCGGGCGGTGGTGGCTTTGGGCTGGCCGATGTCAGCAGCTGTATAGAGGAACTGGCGGTTGAGGTTGGATGCCGAGACGATGTCATGGTCGACCACGGTCAGGTGGCCGACACCCGCACCGGCCAGAGCCATCAGGATGGGAGAGCCGAGGCCGCCTGCGCCAATAACCAAAACCCGGCTCTGTTGGAGCCGGGTCTGACCTTGCTGGCCGATTTCCGGCAGGATGACCTGCCGGGCATAGAAATCGTTAGGGGTGTGGGACTCAGAACCAGGCTGGATCACCGGGTCATCAACCTTGTGCAGCCTTATCAGCAGCTGGTTTCGCAGCAGCTTTTTCTGCAGCGGTCTTGGCGACAGGCTTACCTGCTGCAGCCTTTTCAGCGGCCGCTTTTTGCTCGGCTGCGAGGGTCTCCAGCACCGGGTCCGGCTCGCACATCATATCATTCGCCTTGGCGATGTAGAGTTTCATCATCTGGTTGACAATCGTTTCATCGAGGACTCCATGCATGGTGGGCGTTTCAAAAAAACGTTTGGGCAGACGGACAGCCTTCTGGCTGAAACCGTATTTGGCCTTGATGCGCAGTTTCGTGCGCAGGATGCGCTTGCCGATCTGCTCGAGATCTTGTGCTGTCAGATTCCAGCCGATGCTGTTCAAGGCTTCGATGATCGTCTGGTGGTCATAGATTTTGCGGGCGAACATGCACATCCCGAGACCATTGACCATGCAGCGGTCATGTTCCTCGAAGAAAATCTTGCTGACCAGATCTTCCGGATTAACTTCCTTGACCGACTGGTCGATCTGGTAGCCGCCATTGTCGAGGTGGGAGTGGCGCGAGGCGACAGCAAAACCGACGGCTGAGGCGTAGCCAGTGTGGTAGCCAGGGGTTTCGTTGCCGGCATAGTGCATGGCAAAGTCAGCGCCCCCATAGATGGAAGAAGCGTGCTTGCTGCCTTTGCCCAGATTGCGGTAGAACTTGTTCTTGCCCTTGGACAGATAGCGGATCGCCTTGAGATAGCCTTCAGTATCACCGAATTTCAACGGCACAATGGTGTCACTTTCATCGATCAGGCCATGCTCGACCGCTTCAGTTGCCCAGCCCAGGCAGACACCGGCGCTGATTGCATCCATGCCGGTTTCTTCGACCTCGTCGATCAGGGCAATGATTTCGTCCGTTGTCTTGATCCCGAGATAGCTGCCGAGGGCAAACATCAGTTCATAGTCATACGGGACGCTGATCGCCTCGTATTCATGGCCTTTGTCGAATTCGCGCCGGTACATGCCGATATGGATACAGCCAACCGGGCAGCCTGTGCAGGCCACTTTGCGGACCAGGTTCTTGCGGGCAAATTCTTCGCCGGAAATGTCGTCGGCATGTTCGTATGTCGTCGTCTTGAGATTATAGGTCGGCAACGAATTGGACACACTGAGTGACCGCAGGCCGATCGCCGTACCGGCATCGTGGTACTTCTGCATCATGTCGGTCGTCGTACACTTCTTGTAGATCTGCTGGTAGACCTTGAAATAGTTTTTCGTGTCATGGATCGGGATCGAGCGGTCACCCATCACGGTCATGGCCTTGAGGTTTTTCGAGCCCATGACAGCGCCCAGGCCGAGCCGGCCGAAATGGCGGAACGAATCGACACAGACACTGGCAAAAGCGACCTGGTTTTCACCGGCCGGGCCGATGCGGATGATGCTGCGTTTGCCGCCACCCTCAAGCCGTTCGCGGATCGCCTGACCCGTCGGTTCGCTGTCGATGCCCCAGAATGCACGGGCATCATTGAAGGCAATGTCATTGTTTTTGATCGAGACAAAAACGGGTTTGCTGGCCTTGCCGGTGATGACAATCGCATCATACCCTGCCATCAGCATCGTCATTGCCAGACGGCCGCCAGCATAAGACTCGCCCAGCTCATTGGTCAGAGGAGAACGGAACATGGCGACGGTCTTGGTCAGAACAGGGAACACCCACGTACCAGCACCGATCGCGAAAACGATCGGCTGGTCCGGATGCAAGGCGTCGAGCTCGGGGTGCATGTTTTCCTCGAGCAGCTTGCTGGCGATGCCAACACCGCCAAGATAGGGCATCAGGTCGGTACGCTGGTCGATCCGGATCTTGCTCGTATTGAGGTCAATATTGAGGATGCGCATGAACTTTTCGTTGATCATTTTTCACCAGCCTCCACCATCTCCAGGCATTTGTGCGGGCAGAACCGGGCACACGAGCCGCAATGGCGGCAGATGATCGGTTTGTTGATGTCGTCGTCCCAGAAAACCGCCTGCATGATGCACGCCTTTTCACAGCGATGGCAGCCAATGCACAGCTCTGGTTTCAAGAGCACACCGCCGCCCTCGCGTTTGACCAGGGCACCGCTCGGACAGGCCTCCATGCACGCCGGGTCGTCGCAAGCGATGCAGACGATCGCGACGAACCGGCCGGTCATGCCACCCCGTGTCCGGACCTTGATCGCACTCTTCGTATTGGAATGATTTTGCTTGTTGACGATCGAGCAAATGTTCATGCACGTGAAGCAGCCAATGCATTTGTTCATCTCACTGGCCGACAGATATTTAGCCACAGCCGTTCCCCCTTTTTACACCACGATCGACTCATGATTGAATCGTCAGACACCCATCTTTAGACCATAACCAACCTGATAAATGAGCTAATCATTGTTAATACCGGTTGATTTTGATTCCGTAAACGTTTGTGATCAGGTATTGAGAGAATTATATTCAAATTATACCGCCATTTCAACCCTTCCAGACAGGATTCCGGTGAAAACAAAACGTCATTTTGCCAGATTTTTTTATCGAAAATGTCACATCGGTCATCAAGTGTCCATTTGGCCCGGATTTCACCCACTTGCCACCAGGATGGTTGGTCCTTATAATGAGCCCAACAGAATCTATCGTCATTCGAGTTGTCCTGCCTAAAGCGCACCCGCCATGGCATACAACCAATGGGCCAGCCGAGAAATCGCCTGACCTCCCGCATTGGAAAGAATGGCTGGCCTGGTTTGAATGAACCGGTCTGCTTTTGATGCGGGCCGGTTTTTTGTATTCCGGCCCTGACCCGTTGCATAAGCGTAACGGTGAGCGAGTCAGACGGGACAATCGTCGAGACGAAAAGGATCTGGATTTGGAAGGAGAAAAAAAATGAAGCGAACAAAGATGCTCTGGATTCTCTCACTGTTGCTGGTGCTGGTACTGTCAGCCAGCTGTGCAGCTGCACCGGCAACATCTGCAACAACGACTGCGGCCACCTCAGTGCCTGTAACTGAAGCGACCACAACCGTTGCCGTGGAAACAACCACAGTGGCCGAACCCGATGTCAAGGAAATCATCCTGGCCACCACGACCAGCACCCAGGACAGCGGCCTTCTGGACTACCTCATCCCGATGTTTGAGCAACAGACCGGCTACATGGTCAAGACGATTGCCGTCGGCACGGGCCAGGCCCTTGAACTGGGTGCCAAAGGCGAAGCCGATGTCCTTTTAACCCACGCCCCTTCCAGCGAAAAACCCCTGGTCGACGCGGGTCAGGTCGTCAACTACCAGCTGGTCATGCACAACGACTTCATCGTCGTCGGACCACCAGCCGATCCGGCGAAAATCAAGGACCTCACCGCAGTGACGGATGCCTTCAAGTCCATCGCCACCCAGGAAGCGATTTTTATTTCCCGCGGCGACAAATCCGGTACGCACACCAAGGAGCTATCGGTGTGGAAAGCAGCCGGGGTTGAAGCACCCAGCGGTACCTGGTACCAGGAAAGCGGCCAGGGGATGGGTTCTACCCTGACCATCGCCAATGAAAAGGAAGCCTACACCTTGAGTGACCGGGCAACGTATCTGGCCCAGAAAGCGAACCTCGACCTGGACATCCTGAACCAGGGTTCCAAGGAACTTTTAAACATTTACCATGTCATGCAGGTCAACCCAGAGACCTTTCCGATGGTCAATGCAGCTGGCGCAGAAGCCTTTGTGGCCTTCATGATCGACCCCGCCACCCAAGCTCTGATCAGCGAATTCGGCGTCGAAAAATATGGCGAACCCCTGTTCTTCCCTGACGCCCTGAAATAAATCCCCTGTGATACGATAAAATTGTAAGTTGTGACATGTGATCATTCAGGAGTGAATACCCATCGAACTTATCATCAATGGTCTAACGGAAGCCGTACGATTGATTGCCAGTGGTGACGCCGAGATTTTCGGCGTCACCCTTTTGACACTTCTGGTGTCTGGACTGGCGACGCTGCTCAGCCTGCTGGTCGGTGTACCGCTGGGGGTTGTGCTGGGTCTGGTCCGCTTCCGTGGCCGCCGCCTGGTGGTCAGCCTGGTCAACACCGGCATGGGCATGCCGCCCGTTGTCGTTGGCCTCTGGGTCAGCATTTTCCTCTGGCGCAGCGGTCCTTTCGGGGCGTTGCGCCTGATCTACACCCCGGCTGCGATCGTCATCGCCCAGACCCTGATCGCCACCCCGGTGATCACCGGTTTCACGATCGCAGCGATCCAGCATCTGACGCCGAAACTGCGCCTGCAGATTCTGGCCCTGGGGGCTTCGCGCTGGCAGTTTCTCTGGACGATACTGAAGGAATCGCGCATCGCCCTGATGGCAGCTGTGATCGCCGGATTTGGCAGCATCGTGTCTGAAGTCGGCGCTTCCATGATGGTAGGCGGCAACATCAAGGGCTATACCCGGGTTTTGACGACTGCCACATCGATGGAAGTCTCAAAAGGTAATTTCCCGGAGGCAGTCGCCCTCAGCATCATCCTGATTGCCCTGGCCTTTGGCGTCACTTTTCTGCTGACTCTATTCCAGCAGCGGGAACGCAAAGACCGCAATCTCAAGCCGCTTCAGGATTCCGGATGCGCACCAGCCAACAGAGCTGGTGCTGATGACCCGGATCACCCGGATGCCTCAGCAGACGACCCGAAGGAGCCTGACCTATGACGCCCGATGTCCTGATGTCGGTCCACAACCTGCGCTGGACCCGATCGGACCGCATCATTCTCGATGTGCCGGCTTTTTCCATCCGGCCCAATGAAGTCATTGCCCTGATCGGCGCCAATGGCGCCGGTAAAAGCAGTCTCTTGAAAATGCTGGCCTTGCTTGAGAAGCCTGACTCCGGCGAGATCTATTTCAAGCATGCTCCTGTGACTGGCAGACCGCTCGCAATTCGGCGCAGAATGGCCATGGTTTTCCAGGAACCCCTGCTGCTTTCCGGCTCGGTGTTCAAAAACGTCGCCCAGGGGTTGGTTTTCCGCGGCCTGCCCCGATCTGAAATCGCCCACCGCGTGCACGCTGCCCTGAATGATTTTGGCATCGCGCATCTGGCCAGGCGCAACCAGAAACACTTGTCAGGCGGCGAAGCACAACGCGTCAGCCTGGCCCGGGCGATGGTCATAGAACCTGAGATTCTGTTTCTCGACGAGCCCTTCGCGGCCCTTGATCTGCCCACCCGTCAGGCACTGGCTGAAGACATCGGCCGCGTCATCCGCCAACGCGAAATCTCTGCTGTTTTCGTCACCCACAATGCCGAAGAGCTGTCGCTGTTCACGGACCGGATCTGCATCATGGAAAAAGGCATGCTCATCCAGGAAGGTTCACCGGAAGAGATTTTCAACCGTCCGGCCAGCCGTGTGGCGGCTCGCCTGGTTGGTGTGGAAAACAGCTTGTCCGGCATCATCCACGGCCCCGCGGATAGACAAGGTTACCAGAAGGTCCAGGTCGGACCACACCAATGGGTCGTTCCGGGACCAGCGCTCCGGCCTGGAACACCGGTTGACCTGTATGTCCGCCCAGAAGCCGTTTTACCGGCGACGGACAGCCATTTCACCAATACTTTCACTGGGAAAATTGCCAAAACCATTTCCCTGAGCAGCCAGTACAAACTGGTCATTGAGTGTGGATTCCCAGTGACGATCCTGGTGAGCAAGGGCACGCATGCCCTGACTGATGTCAAGCCCGGACGGGAGTTTCGATTTCATGTCCCTGCCGAAAGGGTCCATGTGGTTGAAAAATAGGCAATCCCTGCCGCTTCGGCCCTCTGAGGGAGTCATGCGGCAGGGATTGCTCTTTTTGTCCAGGTTTTATTGCTTGTGAACAGCAGAACGAGGCTGGCTCAGACCGGTCCGTTGGTGCGCAGCGCTTCGATTGCCGCCAGATCCGGCAGAGCCGGGATGGCGCCTTTTTTCGTCGTGGCCAGCGAGCCGACGGCATTGGCGAAGTCAAGGAATTCGTCGAGATCGGCAGGCGTGAGATCAGCCGGGGCTTTGCCGGACTGGATCAGTTTGTAGAGGAATCCACCTGTGAAAGCGTCTCCGGCACCAGTGGTGTCGACGACCGCCACATCGTAGGTGGCGCGGCGGGCTGAGCCGAGCTTGTTGTGGGCGTAGGCGCCATCCGGGCCGAGCGTGATCAGGACGAGCTGGAGGCCATAGGTGTCGATCAGGTGCTGGGCACCTTTTTCGAGGTCGCTTTCACCGGTCAGGAAGACCAGTTCTTCTTCCGAGATCTTGACCATGTCCGACAGCGGCATCGCGGAGAGAATGCCAGCCTTGGCTGCTTCCGGCGATTTCCAGAGGCGCAGGCGCAGGTTCGGGTCATAGGAGATGAGTTTGTGCTGCTCCTTGGCGTGCTTGACCGCAGCCAGGGTGGCGGAACGGGAAGGCTCGCCGGTCATCGAGACGGAGCCGAAGTGGAAGATCGAGCAATCCTCGATCAGCTGGTAGGAGAGCTCGGAAGGCTCGAGGAGCAGGTCGGCACCGGGATCGCGGTAGAAGGAAAAGGAGCGGTCGCCGGTCGGGCTGAGATGGACGAAAGCGAGCGTCGTGTTGCAGGTATCAGTCATGACCAGGCCGTGGGTGTAGACTCCGACATCATCGAGCGTTTTTTTCAGAAACTGGCCAAACTGGTCCGTGCCGACTTTGCCGATGAAAGCTGTCGCCAGGCCGAGCTTGGACAGTGCAGCCAGGACATTGGCCGGGGCGCCGCCGGGATTTTGCTCAAAAGTCGGATTGCCCTGGGAAGATGGGCCGGCCGGAGTGAAATCGATCAGGAGTTCGCCTAGGGCTGTGACATCATACATGACAGTGTACCTCGCAACAAGATTTTGAAGGGACGGGCAAGCGGTTTTTCCTCGCTACCATGATACCATAGATCCCGTTCAACCAGACCTGTTAATCGAATGACTTTCACAGGGTTGTCTCACTAGCAAAGGATCGCCAATCCGTGCACACCAAAGACCGCTCCTCTGCTCTTGATCGGCAGCGGGGCGGTCTTGATTGCGGGGTTGTTTTCAGGGGTGGGTCTGGAGCTGGTCAGCTCCTGTCCTCACTCACCCTTCTCAAACACAAAGGCGCACCAGCCGTTTTGCTCGGTGCGGCCTATCGGTTTGAGACCGGCGGCCATGCAGGCGGAGAGGACGGTGTCGGCCTTGTCTTCGATGATGCCGGAAGTGATGAAAATGCCGTCTGGTTTGAGTCTATCGGGGATGTCGGTGGCGATCGTGGCAATGACATCAGCGATGATGTTGGCCACGATCACATCGTACTGCTCCCAGTTGGCGTCACTGAGAATGCCGGTGTGCACATCGACTTCGACGTCGTTGAGGCGGCAGTTTTCACTGGCCACGTCGGTCGCGACCTGGTCGATGTCGATCGCCTCGACTGAACCGGCACCAAGCTTGGCAGCGATGATCGCCAGGATACCGCTGCCCGTGCCGAGGTCGAGCACGTCGTCACCCTCGCTGAGCAGCTCGTCGAGCCACTGGGCGCACATGGCTGTTGTCTCATGCGTGCCGGTGCCGAAGGCGCTGCCTGGGTCGAGCGTGATCACGATCTCCTCTTCCCCAGCCGCATACTCGACCCAGCTCGGGTTGATCACCAGGCGAGGCGTCAGATGCAAAGTCGTGTAGTACTGCTTCCAGTTATTGGCCCAGTCTTCTTCATGCACTTCGCGGCAGCCAAGGTAGCCTTCGCCGATATCAAGGAATTCGGAAAATTCCTGCAGGCGGCTGTGGATCAGGTCTTCGAGCTCGGTCAGGGAGACGTAGATTTTCGGCACATCGTCGTAGAGTTCATCGCTGGTCAGACTGATATCTTCGTTGCGGCGCACACCCTGGTCGAATTCGGCAAAATAGGCCTTGATCTGGACGACCGGATCGAGGCTGTCGATGAAGCCATCGTCGGCGTACGTCAGGCTATTGGGATCGGCCAGGATTTCCTTGATTTCTTCGGCATCCTGGACCTGGACACCGTCGGCACCGAGGCTGGAAAGGAAATCCGTCACCAGTTCGGCGGCTTCATGGGTTGTCGCGAATGATAATTCCAGCCACCTCATTTGAACAGATCCTTGATCTTGGCAAAGAACGAGTCCACTTTCTGGTAGTTCTTGCGGTTGGTGGTTTCACTGAACTGTTGCAGGATTTCCTTTTGCTTGGCATCCAGATGGCGCGGGACTTCGAGGATGACGCGGAACTTGTGGTCACCGCGGACATTGGCCCGGTCGATGTGTGGGATGCCCTTGCCCCGGATGGTGAACATCTCATTGGGCTGGGTGCCTTCCTTGAGCGGGAACTTCTGGTTGCCATCGATCGTCGGCACATCGATTTCAGCGCCGAGAGCGGCCTGCGGGAAAGTCACCGGCACTTCGCAGTAGGTGTGGTAGCCGTCACGCTGGAAAACCGGGTGCGGACGGATGTGGACTTCGACATAGAGGTCGCCATAGGGTCCACCAGCTGAGCCGGGCTCGCCTTCGCCACGCAACGTGAGCATCTGGCCATCATCGATGCCGGCAGGGACTTTGACGGAAAGCGACTTGGATTTCTGGCGCCGTCCCGCGCCATGGCAGTCGTTGCAGGGATTCTTGATGATCGTGCCGCGGCCATTGCAGGTCGGACAGGGGCGCTGGGTCATGACATTGCCGAACATCGTCTGCTGGCGGGCTGTGACCTGGCCGGTGCCCTGGCACTGGCTGCATTTCTCCGGCTGGGAGCCGTCCTTGGTCCCGGTGCCCTGGCACGTGTCGCAAAGATCTTCCTTGGTGATGGTGATGGTCCGTTCAACGCCGAAAGCCGCTTCCATGAAATCGAGATTCATACGGTACTTGAGGTTAGCGCCCCGTTGTGGGCCAGCCCGGCGCCGGCTGCCGCCAAAGCCCCCACCAAAGAACGAGCCAAACAGATCTTCAATGTCGAAATTGAACCCGCTGCCATCAAAGCCACCAAAGCCCTGCCCATCAACACCCGCATGGCCGAACTGGTCATACTTGGACCGTTTGTCAGCGTCGCTGAGCACGGCATAAGCCTCGTTCGCTTCCTTGAACTTGGCTTCGGCATCTTTGTTGCCCTGGTTGAGGTCAGGGTGGTATTGCTTGGCTACCTTACGATAAGCCTTTTTGATTTCTTCATCGCTCGCGCCTTTGCTGACGCCCAATACTTCGTAATAATCGCGCTTTTCAGCCACGTGGATTCCTCCGATCAAAACTTGAGAAAACCCGCCTGGGCCTCTTGTGGGGGTCCAGGCGGGATCGGATCATGTCAGGACCTTGGGGTCCGGGCCAGTCTTACTTGTCGCCGCCGGCGTCTTTGAACTCGGCATCGTAGGCCTGTCCGGCACCCGTGCCAGAGCCAGCTCCCGGATTGAATCCGCTCATGTCCGGGAAAGGTTCATTTTCCGGATTGGCACCGCCGTGCTGCTGGTAGAGTTTTTCGCTGGCTTTGAAGAAAGCCTGCTGCAGCGCTTCGGTGTCGGTTTTCATGTCAGCGATGTTGTTGGCAGCCATGGCAGCCTTGAGCTTCTCGATGGCTGCTTCGATCGCGGCCTTGTCTGCACTGTCGAGCTTGTCACCAGTATCCTTAAGGGCTTTTTCCGACTGGTAGATCGCTGAGTCAGCAGCGTTCCGGGTGTCGACCTCTTCTTTTTTGGCCTTGTCTTCGGCTGCGAAGCGCTCGGCTTCTTTGACGGCCTTGTCAATTTCGTCATCGGTCAGATTGGTCGATGCTGTGATTGTGATGTGCTGCTCACGTCCAGTGCCGAGGTCCTTGGCATTGACATGGACGATGCCGTTGGCGTCGATGTCATAGGAAATCTCGATCTGTGGCACGCCACGCGGAGCAGGGGCGATGCCGTCGAGGATAAAGCGGCCGAGGGTCTTGTTGTACTGGGCCATTTCGCGCTCGCCCTGCAGGACGTGGACTTCAACCTGGGTCTGGTATCAGCCGCGGTGGAGAACACTTGGCTCTTTTTGACTGGGATGGTGGTGTTGCGCTCGATGATCTTGGTGAAGACGCCGCCCATGGTCTCGATGCCGAGGGAGAGCGGGGTGACGTCGAGCAGCAGCAGGCCGGTGACATCGCCGCCGAGGACGGCAGCCTGGATGGCGGCACCGATGGCGACACATTCGTCCGGGTTGATGCCCTTGAAGGGGTCTTTGCCAAACACGGCCTTGACGGCGTCCTGGACGGCCGGAATACGGGTCGAACCACCAACGAGCAGGATCTTCTCGATCTCGCTGGCCTTGAGGCCGGAATCAGCCAGAGCACTGCGGACCGGACCCATGGTCATTTCGACCAGGTCAGCCGTCAGTTCGTTGAACTTGGCGCGGGACAAGGTGACGTCGAGGTGTTTCGGGCCGGTGGCATCGGCAGTGATGTAAGGCAGGTTGATGTTGGTCGAGGTCACGCCGGACAGTTCAATCTTGGCTTTTTCGGCGGCTTCACGCAGACGTTGCATAGCCATTTTGTCGACCTTGAGGTCAACGCCCTGGTCTTTCTTGAACTCGTCCACGAGGTAATTGACGATGCGCTGGTCAAAGTCGTCGCCGCCGAGGCGGTTGTTGCCGTTGGTGGCCAGGACTTGGAAGACACCGTCGCCGATTTCGAGGATCGAAACGTCGAAGGTACCGCCGCCGAGGTCAAAGACGAGGATCTTCTGGTCAGATTCCTTGTCGAGGCCATAAGCCAGCGATGCGGCGGTCGGCTCATTGATGATGCGCAGGACTTCGAGACCGGCGATTTTTCCGGCGTCTTTGGTGGCCTGGCGCTGGGAGTCGGAGAAATAGGCCGGTACGGTGATGACAGCCTGGGTGACGGTCTCGCCGAGGTAGCTTTCGGCATCGGCTTTGAGCTTCTGCAGGATCATGGCCGAAATTTCCTGGGGGGTGTAGTTCTTGTCGTCGATGCTCACCTTGTGGTTGGTTCCCATTTCGCGCTTGATCGAGATGACCGTGCGGTCGGGATTGGTGACGGCCTGGCGCTTGGCCACCTGGCCAACCAGACGTTCCCCGGTTTTGGAGAAAGCGACGACGGACGGGGTCGTGCGGCTACCTTCAGCGTTGGCGATCACAACTGGCTCGCCGCCTTCCATGACAGCGACGCAAGAGTTTGTCGTACCTAAGTCAATACCAATGATTTTTCCCATGTGATTAAATCCTCCTGATTTGGATGAATGTTGTTTCGTTTTACCTGATCTGGATTTCTATGCTGAAAAGCTTAGTCAGCCCGTTCTTCTCCCAGGGCTGGCGGCTTGGTTTCAGTTGGCAACCTTGACGAGGCTGTGCCGGATCACCTTGTCGCCCCGGGTGTAGCCTTTCTGGAAGACTTCCACGACGGTCGATGCGTCCACCGAGTCATCCTCGATGTGCATGACGGCTTCGGACAGGTTGGGATCGAAGGTCTTGCCCAGGCAGTCGATCTCGCTGACATTGAGCCGGGCCATTGCATCAACAGCCTGTTTCTTGATCAGCTCAACACCTTCGGCTATGGCCTTGACCGAGTCATCATTGACAGCGGCAGCGATCTGGACGGCGCGATCAAGGCTATCCAGGACGGGCAGCCATTCCTTGACCACGGTGGTAATGGAATCGGTATAAAGAGATTCCTTCTCCTTTTGGGTCCGGCGGCGGAAATTGTCGTATTCGGCAGCCAAACGCAGGTATTTCTCTGACAACTCTGCCAGTTCCTGTTCCCGGACGGCCAGGTTTTCCTGGAAAATCAGGGTCGGATCCGCGAGTTCTTCCGCGGTCGGACCTTCCAGTTTCGGTTCATCGGCCAGGTTTTGTTCTGTTGCCTCTGCAACGCCTTCAGCTGTTGCTGGATTGGACGGGTCTTGCACGCCGGCTGCCCGTACGATGTTTTCTTCCGGGATGTCAGATGCGTGCGGCTGGGTTTTCTTCATACTGTGCGGTCATCCTCCATTGGTTCACTCCCGGAACTCAAGCTCCGGATCTGGTCGTTCAAATTCATGCGGACAAAGTTGATATTCGAGATCACCTTGGCGTAGGCCATGCGGCGGGGGCCAATGACTCCGATCCGGCCTGCGACGGTGTCGCCGATCCGGTACGTTGTGGTGATGAAACTGCAATTTTCCAATCCAGACAGGGCGATTTCCTGGCCTATCCGGATCATGTAAGCTGCATTTGCTGGTTCTTCGCCAATGCCTTCATTGAGGTAGCCAGCAACCATGCCTTCCTTGGCCAGGACATCCAGTGTCGTGCGTGCCCGGCTGATATCGGCAAACTCGGGGTAGGCAAGTAATTTATTGCTGCCTGCCATGAAGACCTCGAGGTTATCGGCCTGCTTGATCGAGACATAGGCTTCGTACAAGACCTGGTTGAGGAGCGAATCCGGCAGCGGGGCGTGCTTGCCTGCGGCCGAGACTGCCACGAGCGTGATATCATCCAGTGGCATGCCATGCAAGCCTTCCTCAATCGCCTGGGCGATCTGGGCCAGCTGCGAGCTGTCAACCAGATCGGGAATACGCACCACGCGGTCCTTGACCAGTCCTGCAGAGAGCACAACGACAACCAGGGCACGGCCAGGCTCGATCATCAGCATCTTGATCTGCTGCAGATGGTTCTTGCAGCATTTCGGTGACAAGGCCAGCGACGCATACTGGGTCTGTTCCGACAACAGCTGCGAAGCCTTGCGGATCAGGCCAGTCACTTCACTCATGTTTTCCTTGAGCACCGTTCGGATCGTCCGGGCCTGCTCGTCCGGCAGCGCTTCCACTTCCATCAGGCTGTCGACATAGGTGCGGTAGCCCAAGTCAGACGGAATCCGTCCTGCCGAAGTGTGCGGCTGTTCCAGATACCCCATTTCCTCCAGATCGGCCATTTCGTTGCGGATCGTAGCCGAACTGACTGGCAATTGATGCCGGCTGACCAACGTTTTAGACCCAACAGGCTCAGCGGTCTCGATGTAGTCATCGACGATCGCCTTGAGGATCATTTTTTTGCGTTCGTCCAATTGTTGGTTCATTTGGTTCACGAATCTCCGGGCTCCTGCTGGTCGCACGGTCTGCGGGGCTGGGGGGTTGGGTGTGGGCGGGCCTGATATCACTGGGTGTGAGGCGGGTCTGATCGGTTTAGCACTCGAAGGTTCTGAGTGCTAAAGACAATTTACCACCAAGATCAGGGAATGTCAATAAAGGAAAAAGCGGGGTGGCTTTGCATGGTTGCCGTGACGTTATCGTGATAAGCAAGCAATGGATGCAACCTGACTTCCAATAATTGACCGACCTGGAACCGTTGGTGGTGGTTGCAAGGTTTGGTATCAGGTGATTCAGAGGTGAGTCGTGGCCATTTTTGCGGAATGTTCACGAAATGGTGCCGGACTTGGCGTGAGAGGTGGCCCCAAATCCGGAATATTCCAGATTTGGGGTCGGCTCACTTGCAGGGAACATCTCTGATGATCCCGCGGGCCTTAGAGCCGCAAGGCCTACATGGCGCACCGGAAAACTTCCACTTGAGTGAACTGACCCCAAACGCGGAAGATTCCGCTTTTGGGGTCAGACCTACGCTATCAGACGAATTCGCTGAAGGCCTGGTTGGCCAGGTCCAGTCCGAGCGGGGTCAGTCGCACTCCGAGATCATCGATCTCGATCAGGCCTCGGCCGAGCAAGCGGCGAAACTCAGCCGCAAACCGGTCCCGGGCATCGTCGTCCGCGCCGAATAGAGCCTGGTAATCAGCCCAGGTGACGCCTTGTGTCAGGCGCAGGCCGAGCAGGAAAAACTCCTTGCGAGCTTCGGCTGAGTCGATCACCTCCGATGATTCAAGCGCCAGGAAAGGCCATTCCGCCTGCTGCCGCAATTCGGCGGCGCTCTGGCCGACCCCTGCCTCTCCCTGACCTTCCCGCACACCCGCCCTGCTCTGGGTTCTTCCGGCCTCATCCGCGCCAGCAGAATCCCGCACTTGCGCGTCCTCCCCTGCCCCGCCCCAAGCAGATGCATACGTCCGCCAGTCGGTTGTGTTGCCGCGGCGAGTGCCAGCGAGGTAGCTGTGGGCGGCGACGCCGAAGCCGTAGTAGGGTTCGCCGCGCCAGTAGACGAGGTTGTGGCGGCATTCCTGGCCGGGGCGTGCGGCATTGCTGATCTCATAGGATGGAAGTCCGGCAGCTGCGAGGCGGTCGCGCACGGCGTGGTAGATCGTGCGTTCGAGGTCTTCGTCGGGTAACTGATCGGGATGGTCGAGGTAGAGATCGGCAAAGGGGGTGCCGGGTTCGATGATCAATGAATAATAGGAGACATGGTCGATCCCGAGCGCGAGTACGCGCTCGACCGTTTCCAGGGCATCGGTGAGGGTCTGGCCGGGCAGGCCGAGCATGAGGTCGGCGCTGATCCGGTCAAAGCCGGCGTCCCGTGCGTCGCGCACGGAGGTGACGAATTCAGCATACGTATGGATCCGGCCCAGCGTCTGTAAGAGATGGTCCTGGGCAGCCTGGAGGCCGAAACTGATCCGGTTGAACCCAGCCTGGCGCAAATCAGCCAACTGACCCGGTCGCAAGGTGCCGGGATTGGCCTCCAAGGTAATTTCCGCTTCTGGATCCAGCCCGAACTGCAAGCGCAGCAGATCCAGGATCGCGGCCAGATCGGCTGGATCAGCCAGTGACGGGGTACCGCCTCCGAAAAAAACGGAAGCCAGCGGCACGGTCAGACCGTGCTGCCGGCTCCATGTACCGACGGTTTCCATTTCATGTTTTAACAGCTGTGTGTAGACAGCCTGCTCGCCAGGACGGCTGGACCAGGAGACGAAATCGCAATACGCGCATTTTTGCTGGCAAAAGGGCCAGTGGACATAGGCAGCCCGGGCGGGCAAAACACTCAGGCTCAAGCTTTATTGACCTGCGCCCTTGCCCCCGCTGACATCGGAAACGACTTCCTTGAGGGACACCGCGAGGCTGGCCAGGTTCTGGATGTCGGATGGCACAATGATTTTTGTGGCTTGACCATTGGCCACCTGGGCCAGGGTTTCCAGGCTCTTGATTGCGATCAGGGAAGAATTGGCGCCGACGTCCTGGATCATGCGCAGGCCCTGGGCAGTGGCTTCCTGGACCTTGAGGATGGCCAGGGCCTGGCCTTCGGCTTCGCGGATCGCGGCTTCCTTTTTAGCCTCAGCTCGCAGGATGGCAGCGGTTTTTTCACCTTCGGCCGTACGGATCGCGGCTTCTTTTTCACCTTCGGCGCGCAGGATGTTTTCGCGCTTTTCACGCTCTGCTTTCATCTGGCGTTCCATGGCGACTTGGATTTCCTTGGGCGGGATGATGTTCTTGAGCTCGACGCGGTTGACCTTGATGCCCCATGGGTCGGTTGCTTCATCGAGGATGAGGCGCATTTTGGTATTGATCAGGTCACGCGAGGTCAGTGTCTGGTCCAGCTCGAGATCGCCGATGATGTTACGCAGCGTTGTGGCGGAGAGATTCTCGATTGCCATGATCGGATTCTCGATGCCGTAGGTATACAGCTTGGGATCGGTGATCTGGTAGAAAAGGACTGTGTCGATCTGCATCGTGACATTGTCCTTGGTGATCACGGCCTGGGGCTGGAAATCAGCGACCTTCTCCTTGAGGGAAACGATCTTGACCACCCGGTCGATGAAAGGAATCTTGACATGGATACCGGTGTGCCAGGTGGTGTGGTAGGCGCCGAGTCGTTCGATGATGAAATTGGTCGCCTGCGGCACGATGCGGACGTTTCGGATCAGGATGGTGAACAGGATGAAGAGAACGAGGATGAAGGAAACAAATGAGCCGAAGGCTGCGAGGGTGGCGGCGGCGGGAATGATGGACACGGATTCAGTCATGGTTGGCCTCCTTTGCCGTAACGATGGCTTTGACACCGCGGATTTCGACGATCCGGACCGAGGTGTCGGCTGCAATGGGTTTCTGATCCAGGCTATTGGCGCTCCAAGTCTGGCCGAGAGCGCGGATCTGGCCAGTTCCCTGGATCGGATCGATCGGTTCGATCACCAGGGCGTCCTGGCCGATCAGGCGGTCCGCATTGGTCGGTGTTCTGCTGCCCTTGGCCAGGTTCATGCGCGGCCGGATGACGACCAGGAACAAGGCTAGGAGGATGCTGGAAACAACGATCATGGCCGTGACCTGCAGGGCTACGGTCTGTCCGGTCAGGTCAAGGATGAGGGCCAACAGGCTGCCAGCAGCAAACCAGATCGTGGTCAAGTTGACGGTGACGGCTTCGGCAATCAGGAAAATGGCCAGAAGGGCCAGCCAGAAAATCCAGGCATCGAGTTGCAGGATCATAAGCCTATTCCTCCGTTGTGGTAACAGCTGGCGTGACAGCTGAACTGCGTTTGATGGCTTCCAGGATGACAAATGCTGTGTTGTTGATCCTCAGGGTCAGGCGGTCGATGGTTTCTTTTTCGGCACCGGCACTGCTGGTCGATGCCTCTGCAGCGGTATTGGTCAAGAGATAGGACAGGAAATCCGTTGAATCAAAGGCCGTATCCCGGATCTGGCCGTCGGTAGCGGCCAGTGTTGGGTTTTTACTCTCTTTCATCTCCTCCACGGACTTATGATTGTAATCATAAGATTCGAAAAAGACGACTGGAATGCCGGCCTCATCAAAAGGAGTATGATCGGACCTGTGCAGGGACCATTCGCGGTAAATGGCCATTTCACCCGTATCTCCGAGCGGCACGCGGATGGAGGACTGGTTGGTCAGCAAATTGTACCGGTTGGTGGTATAAAGTTTGTATTCGAAAAAAACGTCGGTTGCTTCATAGAGTTTGCGGCGCAATTCGTAATTTTTCCGGTCTCCGGGCAGGACTGAATTTTGGCCGGCATGGACATAGACCTCATCACCGGCATAGATACCATCGATGTTGTACATGGCATCGGTCCGGGCCAGGTCTGCCGCCCCCATGCCCTGGACAAAAGCCTTCGCCCCGGCATGGTCCGCAGTGCCCGAGCCAAATGCGACAAGCACGATGTCATGGGCCAATTTCTGCCCTTTGAGCTGGCGGGCCAGCGCAAACAGGACACCGATGCCGGATGCATTGGCATGGATCCCGTCAAAATCAGCCAAGGTCGGCGTCTCAAAAGCAGTCTCAGCACTTTCCTGCTCTTCCTGGCCATCAGCAGATGTTTCGCTGGCAGCCGCTGCTGCAGCCGATGCCTGGTGGGCGTCCTCGCCCTGGGCTGCTGTGATCCGGACATCATAATGGGCACCGATGATGATCTGGCGCCGCTCCTTTTTGACCGTCCCGGACTCATCGGTCCGCTCGACCCCGTCACCCTCAATCCGGACGAAAAGGTTGGCGGATGGAACAGATTGCCCATCAGCAGTGGAATAGGTGAATTTCTGCGTCGTGGTCTTGAATCCCAACGCTTTGAACTCAGAAGCCAGGAAATCCCGGGCACCTGCTTCGATATCTGAGCCTGCACTGCGGTAAGGGTATTTTTTTGCCAATTCCAGAGCCAAGTCGGAGCCATACGTACCGTAATCGGCAACTTTCGCTTCATCAAGGCCTGCGCTGATGAGACCAGAGCAGGCAGAAAGACCCAAAGACAAGCTCAGCGCCAGGCTGGCAACAAGCAATCGCAGGCCAAAGCTTCGACCACCTCTTTTGATCATGGGGTCGCTGCCTCATGCTCTGGAAACAGCGTGCGAACTTTGCCCAGGAGAGTGGCTTCGGCTACGTCGGCGACCACAAGCGTAATCCGTGGCTGGTTGACAGCATCGAGCTCGACCAGCGTCAGGGGCTGGCCCGGCGCCAGCGAACGGAGCACGCGCTGGGTGATGACCTCGGCTGAAACACCATTGAGCTCAACCGGCAGCTTCAAATTGACCAGCAGACGGCGCAGCCGCTCGTCCGGCCAGCTGGCCAGGATCCCCAGGGCCATGGCTTCGCCATGAAGGTATTTCAGGAAACGGAAGTGGCCCTCGATGGCATTACCGATCTCCTGGCCGAATCCCAGCAGCCGTTCATCTCGGTGGAGCAGGTTCTGCTTCGCTTGCAAGGACAAGGTGATCATTTCGGCCAGATCCCAGACACCTGATTCAAGCCGGTCGAGAAGGGTCTGGTCTTCCAGCAGACCATAGAGAACGATCCGGGCGTAGCCGCAGGCAATCTGGCGTGCTGACAGCGAGGCCGTCAGGGTCGGATCGATGACCACGGCGGTCGTCTGGTTGGGCAGGCCGAGGCTATTCTTGCTGCTGCGGATATTGAGCAGATTCTGCGGACAAATGGCCGAATCGACCATG
>Ga0228535_1002120_pt1 | contig 21487 bp, 25 predicted proteins | sample SJ1metagenome_FD_168457 | JGI IMG/M metagenome (GOLD analysis project Ga0228535, IMG submission 168457) | Enriched culture of PCE-dechlorinating microbial communities from Ithaca, New York, USA - SJ1 | ecosystem: Engineered > Modeled > Simulated communities (microbial... > Unclassified | place... | reverse complement strand
GGAATTTTGGTTCCTGGCAAGGCGCGGCGACACAGGCCTAGCGGGGTCTAAGCCGAGGAGCCGGAACGCGGCCAGGGGCCAAAAGGCCCGGAATTGTAAGGAAGGAATTAGCCGCACAGGACACTAGATGGTTTCCATCCGGGAAGTGTCGACAGGGGACGGGTCGGAACTTCCCCGAAGCCCCTCGTAATCGGTCACCATCCTTCGCCCGGATCAAATAATCTGCCGGATTCAGGTGCTTTCCCGTGAGTCACCTCATTGCACTCAAGCCGTACGAGAGGCTCCGTGAAAGCCCCGACCCGTCCCTCATAAACATTTTTCCGGGGTTTCCGGATGGAAACTAACTAAAAAGTCGGGCCGTAAACATCCGACAAAACTACAATTTGTTGATTGTTGCAACCTGACGCTTCAAGGGTGTTGCGACCCTTTCACTTGTTATAAAAATCGCTAAACTGTTGCCTGAATCGCTCTTCCGGATTCTGCTCATAAAATTCATCTTCTGCAAACGAAAAACGATACTCGGCAACGTAATCCAATATTACGCGATAGGCTGCATTTATCTGCCGTATGGCAGCCGGGTCGGTTGTATCGCCCACATCGGGATGATGGCGCTTCACTAATTCCCGGTGTCTGGCCTTGATGTCCCTTATGGTGGCCCGTTCACCCAAACCCAGAACACGCAGTGCCTCCTGCAAATCAGCGTAGGTCATGGCGCTTAGTGGGTCCAATCAATGACTGTTGTTTCGGGGCCGGACTTTTTTTCAACAGCGTTTTTGATTGCGGTAAAATGCGGCAGGGATACCCGATTGGGGTGCCGTTCTTCATGCAGGAGGTAAATACGACTGCCTCTGCTCCATGGTCAACCATCATCCTGGCCCTCATTACCGCCTTCTTGCCGGGGCAGCCGCCACAGGAAAGAAAGCCGACAATCTCTGCCGGGCCGATCTGTTCAAATGCCAAACTACCTTCCCGGGCAACCTTGAAATCGGTGCTGCCGGGGCACATGTCTTCGGTCATTTGACAACGGATGATACCAACCTTCATTGTTCCTCCTCGTCTTTTCCAGCGCGAATGACCACAAATCCGCCGCTGCCGTGCCCGTCAAGGATTGTGAAGTTTCGGGTTTCCCCCGGCAGCAGAGTCTGGCGACAGGTAAAGCCGGAGAATCCGGCCTGTTTCAGGTATGTTTCCAATTCTCCTGCCGAGTGGAAAGCCGCCCCCCGGTAGAAACGGCTTCGTTCTTTCCGCTCGGCATACTGGTGCCCCAGGGCGCTTTCCCGGTCGATAAGCCCGACGATGAGCACGCCATCTGTCTTGAGGATACGAAAGGCTTCATGGAATGCTTTTGCCACATCGGAAAGAAAGCAGTCTAACGTCACCATGAGGGCGAAATCGAAACTGCCGTTATCAAACGGCAGGGCCTCCGCGACTCCCTCCACGACTTCAATGCCCCGAAGCCTGGCTATTTCAGCCATTTGCGGTGACGGCTCCACGCCGACGGCAATGCCTAGGGAAGCCGCGAAGCGGCCGGTCCCAACCCCGATTTCCACCCCTTTGCCGCAGGTGGGAAGAAGACTTCGTACGGCAGCCAGTTCAGCCTGGAAGAGATCATGGTGTTCGTCGAACCAGGCATCGTAGTCGGCGGCATACTCGTCAAATGCGCCAACCGATTTTTCCCGGCGGACATCTTCCCTGGTTTTCTGTACGAGCGGCTCTCCCTCTTCGAGAAGTGTAATGACCGATGATGCGAATCGGGGTCGGCTGATGAAATAGCAACGCTGGGCGCCGTCCTGGACAAAGTTCACGATTCCTGCGTGACGAAGAACTGTAAGGTGCTGCGATATGTTGGCCTGAGACGCCGGCAGGATTTCCTGGATGTCGGTCACGCACTTGGTGCCTTTGAGCAGTTCCGCGACAATCTGGAGACGCGTCGGATGAGCGATGGCCTTTAACAGCTCGGTCCATTCGATAGAGTTGTTGATATCCATAAATCACTCCAAAACATATTCGAATATTCTAATATCATTTCTTGACTAAATGTTCAATGCAATTTCGTATCAATCCGGCGCGGTTGTCTGGAAATCGAAATCCATCAAGTCTGACCTGTGCTGCAACCGGTCGAAGACCCGGCTTGAAACATCCGGCCAAAAAGGTCGAGGTGTTGGGGCAGGAGCTGCAGAAAGTACAAACCTGCACGGCCCGATCCGATTGCCCCTTGCAATTCAAACATTTGTTTGATACTTTTGATTCAAACAAATGTTTGAATTACTGCCGTATATCAAGGAGGAAAAATGGACAGCAAACGATTCATACATCTGCGCGAACTGATTGGTTACGATAATTTACGTATGTCAAAAATGCTCAATATCGACATCGTGGAGGTGGAAGCTTTCTGCCTCGGCACAAAACCGATACCCGAAAAACTTGCAAAAGAGCTGGAGGACTTTGTTGACTGGTCATTTGAGCTTTCCCATACGGAAACAAAAAGAGAACTTGCGCAAAAATACCTGAATAAACCTGACTAGCGTTCGTCCGGAAACACTTGAACCAAGCACTACTCTCACGTCTCATGGTACCGGGTTATCTCGGTTCCAGCCCTGCCTGCAACGGCTTTTTCAATGTCGTCAATGGATGTGATGACCGCCCTCTTTCCGCCGTTCCGCATGAACTGCACGGCGGCTTCCACCTTGGGTCCCATGGAGCCCGCAAGGAAATGCCCTTCTGCCAGGTAGCCATCGGCCTCATCCAGTGTCATGGCACGGAGGAATTTCTGTTCAGGCGATCCGTAGTGGAGGGCGGCACCGGGGACATCGGTGGCTATGAGGAAGATGTCCACTCCCACCTCCTCGGCCAGCCTGGCGCTGGCCAGATCCTTGTCGATAACGGCGTCGACCCCCTGAAAAGCCCGGCCTTCACGGATCACCGGGATCCCCCCTCCGCCGCAGCAGACCACGATGAAGTCCATTTCGATCAGCTTTTTGATCTCGCGTTTTTCCACTATCGTCACGGGATGGGGAGAAGCAACCACCCGGCGGTATCCCTTGGGGGTCAAGCGGACCGGAAACGACACGCGGCCTGCTTCTTCCGTCGTATAGACAGGGCCTATCGGCTTGGTCGGATTCTGAAACGCCGGATCGTTCCCGTCCACGACAACGTAACTGATCAGGCTCACCAGGGATTTGTCGCCGATACCTGCTTTCATGAACGCGCTGTCCAGCGTCGATTCGATCATGTAACCGATCTGCCCCTGGGTTTGCGCAACCAGTATCTCCAGAGGCATCTTCGGCACCGCGGTGCAGGATTCCTGCTGCAGCAGCAGGTTGCCCACCTGCGGCCCGTTTCCATGGGTGATGATGATGCGGTAGTCCTCGGACAACCGGGCTATCTGCCGCATGGGGACCCTCAGGTTCTCCAACTGCTCCTCTATTGTTCCGGCCTGGTGTTTCCGGATGAGGGCATTTCCGCCGAGGGCCACCAGTATGGTTTCTTTTTGGGATGCTCTTTTCATACATGCGCTCCGCACGTTCGGGGTATTCGAGGTACGCGGCGACCGCTTTCTCCGTGAAGCTTGATTGAGAATATCAGAAATCGGAGAGGGTGCACCTTCTCTGGTGCAGCAAACGTAATAATTCCGTGAATTGCGGGTCCGGGACAGCCCAAATAGGTTATGAGCATACAAAAGCCGTGACAGGATATTACTCTGCACGGCTTTCTTGCATCGGATGAGGACGGCAGCTACACAAGCTCTCTCCTCAACCTTTTCCCTGGTTAGGCTGAGAGTTGCCAGCAAAATACTGCACCAACCAGTTCCTTATGTTCGATTCACATCATACTTCCTTTCTTGGAACATGGAAGTACGGAGCCACTCGCAACGGAACCACGGGCCACTCAAGCATGGGAGCTCGGCCCCTCGACCAGTACCTTCAGTTTCCGTGCATCATACTTGGCCAGCTGGTTCCTCTCGTACTCGGAAAGCCCGAACTCCTCTGCCGTTCCCATGGGATCGGCCAGGAATTGTTGCCGAAATGTCGTGTCCATTATGGCCTTTGTGATGATTTTCGCGAGGCCTGTGCTGTTATTGATCATAGTTTCCTCCTTTTCTGTTGCGGCCACACACTCATCTTGTTGATAATTATATCACTCTTTGAAAAATTATTGGAAGAGAACCTGTACGGTGAGCGTCCCGGCTTTCTTCTGAGCACAGGCGGCAACGTCAGCTGACGGCGGCAGCTCTTGGGGTTGCGATTCCTGAGCCTGGTCGGCCGTTTTTTTGATGGCACCGGGGGACCGGCAGGCAAAATGGTTTCTCTGCATGTCCTGTCGATCGACGGCTTGTGAAATTCCCTGTGAATATGCTATTCTTCCTTCTTCGTTCAGCAGCGGAGCCTGCCGGGCCGCCCGAATGCATATTTAAATGTCAACTAGAAAAAGGAACCACATATGTCATCGAGTCGTTTTGTCATAACGGTCATCGGTCTGGACAGGGTGGGCATTGTGGCCGGTATCAGCCGGGTCATGGCCGAGCACGGCGTCAATATCGCCGACATCAGGCAGACCATCATGGACGACCTGTTTACCATGATCATGCTGGCCGAGGTGAAAGCCGAAAGCTTCGAGCTGGCCGCTTTCCAGGAGGCCATGTCCGCCGTTGGAAAAGAGCTTGGGGTTCAGGTCATCGTGCAGCATGAAGACGTGTTCCGCTTCATGCACCGGATCTGAGGGGTCTGCCATGCTTATCCATCCGGAGGAGATCCTCGAAACCATAAAGATGGTGACCAATGAGAACCTGGACATCAGGACGGTCACCATGGGCATCAACCTGCGCGGCTGCAGCCATCCCGACATCGGGACCTTCAACGGAAACGTCTTCAGCCGAATCATGCGCTGCGCCGAAAACCTGGTAAAGACCACCGAAGATATCCAGGGGCTCTACGGCATCCCCATCATCAACAAGCGGATCTCGGTCACCCCTGTCGCCATAGTGGCGGAGAGTTGCCGTGCCGATGACCTGGTTTCGGTGGCCGAGACCCTGGACCGGGCCGCCCACGAGGCGGGCATCGATTTCATCGGCGGCTTCAGCGCCCTGGTGCAGAAGGGAACGACCCAGGGCGACCTGACGCTTATCAACTCCATTCCGAGGGCACTGGCAACCACCAAGAAGGTCTGCTCCTCGGTCAACGTGGCCACCACCAAGGCGGGCATCAACATGGACGCCGTGGCCCTGATGGGGCGCATCGTCAAGGAGACCGCCGAGCTGACCCGGGAGGGGGGCGGCATCGGCTGCGCCAAGCTGGTGGTGTTCGCCAACGCGCCCGACGACAATCCGTTCATGGCCGGCGCCTTCCACGGCATCGGGGAGCCGGACTGCGTGATCAACGTGGGGGTCAGCGGCCCCGGCGTGGTCAACGCGGCGGTGCGCGCGCTGCGGAACCCGAACCTGGGGGACATCGCGGAGTGCATCAAGAAGACCGCCTTCAAGATCACCCGCATGGGCGAGATGGTGGGACGCGAGGTGGCCCGCAGGCTCGACGCCCAGTTCGGCGTGCTCGATCTCTCCCTCGCGCCCACCCCGGCCGTGGGGGACAGCGTGGCCGCAATCCTTGAGGCCATGGGGCTGGAGAGCTGCGGCACCCACGGCACCACCGCTGCCCTGGCCCTCCTGAACGACGCGGTCAAGAAGGGGGGCGCCATGGCGTCCTCTTCCGTGGGGGGGCTGAGCGGTGCCTTCATCCCGGTGAGCGAGGACCAGGGGATGATCCGGGCCGTGCAGCGGGGCTCCCTCTCCCTGGACAAGCTGGAAGCCATGACCTGCGTCTGCTCCGTCGGACTCGACATGATAGCGGTCCCCGGCGATACCTCGGCCGCCACCATCTCGGCCATCATCGCCGACGAGATGGCCATCGGCATGATCAACAGGAAGACTACCGCGGTGCGCATCATCCCGGCCCCCGGGACCGGGGTGGGGGACATGGTGGAGTTCGGGGGGCTGCTGGGGAGCGCGCCGGTGATGCCGGTGCACGGCTTCAGCTCCGAAACCTTCATTGCCCGCGGCGGCAGGATACCGGCTCCGATCCAGTCCCTGACCAACTGACCCGGCACCGGGAGCGCCGCAATATCATTTGACTCCATCCCTAAACATGGGGTAATAAAGACAGGTTTGTTTTGTTGACCGGAGGGCTGGGTGATTGCTCGCGGGGGGACACGGGTGAGAATGGAAGGCCGCTTTCATCGGCAGGGTAGCTGATGTAAGCGGCTTTTTCTATCTGCACGGGAGGGTGACATGAATACGTTTTTGCGGAATACTGTGCTGCTGGTTTGCGTGTGGATGATGCTGGCAGGGATCTGCATGGCCAGGGAGGTCCATCTGCAGGACGGCTCCATCATCGATTGCGAGTCGGTCTGGAGGCGTGGCGACAAGGTCGTGGTCAAGATTAACCGGGATACCATGCTCGAGTTCAGGCAAGAGGAAGTCGACCTTGGCCGCACCTTCCCGAAGGCCAAGGTGAAACCCCGTCAGACGAGGAAAAAGAAGCCCGTCGGAACCGTTCGGCCGCACCGTGCCGCGAAGCGGCCCGCCAAAGCCGCGTCATCCCCCGTCCAGACGGCGCCGAAGGCGGCAGCTCCGCTTCCCGCATCCAAACCGCAACCCGCCGCGCAACCGGCTTCCGCCGATCCCGTTTCTTCCCCCCGACAAGGCGGAACAGGAGCAGAAAGCGGGGTAGGCAGTGGAAATGACGGCGGAGGCCATACAGAAGAAGGACCCTGATCTGCTGAAAAAGGCCATCGAGGCCGGCAGTGCGTGGAGAACAAACCAGGATGGTTTTATTCTCCCGCTATCCCTGCCGCGGCAATGGACAGCCTGCCGGGTTCACTGCAGATCCTCTTCATAATCACAGACAGGGCAAATATACTCCCAGCTTTCGGGGTCGCGCTCCAGCTTCTGCCCGCAGATCTCGCAGACCGCCTCTCTTTCTGTCTTTTGAGGGTTTGCCACTGGCGTTTGAGCATCCGCAACCTTTTTGTCCTTCACCGATACCTTCATCCAGTACCTCCGGTCTCCCCCCTTAGCGACGCTGCGCAGAGGGCGTTCCCCCGGCTTCGAGACATCGGCGCTCTCTTGGGCTTCGAGTACTTGCCGTACACCCCGAGCCGTGGTTATGCTCCATCTACTTACCGGTTACTATTTTACTATACTCCATCATCATCGGCGAGCGGACTGTTACATGGTCTTGCATGCGCGGATTTCCCATGGTTTCGTGAAAATTATGCCTTCATCCGCTTGCAAGGTCCGGCAAATACCGTAACCTTTCGAGGTAGAATTCCGGTGGAGATTCGCGGGGTGGTGAAACGGGGAGGCGTCCGGCTGTCGCAGGCGGCCGACGCTCGCACATGGCGTGCCGCGCCTGGCGGAATTTACCGGCAAGGGGTCAACCAGTCGCGGAGGAGGACCACAATGGGCGTCATGGACTATTTCAAGCCGGTTTCGAGCTGGACGGCGCAAAAGGTGAGGGAGTTCCTCGACAGCGCGGGCAGCGGTGAGTATAACCTGGTGGATGTCAGGCAGCCCGGGGAGTACGAGCAGGGACATCTCCCCGGGGCCAGGCTCATCCCGGTCGGACACCTTCCCGACCGGCTGAAGGAACTTGAGCCCGGCAAGACCACCATCGTATACTGCAAGGCAGGCGTGCGGAGCCGCGCGGCCGCATCGATCCTGGAACATGCCGGTTTCCGCGATGTGCACAGCATGGCAGGCGGCATGAACGCCTGGCAGGGTCTGGTGGCCGGCGGTTGCCCCGAGGCGGGCATTTCCTGGTTCGCGGAGGCCCACACCAGGGGCGAGCTGACCGCCCTTGCCTGGCTGCTGGAGGACGGGACCGGGTTGTTTTATCGGAAAATGTCCCGGACCCTGACAGACCCGGATGCCGCGGCTCTGTTCGAGGAGCTGGCGGGAGCCGAGGACCGCCATAAGGAGCTGCTCTCCACCCTCTACCGGGAGTTGACCGGCGCTGTTGGAGAGGTAGACTTCCCATCTGTCCTCGGATCATTCACAGGGGAAAAGACGATGGAAGGCGGGATGGCGCTCAACGAGGCACTGGCCTGGTCTGAAGGGAAGTCCCCCCGGGAGCTGCTGGAGCTCTCCATCTCGCTGGAATCCGGCTCGTACGACCGCTACCTGGCCATGCAGGAGCGGGTGACCGATGATTATGCGCTCAGGCTCTTCAAGACCCTTGCGGTCGAGGAGAAACGGCACCTCGACACGATAACGGCTGAGTACGATAAGCTGATCTGATACCGAACCTGGGGCAGTTCGCCATGGAACGTTGGAATAATGGAGAGGCGGTATGATCGATTTCATAGGGCAGTTCAACCCCATCAGCCAGGCTTTTGTCGCCACCCTGTTTACCTGGGGAGTAACCGCGGCGGGGGCCTCGCTGGTCTTTTTTGCCAGGACCATCAACCAGAAGCTCATGGACTGCATGCTCGGTTTCGCCGCCGGGGTGATGATAGCCGCAAGCTACTGGTCGCTGCTGGCGCCCGGCATTGAGATGGCGGAGCACCTGGGTCACATCCCATGGCTCACCGCTGTGATCGGCTTCATGGGAGGGGGGATCTTCATGCGGCTGACCGACCGGTTGCTCCCCCACCTCCATCCAACCCTGGCCATGTCCCAGCGCGAGGGAATCAAGACCTCCTGGCAGCGGAGCACCCTGCTGGTGCTCGCCATCACCCTGCACAACATCCCTGAGGGGCTGGCGGTGGGAGTCGCCTTCCGCGCCGTGGCAGCGGGTCTTCCGGCCGCCACCATAGGCGGCGCCGTGGCGCTGGCCATAGGGATCGGGCTGCAGAACTTCCCGGAAGGGACCGCGGTTTCCATGCCCCTCAGAAGAGAAGGGATGGGGCAGGGGAAGAGCTTCCTGCTGGGACAGGCCTCCGGCATGGTGGAGCCCATTGCCGGAGTGCTCGGGGCGCTGTTCGTGCTCAAGGTGCAGTACGTGCTCCCCTATGCGCTCTGCTTCGCCGCCGGGGCCATGATCTTTGTGGTGGTGGAGGAATTGGTCCCGGAATCCCAGCGCAACTACCAGAATATCGACATTGTGACCCTGGCGACCATGGGAGGGTTTTCCGTGATGATGATCCTCGACGTGGCCCTGGGGTGAGCCCGACGAGTGCGCGTCCAGCAGGGGGGAAGCCCCGCTCCGCGCCCAGCCCGCTCTTCACCTCCGCCGGCGGTATGTCCCCGGCCGGAAAGCCTGTTCTCCCTAATCAGCATGGCTCATTGAGCAATATCCATCTCCCGCTTCTTTTTGTAGAGGAGGCGGAGCAGGTCGTACTCGAACGGGGAACCGGTCTGGTAGTAGCGGAATGGGATGTTGTGCCGCGTGTCCACGGCGTTCATCGCAGTATAGGGGACCCCCCATTCCTTGTTGGTATCCATGTCCGTGGGTTGATAGAGGTAGAAATACTGGGCCGTGGTGTCAGCCGCCAGCCCGGTGGCGTCGCGCAGGCTGGACGGCCCGAACACCGGCAGCACGATGTACGGTCCGGGGCCTATCCCGTACCTGCCCAGGGTCTGGCCGAAGTCTTCCACACGCCTGGGGAAGCCCAGCCGGCTCGCCGGGTCCCACATCCCTCCCAGGCCCAGGGTGGTGTTGATGAGAAAACGGGTAAGGATTTGCCCTGACCTGACCGGCCTGAGCTGCAGCACGGCGTTGGCAAGGCTGCGGACATCCGAGATATTGGAGAAGATGCCCGAGATCCGGTCCTGGACAAAGTTCGGCGTGACGAATTCATACGCCCTGGTCACCGGCAGGAACAGGTATTCGTCGAACACTGCGTTGAACCGGTACAACGCCCGGTTTGCCGGCTCGATGGGATCGTACACGTCGATGATGTACGACAGGCCCGGCTTTACCGGCTCCCTGTACTGCCGTCGCGCCGCAAGGATCTCCCGGGAGCCTTTTTCCCTCCCTTGCGGTCCGGAAACCCGGGGCGGCAGAGGTTCTCCGGCCGTTGCCGCGGGTGCGGCTGCCGGACGGGGGGCTGTAAACGGGGGAGGCGTCGATTCCCCCGATTCCGGGCCGACCGGGGCAATTTCCCGCAAAAGGACCGGAGGGGGCTCGCCGGCCGCGGCAGCATCCTTGAAGACGGCCAGCAGATCGGCCACGTTCTCCCAATAGGTGAGATTGCCGCAATGGCCGCCATGCGGATAGATCCTGGCGCGAGGACCGAACAGGCCGGAGAGGTAGTCGATCTCACCCGGCGCCATGGTCACGTCGTCGGCGTTGTGAAAGAGAAACACGTTGGGGCCGGCAAGGAACGGCTCGATGCTTTTCAGGCTGAACTGGTCGATCAGCTGCTGCTCGCCCGTTCCTGGCGACTGTTCCAGGAGGTGGGGGAGGAGCAGGTCGCGGAAATAGTCGGCAAACGTGACCAGATCCGCCACATCGAAATACCTGGTCAGTGAGTCGGTGGTGGAGAGCCGGAGGTATTTCGGCTTTATATAGCCTGCGTCGGTAAAGACGTCGGCGGTGAAGACCAGGTTGGCCATGACCAGCCGGAATGACAGCCCGATCAGCGCCGCCAGGTTCTCGTCGTTCGGCTTTCTCCCCCGGTAGAGGAAATCTCCGGTGAAGTCCACCGGTTCGTTCAGTTGATAGATGGCCGCGAACGCCTTGAACGCCTCGTCGAAGAACTGTTGGAATTTCTCCTCGCCTCCGGGGATCTTCTTGATCATCTCATCCAGGATCCGCATGGAAGCCGTTAGGTTGACCGGCGGATTTATCAGGAGCACGCGACCGAATTTGAACTGGCCGCGCTCCCGGTCCAGATCGCCCAGAAACGCGGCATGGACGGCCCCCAGGCTGTAGCCGGCCAGGTGGAACCCGCTGATGGCCGCGTCTTCCCGGAGGTCACGGACGACCAGTTTCATGACCCGGTAGAGGTCCCGGGCATCTTCTCCCGGATGGCCCGGAATGCCGCCGGTCGAGGCGGCCGGGATAAAGTTGGGATGGGTTGGCGAGGGGAGGGAGACCACGTGGAACCCTGCCTGGAAGAACACCTTTTGCAGGAATTCGTTCTTGGGTTCGCTGTATCCTGCCCCCAGTCCCGGGACAAGGAAAATGAGGGGCGCTTCCTTGCTCTGCAGCGCGACGGAATAACGCAGCTTCCTGCCGTACCAGAGGATATCCGGAACCTGCCTGTCCTCGAACACGGTAAGCTCACGCTCGCTGGCTGCGATTCTCCCCGGCACCTTGGCCCTCAATTCGCCGGGCGTGCCGATAACGGTCGCCACGTAGGGATCGGCATACGGATACCCGTAGCTATCCTCCGGGGCCTGCGCCAGGGCGGCCGGCGCGATCCAATGGAGAGCCAACGCCGCGAGCATGGTCCCGAGCGCCGCCGCGAGACGTGCCGCCCGGACCCCTTTTCTGAAATTGCATGCGTATCGGTGAAGACCGCTGACTGCCGACACGGCATCTTTCCCTGAACGGAAATCCGTAACGCTCATATGGGCTGCCTCCTGACACCGTCCCATTGCCAGGCTAACGTTGCCGCAAACGGGAAACCTCTTTATCGAAACCGGGAAGGATCGCCTTGAAAAAGGCGTTCTGTATCAGCCGGCCGACTATCTGCCAGGTACTTACCTGGGGTTCATGTACCTGACCGGAGATCTCGGCCTTCGTAGCGACCTCGCCGGTCTCCCCACTCTCAAGAAATTTGGCGATCCCGCCGACCATTATCTCGTACATCTGGCGGAACAGGCCTTTCTCCCTGTCAGTGCGCCTGTCATACACCTTGATATCCCTGAAGAACGGCTTGACGTAACCGGATACGGCGTCGTCCTTGATATGCAGCTCCGAATAGAATGAAAAATAACCGCCTGTTACGTCGAAATTGCCGTAGGCGCGAAGCAGGTCGTTCATATCCTTCATCCGGGTATCCTCTATCCTGATGTCGAGATCGAGAACAGGTTCCTTGGCTCCCGGCCTGAAACGGGAGGTCACACTGGTCGCCCCGCTTCCCATGAATTTCCCCCGCAGCCGGGCTTCGGCCGGTCCGAGCGTACCGCGATTCGAGAGGTTGGTCAGCAGGAGATCCGCATCGGTCAGGAACACCCGGTACGGGTGGGCGGCCCCCTCGTTCACCATGCCGACCGTAGATTCGCTCAACCTGAGCCGGTCGAGGCGGACCAGCATCCTGGATTTTCCCAGCTTCCTTGCCGCCTCGCCGACCTTTTCGGCGCGTCTCTTCTCCGCGGCGGCGGTGCGGGAGGTATGTTTGTAGTGGATCTCCAACCCCCTGATCGTCATCTCGGAGATCCTGGCGGTCTTGGTGTTGGGGGCGTACTCCACTTCACCCACGGCGGAGAAGAGACCGTTGCGCAGGGTGAGATTCGACCTGGCCACAACGGGCGCGAAGAAATCGAGGGGCACTTTCTCCAGCCTGAATACCGCATTTGCCCCGGGATACGGCTCGGCCAGGAAGTTGGCCCTGCCGGCGACAACCCCGTGCCCGGTCCCGAAGATGTCGGTTTCCATGTGAAAGGAGGACGGGTATACGTTGTCCGGCAAACGGATGTTGCGGATATTGCCAGCCTGCAGATTCACGCGACTCAACCTCAGAGGTTTCTTCGGATCCTGGTCGATATAGCTGAGCTCGCCGTCGTTAATCTTCAGCAGGTTGATTTTGAGGGGATAGATATCCTCCACTGCCTGCTGCCAGCCGCGTTTTTTGAGCGGCACTTTGCCGGCGGCCTCGGCGCGCAGTTGCTGCAGGTTTATGTTGAGCTTCGGCCGGTCGAGCCTGAATTCGGCTACCAACCGCCGGGAAAAGATCTCGCGCCAGTGTATGCCCGCGCGGATGACCGGGAATACCACGACCGGTGGATCCGGGTGCGCATCCTGGAGAACGGTCAGACCCCTCAGGGTCATGGTCAGCCCGACCAATTGGAAATGGGCCGACGGCAGGCGTACGGAGTAGCCTTTCAGGTCCCGATTCAGCTTGTTTTCCGTGTATCTGCGAAGCGGTTCGTCGAGAAAGTAGGAAGCAATGAACAGAACAGCGATGATTGCCGCAAGTGCGCCTGTTGTCCAGAGAAATACCTTTGGCAAGGAGCAATGGGTGAATCTTGCCAAAAAGCGCGGCTTCCCGCTCTCAGGTCGGTTCATTTATTCAACTCCTTATCTTTCTTCTCTGTTGCCGCCCCCTTGCCCGCCATTCCTCCTGTAATGCGTCTCGGAATAAGGCCGCCGTTTCGACTGAAAGGAGAAATCTTGATTACATGATACACTCATCTCCTTTCAAATCCCGAATATTTTTTAATGTAATGGCCACACCACCGGCACGAGAATGATCGCTACCAGGTAAATCAGAACCGTCAAGGGCCAGCCAAGCTTGAAGAATTCGACAAACCGGTAGCGCCCCGGCCCGTACACCATCACGCAGGCAGGCTCCAAAGGCGTAAGATAGGAGGTACTGGCGGCTATGGCGATCATCATGGCGAATGTACGCGGGTTCAGGCCGGATTGCAGTGCGGTCGCGATGGCCACGGGCAACACGACAACCGCGGCAGCCTGATTGGACATGGGTTGGGTCAGCAACACCGTCAGGACAAAGAAGCCGGTGAGCAGCCACAGCGGGCTGGCGTTTCCCGCGGCGGATACGATGAGAATTGCCAGGTAATCCGCGGCGCCGGTTTCCCGCATGGCAAGCCCCAGTCCCAACATTGAACCAATGAGGATGATAACCCTCCATTCGATCTTCTCATATGCCTCCTCCGGCGTGATGCAGCGCGTCAGGAACACCATCAGTGCACCGAGCATCGCGGCGATGGGCAATGTCATCACCTGGAATGAGGTCAACACCAGCACCGCCACAAAAATCGCGATCGCCAGCGGAGCATGCCTGCGTTTCGTACGGGCCTTTTCCATCGGCTCTATGGAACCAAGAATATGAAGCGTTCCCTCGTCACGCAATTGCGAGATCGATTCTTTGCGCCCCTGCAGCAACAGGACATCACCCAGATCGAGGGGTTCCCGGCTGATTCTGCGCACGATATTGACCCCCCGACGGTTAAGGCCCAGCACGAGCAGATCATACCGTTGGCGGAAACGGCATTTTTCCAGTGTCCGCCCGATCAACGGCGATCCGGGCAGGATTATCGCTTCGGCCATACCCATCTCGCTGTCCGTCAGGTTGTGATCGGATAAAGTCACGTCGGCATTGATGTCCAGGCCGGTGGTGTCCTTTAGCTTGACGATATCACTCTGGCTGCCTTCCACGAGCAGGATGTCGCCCTCCCGCAGTGGCTGGTTGTAGTGCGGCGTCAGTTTTTTATTATCGCGTTCCACGCTCAAGACCCAGAGCCCGTACCTCTCGCCAAATCGGGCTTCAACCAGTGTCTTGCCCACAAGCTTGGAATTGTTCAGGATGATGACTTCACAGAGATAAGGTCGAACGCCGAATTGTTCGGTCAAGTCGTCTTCTTCGCTGTGGTCGGGAATCCAGCGCCGGGCGAAGTACAGGTAGATCAAACCCACCGCCATGATGGTCAGGCCGACGGGTGCCGGCTCGAACATGCCCATGGGCGCCATGTTATGGTCGGTCATCATACCGCTGACAATCATGTTGGTGGAGGTGCTCACCAGAGTCACCGAGCTGGCCAGAATCGAGGAAAACGCCAGGGGCAGCAGCAGCCTGGAGGCGCTGACGCCGATGTTTTTCGCAACCCCGAACACGATCGGCAGAAAGAACGCCGTCGAAGCCGTGTTGCTGATGAAAGTGCTGAGAGCCGCCGCCGAGATCATTACCGTCAGTAATAGCCGGTTTGAGGAAGGGTCCGCTTTGCTGAGCACGGCGCGGCCCACCATGTCCACCACTCCCGTTCGCTGCAGCGCCGCCGTCAGTATCAGCAGGCCAAGGATCATAATCACCGCGTCGCTGCTGAAACCATCAAACGCCTTGTTCATCGGCAGCAGCCCCGTGAACACCAGAGTCAACAGGACCCCCAGCGCGGTTACGTCCGACGAGACGCGTTCCCACCAGAAAAGGCAAACGGCAATGACCAAAATGGCCAGTAACAGAGCAATCTGCGGCGTCATGGCGGCTCCAATGGCAAAATCTGACTCTGACCGCCGGAGAGCCTTCCGCTCCCGGTTGGTGATTGATCGTGCCTCGGTATCTGAGCCATAGGAAAAACTTTTCCAGGCCGAACCGTCCCTTTATACCGGGGTACGGCTTGGCCTGGAAATTGGCCTTGCCGTCGACTGCTCCCTGTCCGGTGCCGGAGATAACGGTTTCCAGATGGGAAGAGGACGGATATACCTTCTCCGCGAGACGGATATTGCGGATGTTGCTTGCATGCCGTCCTGCAGTTGATCATGTTTTCTTGAAATGGGCCTTCATCTTCTCATACTGCCTGTCCAAATCCTTCATGGCCGCGTCCATTTCGGCCTTTACCTTTTCCCAGGTTTCGGCGCTCGCCGCCTTGAGTTCTTTCATCTTCTTTTTTGCCGCCTCCTGCTTCTTCTTCATCACCTTCATTTCCTGGTCGAACTTTACCTTCGCCTCATCCTTCAGATCGGCGGCCTTGGCCTTCAACTCCTCCATTTTCCCCTTGAACTCATTGAGCTTTGCCTCGGCCGTTTTCTGGTACCCTTCCTTCTGGGTCCCGTAAGTTTCGGTCCGTCCCTTTTGCTCGTCGGCGTAAGTCGCAAGGGAACCGACAAACAGGAAGCACATCAATGCCATGACTATCCATAAGCGTCTCATTTTCCATCTCCTTATCCCGGGTGAATACCCGATAAGTTTTCTATTTATCCAGCAGGCTTCTCACGAATTCCGCTCGCCGCCCGTCTCGACGGCCGCGCCGTGCACATAGACCATTTCCCCTCCGAGCCATCCCGACACGGCCAGCAACAGAACGGCGACGACGGAGAGCAGAATCGGTCCGGTTGTTGCCCCTCCGTGCCGTCGCCAGAGAAAATCGATGACATAGAGAACCGTCACCAGAAGATTAATCCCCATATGCCAAATACCTATCCTTTTCACCTGAGACGGTTTCATGGTGAACAGATCGACAAATCCGGGCAACGCAGCGATCAGCGCGGCCAGGATCCCCCCCGCCATGGTATACAGCGCGAAAATGTCCCACATCCCCTTCCCCTTGAAAAGCATGAAGACGTCGCAGATCAGGGAGAGGACCCACCATCCTATCGGAAAAGAAATCAGCATTGGATGGAGCGGGTGTCCTGCTATGGAGGCGGAGTTTCTCATATCAACTGAAAAATCCCCATCAGCAGGATTACGAAGGAAACTACGGCAACCGTGCCGTGGGTGAGCATCAGGGGGATCGACAGAGGCCTTTTGTTCACGTGGTAAACAAAGAGAAGGGTGATACCGGCGATGAACGCAATGACAAATCCGATCAGCGCTGCCCCAGCCATAGCGGGTGCGGTTCTGCCTGCAACCGTCATCATGAGCGTGACGAGTCCTGCCGCCGCCGCGATTCCGTGCGGGATGACGATCCAAAGGGGAGGAAACTCCCTGCCGCTGAGCCGCATGGCTGCCATGGCCGCTCCGCCAAGCGCCGTAATCGCGAAAAGAACAGCTGCCGCAACCATTGAAAACTCCTTTGGGTTATTCGCTAATTTCCCACTGCTGTTTGAATTATAGCTCCTAATCGGATCGATGGAAGGGTAGGGATGAAAACCAGGGGGCAACCATACAATTATTTTCGTATATAATGATTACTGAATAACTGTGAGGTTTCCGGCCGCCGGTCGTTAACGGGGAAACCGTGGGGAAAGGGGCATATCATGATAACCATTCTTCTCATAATCTTGATCATTCTGCTCATCGGATCTCTGCCCAGATGGCCTTACAGCGCGGGATGGGGCTACTATCCAAGCGGAGGTCTGGGACTCATTGTTTTGATACTGATCCTGTTGCTGCTGTTGGGGCTTATCTGAGGCGGATCCGAGACAAGACCTCTTTGTTCAGGCCGGTGCGGCCCATCTCTAAGTCGCACGCTTTTGTTACGGTCACTAGTGTCCTGTGCGGCTAATTCCTTCCTTACAATTCCGGGCCTTTTGGCCCCTGGCCGTGTTCCGGCTCCTCGGCTTAGACCCGGCTAGGCCTGTGTCGCTACGCCTTGCCAGGAACCAAAATTCCTCGGAATTCTTGCGGTGAACTAACCGCACAGGACACTGGTTTCCATCCGGAAACTCCGGAGGAGAAACTCGCTAGTGGATCAGTCCGAAAAGACCGATCACGATGAGGTAGATGGCTACGATATAATTCAAAAGTGCAGGCCGGACCAGGATCAGGATTCCGGCGACCAATGCCGCTATTGCCGGCAGATTCACGAAAATGGACATGATTTCACCTCCTTTGGCTCTTGTCGTAGAGGTAAACCTTCAAGGCCAATTTTCAGCACATATAGGTTACATCGTACTACTTTCCCTCCTCCCGCAGGGCCTGGGCAATCTCGCCGCTGATCGCGGCGAGTGCGCGGCTGTGGGCAGCGGTCAGCGCATCGTACTCCATGCCGCGGACCGGCTCGTGTGCCAGCGAACGTCCCTTTCTCGGGATGGCGCCGACAGCGACCTTGCGCACCGACCAGAGGGCCTCGATGGTCACCCCTGCTCCGGCAACCGTTTCAAATCGCTGGATGTCCACCAGCACGCGGTATTCCGCGTCCCGGCTTGCGTTCTGCTGATAGGCCGATACCCGCGCGGGCCGCAGCAGGCGGGCGAGGTTTTCCGCGAGCACCCGCGGGATTTCGCTCTTCAACGACTCTGCCCATCGATGTGTTTCAAGGATATCCACCCTGTTGGCGGCAACCCGTATCACCAACTGCGGCCGGTCAATCAGTTCCGGCAACGTGACCGGACCGACGGCGACCGTATGGGGGGCCGGGGAGGTGGCTGCGGCCTCCGGCGCCATGGCGGTCAGTGTGTAAAAGGTCACGCCGGGTGACCTAGCGCAGCCGTTCCAGAACGAGCCGGATCTCCACCGCAACGCGAAAATCCTTCATACGGTCATCGAATTCCAGTTTGACTTTGCTCACCTCTCCGAGATGGACGCCATGGAGTTCCACGGGAGAGCCCACCGACAGGCCACGAACCGATTCCTTGAAGAGCAGAAGGAAAGAGTGGACGGTCTCTGCGTGTTTCATGGCATCTTCCCTGTCGGAAAACAGGGTGAAGGCGGAACCGGGAACCGCCGCGGGTGCTTCGCCCGCATCCTCGGGCGTCTGAAAGGCAACGCCTCCCAGCAGGATGGAGACCATTGATTCGGTGTTGACCTTGAGGCCGCTGGTGCTGAGCGTGAGGTCGATGCCGCTGGCGTGCCAGAAGAGGGTGTTTGCCCTGACGTACCGGTCGTATGGCGAGTTGATGAAGATCGTGAAGGTCACTCCACGGCCGTCCCTGTCGAGGTCATAGGCGACCACCTGCCCGACCTGCAGGCGCCGGAAATAGATCGGCGAAGTGATGTTCAGCGAGCCGAGATCGGCGGCATGCAGGAGAAAAGTTGCCCCCGGCACATCCTTGGTGACCACCGGAGGCACTTCCAGGCCTTTGAACGTCCTGGACTGCTTCTTGGATTTGCCGACGTCCACGCCGATATAAGTGCCTCCCACCAGTGTTCCGAATCCGGAGACGTAACCGCCGTAAATCCGGGGACGGACGACCCAGAAGCGGGTGTCCTCGACAAGGAGGCCTTTGCTCTCCCTGTCCATACGGGCGGTCACTATCACGCGGGAGCGGTCTTCGGAAATGAGCGGCGGCAGCGCGCCGATCCCCCCGGCGGAAGCATGACCTCGCGCTGGAGCAGGTCGCACTCGCGGCAGGCGATGACCGGTGCCGGACAGCCTGTCGGCCGCTCGGCCGAACCTTCCGGTATTTCATCAACAGGAGTCATCGATCCCCCCCGGTTGGAGCGACTGGTCCGACCTTGCCGCCCTTCACCGGTCTTTATCCATGGTTTTCGGATGTTCCTTCCACAATATTAATCCGAACTCCGCACATGTCCATGCTGACTGCTGAACGAGTGCTCATCCGGCTGCCGTGCGCTGCTCATGTCATGTTGCGCCACCGCGAAAGGACACCGTAGATGGGGGGGATGAGAGTAAAGAAGGTGAGAAGCGCAAGGGCGATCAGGCGGGTTCGCGTCAGGCTTCTCGCGGAGCATGCGGGCCTGCGGCGGCCCGTCGAATGGCGCGGGCTGTACCGCCGCGACGGGCTCGTCGCCTGTCTTGACCGGCTCTCGGAAACCCCGAACTGTCGCCTGCACCGCTACAACCCGGATTATGCCCTGGGAAAGAGCGGCCGGCTGCGCAAGCAGGCGGGTGAAGATTTCTCCGTCGATCCTGCAAAGCCGATTATCATGGAAAACGTCTTCGAGCATAGCGCCGACAACATGACAGCTCTCTTTACCCGGGGCATCCTCCTGCTCTATGAGTGGCTCAGGGCGAGAGGCGGAATCAGATGATATGTCCGCTCCGATCGATTTAAGGTGTTTATACTTTTTTCAGACGTTATATATCGTGCGTCAGGTGATATGCGCAGGTTGCATGCGTTTTAACGGTCATCAACTGGAAATGGCTCTCGGGATGATTTGTGGAAATCGAGGTGGTCGTGTCAAGACTTCAGTCTTTCAAGATGGGCGGTAATTTTTTCTCTATAATTTCAGGCGGTATCTTTTCCTTGAGTGGCTGGTCCACCCTGCCGCACCGTTCGCAGCAATCTCCGCAGCCGCCCGTTGCCGGAGGCCCCGGTTCTTCAGGGTCTACCGGTTTCTTGGCGGCAGTGCATTGTCTGCAGCATTCGCAAGCCACCTCCTTGGAACTATCCGCCGGCTTCCTTTCTTCGAGTGTGGTTCCGGAAGGCTGAACAGGGTCGTGGATCTGCGTCCATGCCGGGAACGCCGCGTACAGAACTATGACTCCGACGAGATTGGCGATTTTCAGCATGCATATTCCTCCTTCCGGTTCCTCCTATTTGTTTTCAGTATACCCCAAACCGTGGCTTGGACCTTGAAGTTTAGCGAGATTTTCAGTATCGCGTGCGTCCGCGGGCAGACCAGTCGGTGCAGCCCGGTCCGGTCGCAAACGACAGCGGCCCCTGGAGTTCACCAGGGGCCGTGCGGCCCCATTGAGCAGCTCTCTGTTCCGGCAGGTTTCCATCGGGAACAGGGGGTCGGCGCCCACGGGGTCTGAGTGCCGGTTTCCCATGGTTCCCGGATTGGTGCTACCTGAAGGTCTTCAGAACATAATCGGCAACGGCCCTGGCGTCCTGATCCGGAAGAATCGTTTCATCGAACTTGGTCATGCCCGGACCGGGATTCCGCATGTTCTGAACGATATCTTCGGCGGTTTTTATGCCGTTCGCCTCCCGGGACTCCCGGTGCAGGGTCTTCTTGGCGTTGATGATATTGCCGCCATCAGGATGACATACGGCACAGTGCTGCTTGAACAGCGCCTCACCCGATTGCGCCGCTGCAGGGCGCGCGGTCGCCGTCTCCTGTGCCTGCTCCGGAGCCGACGGTTTTTCAGTCGTCTCTTTCTTGCATCCCGTAAACATTGTCCCGGCCATTGCCAGGGACACCAACCCCAGCATCATTTTTGCGTACATTGTACCCTCCTTTCGGTTCCATTCCTGTAGACGGTCCTTTCCCGTTATGTCCGGCTGTCGTCCGGAGAACGGAAAGGCGCAACGCGTCAAGCCGTGGCGCTGAACGCTGCTTTAGTGAATCAGTATACCTCATTCCCTGATATTAGCCCGGATCGTTTTGCGTTAATATATCCGAGTTCCCGGGTTGAGAGCCAGCTATGGCCGTTCTATCAGCTCGATGAACTCCTCCTTCTTGACCTCATCCACGATCCAGGAGCAGGCAGCGAAGCAGCGGTCCCGGGTCTTGCCGGAGACAATGGCCAGCAGCACCGACTCGCAGGCGCCTATGGTGCCGAGACGATGGACGATGAGCACCTGGTTCAGGGCGAATGTGCCTTCCGCCTGGCGGGCAACGGCGGCCAGCCGGTCGTCAACGTCCGAGGTCAGAGGTTTCAGCTCCACTGCAGCAAAATCCGGGACCTGCTTTCCGGGGCGTTTGACCCTGCCGTGGTGCAGCACTACGGTGCCGGTGCAGTCGGTTTCACGCTCCAGGAAGGAACGGTACAGCTCCAGGTGATCGAACGGCTGCTCTGTTGCATATGCGGTAATCATGGGATCCCTCCGAGAGTAGTGTTAGTGGTCGCACCATACCATCGCCAGGCACAAGACCGCAATGCTGTATTTCCGTCACGCAGGCATTGATTATTTCCGTGCTGACCTTTCCGAAAAACCGGGTATACTTTGCTGGCAAAACGGCCCGATGCGCCGCCGCATTTTCCGCTTCGGCACCTGGCTTTACCTCACATTGGTTTCGGACATCAGACAAGGAACGCGCATATGAACTACCCGGTATGGTACCTTCCCTTCGTAGG
>Ga0228535_1002115_pt1 | contig 21580 bp, 25 predicted proteins | sample SJ1metagenome_FD_168457 | JGI IMG/M metagenome (GOLD analysis project Ga0228535, IMG submission 168457) | Enriched culture of PCE-dechlorinating microbial communities from Ithaca, New York, USA - SJ1 | ecosystem: Engineered > Modeled > Simulated communities (microbial... > Unclassified | place... | reverse complement strand
CGCAGCAAGGGCTCTGCGCGCACGCGGTCCCACCCAAAGGCGAGATCGGGGCCCTTGCCACGGAAAGACGAGGGGAGCTCAACTTCCTGTACCATAATCCGGACGTGTAGCTTCTAGAAACCCGCTCCAAATCCCGCCTTCCGTTGTATGCAGCAAAATTACCTGCAACTCCGGCCTCTGCCACACTTCCTTTTCAATCGCCATTTCCGTTTCTTTCATTCTTCCTGCTCCTCTTGCCTATTAAACCTTGATAAGCCCCTCTTTATACGTCTCAGCCAGAAACGCCAGTACTTCCTTCTCGCACTGTTCACGCCCGACGTCGTATTTGTCCAACAGCTTCCCCACGAGGGCCCCGACGGAAAGCGGCTCCCCGAGCAGACTCCAGATGACGCTGCCCGTCTTGCCGAGATTGTAGTACTTGCCCGTCTCGACGCTCATCATGACGGTCTCGCCGTCCATGTCCGCGGTCACGATCTCCGCGTTTCTGGCGATGACCGAATCAAGGGTTATACCTTCCATACGAACTCCTCTGTTGTATCGTTATTTAGTAGACAGGACTGCCAGCCTCGTCCAGATAGCCGTATTGTCTCATGACTTCGCCGTGGTCGGCAATCAACCTTCCCCGCTGCTCGTCGCTCAGGTGGTTGCGCCAGTCCCCCGCCCTGCCCGCGCGGAAGAAGGAAGCGGTCTTGACCGGTCTTTCCTTGAAGCCCCCGCGGTCCTCCTCGGCCTTGAGCCTGTCGAAGCTGGACAGTCCGACGGCTTTTTGTACCTGTTCCCACGTACAGTCGAGGCCGATGAAGCGCATCGCCCCAGCAAAAGCTCCGACCGGATCCGCCTTCATGTCTTCGTATCTGAGGAAGTAGACCGGCAATTCCTTTGCACTTGCCCAGCTTTCCACGTGGGCGCTCCAGGAAAGGAGCTTCTGCCTGGTCTGGGGAGGCAGGCTGGTTTTACCTCTGCAGAAAGCAAAGGATTCGTCGCCCATGTTTGTTATGATCTGATCAAAGCCCTTCGACACATGATTGGCGAAAGAAACGGCCACGTCCAGCGGATTGCGGAGGATGTAAATCGCTTTTGCGTTGACGGTTCCCAGCAGCGGCGTCCCGTCCTCCAAAAAGGTATAGGCGTCGTGAACCTTGATGAAGAGCGGCCTCTCCACGGTCGCCGCCAGATGGTTGTAGGCCCTCGGCCTCAGCCTGTCGATCTCGTCGGCCGAAAGGTTGGACGACTCTACGCCCGTCACGGCGTCGAGCAGCGGGCGGGAGCTGAAGATGCCGTCGGTCTTCATCCTGTTGATGCAGATTCCATCGTCCTTTTCGTCGAGCAGGGCGGAGATGAAGGCCCGGAACCAAGTGTTGCCGGACTTGGGGTAGGAGGCGAGCCATACGATGCCGTTCATGGGGCCGACTCCTTCAGGATAAGGTCGGCGACCCTTTCCGCGTTCCCCGGGATACGGTTGAAGCTCAGCCTTATGATGGGAAAGGAGGCAGCGGCCGCGCAGAGCTTGAAATGCCCCATCTTGTCGGGGATCGTCTCCACGAAGAAGGCCTGTCGCAGCAGGCTTTCCAGCTTCTCCCCGCCCCTGACGGCTTCAACGATGGCCTCATCACGATTGTGTTCGCTCAAGAGGAAAATATGGGACAACTCGGCCGGCCCCGTCGCGAAGCGGTCGCGGACGGGAAAAGAGTACTTGTTCAGCCCGAGGCGTATGGGGGCGAGGCCTCCCGCGCCTCTGCCGCTCGTTTCGAGCGTGTCCCGCCAGGCGTGAAGCCAGGGCGCGCCGGGGTAGATCATTAATTTGCCGTCGCCGCTTACGCCGAGCGCGCATATCTCGTCGGTGAGCAGCGAGAAACCCCTGTCGTACAGGGCCAGCGCGACAGCCGTCTTTCCCGCCGAAGACTTGCCCGCTATGGCGACCGCCTTGCCGCGTATCACAGCGGCGGAGCCGTGCAACGCGAGATACCCTCTTTGCTGCAGGAGGGCGGGGAAGACGCTTTCCAGCAGGAACACCCTTACGCTTTCCTCGTCCGCGCCCTCCACCGGCTCCACGACGATGCAGCGGCCGTTCCCGGCGTAGTACCTTGCGACGGAATCCACCGTAAGCAGAAATTCCCCCGCCTTGACTTCATACCATGGCGTCTCCGCCGCGGGGGCTTCCAGATGCCTCGGCGTTTCTCCGAAAACAATGGAAACATCCGCCGGGCCCTCGGACGCGGTAAGCTCCGGCAGCTCGAGCTCGGATTCGATGTTCAGGCCGAAGGCGGTATATTTACCCTTCATTCTTATTGCTCATTTCTACCAGATCCTTGAGCTCTTTGCGCCCATTCAAGCAGTTTCTGAATGTTATAGCAGATAACAAGCTGATCTTTCAATTTGATTTCCAAAATTTTATTTTCTTTTTCCTTCAGGCTGGCCCAAAGTTTTTTTGCCCTGTCAAAATCGATGTATTTCGAAAACATGGTTTCGTCGAGCCTATCCAGTAATATCTTTTCGATATCCGCCTTTTTTTTCCTTTCCTGAAAATACCCATACCGAGCAGTATCATTCTTTGGTATATACCAGCAAAGATCTTTGGGGAGAATCTTTTCAAAAGCTTTCCTGAAGATATACCGGTTTATGCCGTTTTTATAAAACAGGTGTCTCGGTATGCTCAAAGCAAAATCCACTACGGCGTAATCCAAAAAAGGATACAGATACTGCACGTTATAATCCGCGCCCATCAGGGCCGAAAGCTCCGTCCTGGTTTGAATACTCCCGGAAACGATGTATTTCCCCGGGAAGCTGCCGAAATACAGCGGCACTCGCTTTCGATATTTCTTCATTGTTTTATTGAAAGAGCTGGAGGCAATATTGTCGCGATAGTTCGGGAGGCGCAGAAGGCCATATGGCTTGAACAGTGTCAGAATTGCGCTTGAAAAAACAATTTTTACCGACTTAAAAAGTGAACCCTGGGATAAAAATGCTACTTCTTTCAGGTAATAACGCCAATCACCGTTGGCGAGCAATTCGAACAGCCCCGCCCTGTGACTGATCCCCTCGTCTCCCCCCCATCCCGACAGCATGAAGGGGACATCTCTTGAACGGGCATTAGCGAACGTCTGACCAATGAAATTGCCGGGCTTTTTCTCAACTAGGGTTATCCTGTCTAGGTTTTGATAATCAGACATATACGTATCGGAATCTACATAAAAGCACTCAAAATCTTCCTGGGCGCAGATCTCCTCGATAAAAGTCCTTTCGTCTCCTTCCTGCCTTTCGAAGGTATCAAAGGAAGGGCTCCACGAAAACAGTAAGGATAATTCTTTATTCTTCTTCTGCAGCTCCCTACCGGCTAAGATGGCCACCACCGCCGAATCGAGCCCTCCGCTCAGATCGGCTCCGATTTTGGCGTCCGTAACGCATAACCGGCTTTTGACGGCTCCCAGTACTTTGTCATACAGGGCTTTTTCATATTCTTCCTCGGTATCATAGCGTATTCTTTCTTTCAAACCGGGAGCCCAGTATCTTTTATACGACAGCCGCTTGCCGTAAATGCTCAGGGTGTGGGCGGGGATTATTTTTTGGATACCTTCAAAAAAGGTATCTTCAATCATCATGAAATTACTATTAATCAGCAGATCATAAAGGGTTCTCTCATCGATCCGTTTGGGTATGAAGGGCAGCGCCAGGATCGCCCGGTAGTCCGTCGCGAAGACGAACACCGCTCCGTCGGAATAATAATAGAGGGGCCTTACGCCGAGATGATCTCGGCCTAAAATCAGTTTGCCGTCTTCCCATATGGCGAAGGCGAAATCGCCGTTCAGGTATTTCGGGAATTCGTCGCCCCACTTCCGATATGCCGCCGCTAGCAGCTCATTATTGGAGACTCTTTCATCGCCGAGCCCGTACTCCTGGATAAGTTCGTCCCTGTTGTAGATCAGCGCGTCCGCCGCTAAGACCATTGTCTCGTCCGGCCCGACAGCGATAGGCGCGTCCGTACGGGAATAGAGGCCTATTCTATTCAGGCAGCATCCGATGGCAAGGTTTCCTCTGACGTAGACATCCTGCGCATCCGCTCCGTGATGCGCCAGAAGCTCCCTCATTTTATATATATGGGATTTATCGACCGTGCGCCCGTCCAGAGATAGAATTCCGAAAACCGCACTCATCTGTTCGTCTTAAAAAATGAACAATTCTCTGACTCCCTCCGGTTCGGATATGGAAAGAATACAGGAGAACCATCCACTATTATTTCCGTAAGTTTTTTTGTCCCTTGACGCTAGCAGTATTTTACAGGCTTAACTAACACCTTGTGTTGAACCTGATGATTCATAATTCCAATTACCTTTCGCAGTCCTTTCAATAACTAATTCCACCAGCCGTGGCGTTTCCCACGCCTCTTTCGCCTCGAGCGTTTTTTCCATTCTGCCGCCTCCTGGCAAGCCATTTTAATGGCAAAGCACTGAAAGAGCAAGAGAAACAGCAAAAGAGGGGCGATGTTGTTGCCAAATCGCAGTCGAGATGGCACAATACATCGGGAACAATAAGAATCTTGCCTAAGTCCGGAGCATTTGTTGAACCACTTGGATAAGCTCGAAAGCAGGAGCATTCACATCATCAGGGAAGCCTACAGCCAGTTCCCGAATCTCTGCATGCTCTGGTCCATAGGCAAGGACAGCACGGTCCTGCTCTGGCTGACGCGCAAGGCCTTCTTCGGGCACGTGCCCTTTCCCCTGATGCACATCGACACGCACTACAAGATTCCCGAGATGATCGCGTACCGCGACAGGCTCGCCAGAGAATGGAAACTCGATATGATCTACGGAGAGAACGCCGAGGCCCTCGCGGCGAAGGCGACCTTTCCCGACGGCAATGTGAGCCGCATACAGTGTTGCAAGAACCTCAAGACTGAGGCGTTGCGGAACGCTCTCGGCGGCAATTCCGTGCGCTACCGGATGAATCACGCCACGGGAGAGTACGAGCCCGATAAGAGCACTGATCCTTTCACTGGAGTGATCGTTGGCGCGCGTTCGGATGAGGAGGGAAGCCGTTCCAAGGAACGCTATTTTTCCCCTCGCGACAAGAACAGCGACTGGGACATCGCCGACCAGCCTCCCGAGCTGTGGAACCAGTACAAAACCGAATTCGCGTCCGGAACCCACGTCCGCGTTCACCCTCTCCTCGACTGGACGGAACTGGACGTCTGGGAATACATACTGAGGGAAGGGGTGCCCGTAGTCTCGCTCTACTTCGACGACGGGAGTGGCCATCGCTATCGTTCGCTTGGCTGCGCTCCCTGCACGAAGCCCGTGGAATCCACCGCGAAGAACGTGGCGGATATCGTCGTCGAGCTGCGGGAGGGGAAGTTCGCCAACATAGCCGAGCGTTCGGGCAGGGATCAGGACAAGGAGGACCCGGGCGGAGGTTTGGAGCTGCTCAGGCGCGGGGGGTACATGTGAGCGATACATCCACTACTGATAGACGCGAGCGCGAGGATGTGCGTGTCGTCATCGCGGGGCATGTCGATCATGGTAAGAGCACGATCATAGGCCGACTCCTCGCCGACACGGGATCGCTCCCGAAGGGAAAGCTTGAGCAGATTCGCGAAAAGTGCCGGAGGAACGCGCGGCCCTTCGAGTACGCCTTCCTCCTCGACGCGCTGATCGACGAGCAGGCCCAGGGTGTCACCATCGATTCTGCCCGCTGCTTTTTCAGGACCGCAAAGCGGAACTACATCGTCATCGACGCGCCGGGGCATACCGAGTTCATAAAGAACATGGTTACGGGCGCGTCCCACGCCGAAGCCGCGTTTCTCGTAATTGACGCCGCCGAAGGGGTCAGAGACAATACGCGGCGGCATGGGCTCTACCTTTCGTTGCTCGGCATAGCTAAAGTCAGCGTGCTGATCAACAAAATGGATCTGGCGGGCTACAGCGCGGCGCGCTTCGACGAGGTTGTGCGGGGTTATTCCGAATTTCTGGAGGAAATTCACGTCAAGCCGCAGTCCTTCATCCCGGTCAGTGGCTTTCTGGGCGACAATATCGCGCATCATTCTGCCAACATGCCCTGGTACAGGGGCAAAACGGTGCTTGAAACGCTGGAGGATTTTCCCGTTGAGGAGACGCCGCGCGGTGTGCCCTTCAGAATGCCCGTACAGGATGTCTACAAATTCACCGAGAATGGCGACCAGCGGAGAATAGTCGCAGGAACCGTCGAGTCCGGCGAGCTGCGCGCCGGCGATGAAGTTCTGTTTTTCCCTTCAGGTAAAAGAAGTGTCGTAAAATCGATCGAATCCTTCGGCGCCGCCCAGCCGGAAGAGGCGTCGGCGGGCTACGCAACAGGTTTTACCCTTACCGATCAGATATATATAAAGCGAGGCGAACTTGTCTGCAAGGCGGCTGAGCCGGCGCCGTATGTCGCCAGACGCGTACGGGCTACGGTGTTCTGGCTCGGCAGGGAGCCAGTGAAGGCGGGGAATAAATATCTGCTGAAGACGGGCGCGGCGCGCACAACCGCCCGTGTCGAGTCGGTCGGTCGGGTATGGGATGCGTCGGAATCGGGAGCCCGGGAGCAGGACTACATAGGACGACACGAAATCGCCGAGTGCGTGCTCGATTTCGAGCGGGACATCGCATTCGACACGTCCGCCCTCCTGCCTTCGGCCGGACGATTCGTCCTCGTGGACGACTACAACATTGCGGGCGGCGGCATCATCCGTGAGGCCTTGGAGACGGAAACCCCGGAGCTGCGTCCCGGCACGGCCACAGGTAAGGTCACCTACGGGGAGCGCTGTGCCATGATGGGACAGCGGGGCGTCGTGATCTGGTTCACGGGATTGTCCGGCGCGGGCAAGTCGACCATCGCGGTGGAGCTCGAACGCGAATTGATGAACAGAGGACTTCTGGCCTACCGCCTCGACGGGGACACTATCCGCGACGGTTTGAACTCGGATCTCGGCTTCTCTCTGCAGGACCGGATGGAAAATATCCGGCGGATTTCCGAGGTGGCGCGGCTCTTCAAGAACAGCGGCATCATAACCCTCGTGTCTTTCATCTCGCCGCTCAGAAGCATGAGAGAGCGTGCGAAGAGCGTTGTGGGGGAGGACGCATTCGTGGAAATCTTCGTAAAAGCTTCACTCGAGACCTGCATCTCCCGGGACGTAAAAGGGCTGTATTCCAGGGCGATGACAGGGGAGATCAAGAACTTTACGGGGATTTCCTCCCCTTACGAGGAACCCGGCTGTCCCGATCTTGTTCTGGATACGGAGCTGAACAGCGTCGGCGACTGCGTGCATATGGTATGGGATTACCTGAAGACACAAGGCTTAATGGTCGGTCTCAACCGGTAGTATGCCCTGCTTCTGGCCGGATCTGTTTTGAAAAAAAGTCTGTTGACAACTGCTTATAGTGTGTGCAAGAGTATACATGTATATTCTTTTTTCTTGAAAAGAAATGGGAAATGAAAGTGGGGAACGGGGACGCAGTTTGCGGGTATTGAAGAAGATTTCATAGGAGCGGCCGAGACAAAATAAATTTTAATTTCAGGCTTTCAAATTCTACACGGAGCAATCTACAAAGCCGGCCTCACGTGCTGAGGCAGAGACAATCGGTGGGGATATTGCCGGAGTGGATATGAGTGAAAGAACTGAAGATGATCCAAGAGACATTTCTCAAGATAGAAAAATCTGTTTTCGTCCGATTACAGAGGAAGACGTGGATTTTCTCTACCATGTCTACGCTTCCACAAGACAGGCCGAGATGTCTGCCACGGGCTGGAGCGAGGCTCAGGTCGAGGCCTTCCTCAAAATGCAATTCCGGTTACAGCACACCCAATACATACAAAACTACTCCAATGCATCCTTCGATATAATTCTTATCGATGGCATACCGGCAGGAAGACTCTATGTCGACCAGAAGGACAATACAATGCGGATTATCGACATCACACTGTTGCCGGAGTTCAGAGGTAAGGGAGTCGGAAGCCGGATCATGAAGAAACTGGTTGCACAGGCCGATGCAAAAGGGCTGGTGATGAGCCTCCATGTGGAGATGAACAATCCTGTCCTGCCGTTCTACAAGTCGCTCGGTTTTGAGGAAAGGGAACTGCGGGGGATTTATTATTACATGGAAAGGGAGGTGATGCGTGCAAGGTAATTTATAAGCAGGAAGAGTAGTGGAAAAAGTTTGATTTCAAGCCGTACGGAGGGATGTTTTAGGAGGAGTATCTGAGCAGTCGCCTCAATTATGGGAGGAGGTTTTATGAGTGATCCGTTTATTGGTGAAATAAAGATATGGAGCTTCGATTGGGCGCCCTATGGATGGGCATTGTGTCAGGGCCAGCTGTTGAGCATTCAACAGAATACGGCGCTTTTTTCCCTGCTCGGCACACAGTTCGGCGGTAACGGCACGACGACTTTCGGACTTCCGGATCTGCGGGGGCGTGTTCCGCTGGGTACGCAGAGCCCCGGATATCAGCAGGGTGAAAGCTATATGAATGGTACGGAGAACGTAACATTAACTTCGGCTCAAGTGTCCCACAATCATTCTTTGCAGGCCATTGTCGAAGCCGGAGACAAACCGGCCCCTACTGCAAATTTCTATGCCAAGGTTACCGCTGTTTCTCCAGCTACAACCCCTGTAAATATTTATGGAGCGCCTACATCTGCCACACCACTTGATCCTTCAATCTTGAGCAGTGTCGGCGGTAATCAGAGCCATAACAATATGCAACCATTCCTGGTGCTGAACTACTGTATAGCTACCATGGGCATATATCCGATACGTCCGTAGCTTGGGTATCAATCTAACAATTAAGGAGGAACTTTGAATATGAGCGAAGCATATCTTGGTGAAATCCGAATGTTTGCCGGCCTTAAACCCCCTAAATACTGGCAATTCTGCAATGGGCAGATACTGAATATAAGCGAATATCAGGCACTATACGCTCTGATCGGCATCGCTTATGGCGGAAACGGGACAACGACTTTCGCCCTTCCCGATCTGCGGGGGAAGACGCCCATCGGACAGGGCGCAGGGGCTGGATTAACCCCGCGAACCATTGGGCAGGCAGGTGGTACAACCACGGTTACTCTGACTGCAGAACAAATACCAGCGCATACACACTTGGTGTTGGCTAGTACGGCTAATGCGACGACCGATACACCCGGTACTACCGTGGTCCTCGGAAGCAGTGGCACGAATACGACGTTATACACAAAAAATGACCCCAGCGATACACATAAGACCGCATTTGTCTTCGATTCCAACGCCATTGCAGCGAGCGGCGCCAATCTGCCGCACAACAATGTGACGGCGTCCTACGGGATTAATTTCATCATCTGCGTCGTCAATGGTGTCTTTCCGTCACGGCCATAATTTAAGGAGGAAAAGCATGGACCCTTATATCGGAGAAATTCGTTTACTGCCCTACAATTTCGCCCCTGTGGATTGGCTGCCCTGCGACGGTCGTTCGCTATCCATAGGTGAGTACACTTCCCTCTTTGCTGTAATCGGTATAACTTACGGCGGCAATGGTACGACAAATTTTAACCTTCCCGATCTGCGGGGCTTCATCCCGGTAGGCCCCAGCACGATGAGCGGCCCCTCTACGGTGCAGATCGCTATAGGTAAAGCGGTAGGCAGTACAGCAGTGACGTTGACAGCCGACCAACTCCCTTTACACAAACACGACATGAACGGCATGTCTACCACGACGGTGACCGGTCGGCTTACCCAACCGGCAAGCGATGCCCGACCGGGACCGGTGCTGTTCAACGGGACAACGTCAAGCACGACTGCACAGAAAGCGTTTTCCACCACGGATAGTCCGGATATGGTCTTTGCGCCGCAGGCAATAGGGAACAACAGCTCTGTTCCCACGGCCGCTCACCCTAATCAGCAACCCTATCTGCCGCTCAACTTCATGATTGCGGTAAATGGAGTGTTTCCGACTCCGGATTGATTCATATCATAGGAGGATGAAGCAATGCTCTCCAAGGATACAAAAACCGAGAACAAAGAAGTCGAGGAGAAAGTAACCCGTCGTCCATGGCACAGACCGTCCGTCACGCGGATTGAGCTTAAGCGGACGATGTGGGGTAACGGACCTTACGAAGAGGCTTCTGGTACCCAATCTACCGGAAACCCGACAGGCTAACTTCTAATGGGGACTTCCTATGCCTAATAGCATGTTTTAGGTGACATGCGAGGTGATGATAACACTTCCTATGAGTGCGATTCAGTTTGGATTTTCAGGATGGATTTGTGAGTGGTATCTTTGGGATTTATCAGTTAGACGGCAGGCCTTTTGATCTCCGCCGACTTGAGAAAATGCGGCAGGCTATGCCCGAATGGGGACCGGACGGGGGAGATATAAAGACTGACGGTCCCACAGGGTTTGGTCAAATGCGAATGTTCAGCGTCCCAGAGTGTAGGCCTGAGATGTTCCCTTTCTCTGACGCAGCCGGCGGACTTCTCTTTACTGCTGCTGGTCGGGTCGATAACAGGAAGGAATTGATAAGGTCGATAGGGGTTGAAGATCAGGGATCAGAAATCAGTGATGGCGAGCTTATTTTGCATGCTTATCTGAAATGGGGTGAGGGAAGTCCTATCCATATCTACGGCGACTGGGCCTTTGCCGTGTGGCATTCGGAGGAGCGTAAACTGTTTCTGGCACGGGACCAGTTTGGTAACACATCGCTCTATTATTACGCTGACTCCCACGTTTTTGCTTTCTCTTCCTCAAGTAAAGCCCTGCTTACACTTAATCTTGCCCCCATTGGGATGGATGAACTCTACCTTGCCCAAGTGCTGGTCTCCTGGCCTGCTTATCAAGGTGAGCGGACTATCTATACACAGATAAAACGTCTACCGCCAGCTCACTGTCTGACCATTGCTGCAGAACGGATGATAGTGCGGCAATATTGGCATTTGGAAGAGACAAGGGAATTGCATCTGCCACGAAAAGAAGATTATGTGACCGCATTTAGGGATGTGTTTGACGAGGCAGTGCGTTGTCGGCTTCGCTCTGAAAAGGATATTGCCGTTTCCCTTAGTGGTGGCCTAGATTCCGGGGCAGTTGCGGCAACCGCGGCGGAGTTGCTGAAACGGGAAAACAGGCGTCTGACCGCCTTTACCTCCGTGCCTCGGTGGGACCCGGATAAATATGTCAGGCAGCGCTTAGGCAATGAATTCCCCTTGGCCCGGGCCGTAGCCAAACAGGCGAGCAATATTGACTTGTACCCGGTCGCCGCCGAGTCCATTACGCCGATCCAGGCCATCCGCAGGCTGTTAATGATCACGAACGAACCAGGACATGTCGCAGGGAATGCCTATATATCCCAGGCAATAAGGATGGCCACCCGCGTCTATGGATGTAGGATACTCCTTAACGGGGCGATGGGTAATGGCGGCGTGTCCTGGGCTGGTTCTATCTTTTCCCAAGCTGCTGCATATCAGATTCGTCATCTCGGATTGGAGGGCTGGTTAAAGGAATATGTAAAGCAGCATGCTCCTTTTCCCGCGTTGAAGGCTTGGCGGGCAATGAGAATGAGAAAGGATGGGTGGCGGCAGTTTTCCGCGATCAACCCTGATCTGGCGAATCGGTTGAATCTGTTGGATCGATACCTGAGTGATCGGGAACTCTATCTACGCGGCCTGCGTGAAACGCGTTACACAATCCTTAAGCCCGGGCGGTCCTTGGCCGGTTGTATGCAGGCCGAGATGGCCGCCGCATACGGCCTGGAAGTTCGGGACCCTACGGCGGACGTCCGGGTTCTGACCTTTACATTTTCCGTGCCCGACCACATCTTCATAGATCCTGAAACAGGAATGGACCGCTGGCTGATCCGTGCGGCCATGAAGGATCGTCTCCCCGACGAGGTCCGTCTGAACCGAAGGCGAGGTTTTTCTGGGAGCGATCTTGTCCCTAGGCTTCGCGCCTGCGCTGGCGAGGTTGAGACTGCCTTGGATGAGCTGGCATCAGGGCCTGCCGCCGCCTACGTGAATGTACCTTATATGCGCGAGATATGGGCAATGGTGCAAAGGGAGGATACCCCCGAGGCATTCCATAAATCTGTAACTGTCCTTACACGGGGCATCAGGGCAGGATTGTGGGTGAACGGGTTTTATGACGCTTCCTGATTTTCTTTCCGATGTTTCCATTTCAAATGCCGCTGTTCCATTGCATATCAGGAGAAGCACTTCCCGCGGGATTCTCTGGGAGGCCGCGCACGGATGTTTCCTGCTTAATGTTCCTGGTGTGGCGCGTTATATGATAAAGAACAAAAAGCGTATCACTATCGAACCTCAGCCCTCTGCCAGCAAGGCGGAATTGCTTCATTTTTTGCGCATGACCCCTCTTGCAGCACTTCTTTACCAACGAGGCATTCTCGCCTTTCACGCCGCTGTCGTATACCGTCCTCATGGTGCAGTCCTTATCGCCGGGGATTCCGGAGCTGGCAAATCGACACTGTTGATGGCGTTGCTGGAGAGGGGCTGGAGTTATCTCGCGGATGATCTTGCGGCCGTAGATCTGAACGCAAATGGTGTCCCGACGGTCTTTCCAACATATCCGGGGATGATTCTATGGTCAGACGCCATGCAGAAACTGGGGCTAGCCTGGCAAAACAAAGGAAGACATATTCTGGACATGACAGCGCAATTTGTCAGTTGCCCGCAACCATTACGGGCGATCTATCGGCTCTCGATCCATAAGGAAGAGATCGAATTGTCCGGAATTACGGGGGCGAAACTCTTTTCCACGCTTACCACTCTCCTATATAACAGTCGCGTTGCGGATGCCCTGCTTGACCGTGCTGCGTTTATACGAATGGCTGCCGCTGTTGCGCAAAATGTTTCCGTACGGTCTCTGCGAAGGCCTCAGGGGCGATGGTGTGTCGATGAATTGGCGGACATCGTTGAAGGAAAATGTCGATGACATTTTCCTACTCCATCTACGGATTGATTTTTCATTTCCCCTTCCCATGCCCATTTCTGCCTCAAGTCACGGAAGACTCCTTGCCGGACGTGACGGTTCGTTACGGTACGGTGCCCGAGCAACTGGAGGGAATGCCGTCTTTTGAAAAGGAGTTCAAGGGGCATAATTGGCAGGTCATGCCGGGACGCTATTTATACAAGGGCGGTATGCGTGCCGGACGGTTCTTGGTCGAAGACGGCAAACAAGTTACCATAGAACTCAACCATGCCGCCGAAGACAACCGCATTCTCCATCTTTTTCTACGCTACGGAATAGCCGCCATCCTGAGACAGAGGGGGTATTTGGTGCTGCATGCCAATGCAGCCGTAACCAAAACAGGAGCCGCCGTAATTTCCGGGAAACGAGGTGCAGGAAAATCCACGACACTAATCTCGTTGCTGAACCGGGGATGCCCTATGCTGACAGACGATGTGACCGTGCTCACCATGGGTTCTCAGGGTCTTGTCGAGGTACTGCCTGGCATATCCTGTCTGCAATTGTGCGATGAAACCGCCGAAATTCTTGGCTTGGACGTCAGTAAATCGTTCCGGAATCCACTGGGACGCTCTAAACTTGTTTTGTCTGCTCAGGGCAAATTGAATTCAAAACCCGTCCCCTTGCGATCCCTTTACATATTGGGAACCACTCCGGAACATAGCAATGTAACTATTTCACGAATGACGGGAAACGGAAAGTTCGAAGCCCTTCTGGAATGCGTATACTTTCCCCTTATATTGGAGGAACATCCCGGCCTGTTCCCACTTTTTTCCGCGACAGCGGAGCAGGCGGAAATCATCCGGATCCGGCGGCCCGAGGGGCGCTGGACCGTGGATGAAGTCGTCGAGGCGGTACTTGATGGGTAAGATTGTCTGGCTGGCGTCCTATCCCAAATCGGGGAATACCTGGATGCGGGTTTTTCTGACCAACTACCTGCGGAATGGTGACAGCCCCGCCGACATCAACGGACTTGACGGCGGGCCGATTGCGAGCGCCCGTGTCTGGTTTGACGAGTGGGCGGGTATCGAGGCCTCCGCACTGAGCGACACCGTCATCGAGCGTGTGCGGCCTGAGGTCTATCGTTGCATGGCACGCGAATCGCGTGGAATCCTCTATATGAAAGTGCATGACGCCTGGCGTTACACCGATTCTGGCGAGGCCCTTTTCCCTCCAGATATTACAGCCGGTGTAGTCTATATTCTGCGCAATCCGCTGGATATGGCCAAATCCTGTGCCCACCACTGGGGGAAAACAGTGGATCAGGCGGTGAAGAATATGTGCGATTCTGAATTTTCCCTGGCGCGTTCTCTGGGTGGGTTGTCCGACCAGTTGCGGCAAGTCCTGGGGTCGTGGAGCGGCCATGTACAGAGCTGGCTGGATGACTCGGGATTGTCGGTTCATGTCGTGCGCTATGAAGATTTACTCAAAAAAACCCAAGAGGCTTTCGGAGAAGTCGTGCGTTTCTGCGGTCTGCCCTACGAAGAGGCAAGGGTTCGCAAAGCCGTAGCCTTTTCGAGTTTTTCCGAGCTTCAGCATCAGGAGCAGGAAAAGGGCTTTCGTGAACATTCGATGGCTGCGCCCGGCCCTTTTTTCCGCCGTGGGCAGGCTGGAGCATGGCGCGAAGAACTGTCGCCCGATCTCGCTGAACGGTTGATCGCGGTTCACGGTACGATGATGAGAAGATTTGGATATCTGGATGAAAACGACAGGCCTGTTTGAAGCATATTTTCAGTTGGAATATTTGAGAGGAGATGCCAACAATGAACATTACGTTGACCAGTCAAATCGTACGGAATAAAGACCTGATGTCAGCGCCTATGGACAACGAGATTGTGGTTCTGAACATGGCCGGCAACAATTATATCGGTCTCGACGAGATAGGCCGGCGCATATGGGAACTGGTCGGAGATCCTTGTCGTGTTGATGAGGTATGCAGGCGCCTGAGCCAGGAATACGAGGCGACGCCTGAGCAGATTGCCGCCGATGTGCTGCCCTTTCTGGAAGAATTAGCAGCTGAGGGGATGATCAGAGTCTTAGATTAGAAGCGGCACGGACAGCAGAAATCGGTGGAATATCATGCAGGGACACTTGATTTATCATTTTTCATGAACGAATATCAGAGCATGTGTTTCCTGTATGGACCCGGCAAATGGATATCGATAAAAGTAAAAAAGTGAACTATGTCATCGATGTCGCGGCGCTGCTGTGGCGACGCAGATGGCTGATCATCGTGTTGACCGTTATCGCCGCGGCTTCGTCATTTTTTCTCTCGACGAGGGTGAAGGGCACCTATACAGCCTCGTGCACGTTTCTGCCCGCACAACAATCTTCGTTGTCATCCTCTCTGCTCTCGCAATACGGGGGGCTTGCCTCTTCGGCGGGCCTGATCGCATCGAGAGGAAGCGGATACAGTTCCGCAGTCAAGATCGAGGCCATCCTTACTAGCAGAAGTTTCGCCGAAAAAATGGTCAGGGAGCTCGATCTCGCGTCCATCCTCAACGAAGGACCGGAAAAAGCGTGGGACGTTCCGCCGAAAACGCAGAACATTTCGCCGGAAAAGCTGGCTGTCATGATGTTCCAGAAAAGCGTCATGAAGGTCGTCTCCGACATGAAAACTTCGCTGATCACAATATCCGTAAGGACCAGAAAACCGGAGCTTTCCCGCGAGATCGCCGACAAGGCGCTCGATCTTCTTCAGAAAGAGCTGCGCGAAAGGACGCTCACAGCGGGTGGGAAAAACATTGCGGTGCTTGAGCGGCAGTTGGCGGATCAGGAGAGAAAGGTCCGCGCCATCCAGGACAGACTCGTCGCGTATCAGAAAAAAAACAAGCTCATTATCCCTTCGATCCAGAGCCAGGCTGGTCTGCAATTTTATCAGGCACTGATCCGGCAAAAAGTCTCGCTTGAGATTGAGATTTCGGGACTTGAAAGCACTCTTTCGGCTGACAACACGAAGGTCATCTCCATCCAAAACCAGTTGGCTGTGATAGAGGAGCAGATCAGCGCTTATGAGTCAAGCGGGACAGAAATTGCGCCTTCAATGGAAAGAATGCCCTCTCTCATGATGGAATACGACCAGATGGTCTCGGACTTGAAGTTTGCGACCAAGATGTACGGCAGTATCTTCGGGAGTCTCGAGATCGTGAAGCTCCAGGCTGCCTTTGAGAGTCCCTTCATCGAGATAATCGACAGGGCCCGGATACCCGAAAAGCCGAGCGGACCGTCGCGCCTAGGGATATGCGCTATGGGAGCGCTGAGGGGCTTCGCCCTGTCCCTGATCCTTGCTTTTCTGGTCGAGGGCATCAGGAAACTCCGCGCCGATCTCAAGATACGCGCCATATTCGTCTCCGCGAAGAGAAAGGAGTAGCATCATGAATCCTACTGTCGCCTTGCCCCGCCTGCCTCTGGAAGGCAGCCTCGACCTCACCTATCGCTGCAACAACGCCTGCGCGCACTGCTGGGTGCGTCTGCCGGCCAACGCGCCCGAGCGCGCAGGAGAACTGAGCTTTGAGGAGTATTGTCACCTCATCGACGAGGCGCGTTCATACGGCTGCAGGCGCTGGTCCTTCTCAGGCGGCGAGCCCATGCTGCGGAAGGACTTCGTCGATATCTTCGAGTACGCCACCTCGAAGGCGACAGGTTATTCGCTCAACACGAACGGCACGCTCATCACGCCGGAAATCGCGCGCGTCCTACGGAGGAAAGGCTCGAAGATGATCGCCCTCTACGGGGCGAGCCCCGAGGTCTACCGCGCGGTGACGGGCAACGAGGGCGGATTCGAGGCCGTCATGCGGGGCTTTGCCTACATGAGGGAGGCGGGGGCGGGCTTCATCGTCCAGCTCATACCGATGCGCGCCAACTGGGGCGAGTGGGACAAGATGAAGGCCCTGGCCGCCGAGCTTTCCCCGCATTGGAGGGTGGGGGCTCCCTGGCTCTATCTCTCGGCTGACGGCGCCCCTGAGAGCAACCGCCGCATCGAGGAGCAGCGGCTTCCGGCGCGTATCGCCGTCGAGCTCGACCACAATCCTCCTCGCCTCGATCCGGCCGGGGAGGCCGGGGACGAAGACCGGCGCGAGGCAGGGCTCGGGCCCGCCGACCCGGCGGACGACCGGATCTACGCGCGCTGCATAGAGAATCGACGGGAGTTCCACGTGGACGCGTACGGCGGCCTGTCCTGGTGCGCCCACATAAAAGACCCTTCGCTCAGATATGATCTCCGCTCCGGCTCCTTCGCCGAGGGCTGGGAGAAGTTCATCCCCTCCTGCGCCGACAAGGTCCGCGGCGGCGAAGAGTGGAAGGAATCCTGCGGCTCCTGCGCGAAACGATCCCAGTGTCGCTGGTGCGGCGTGTACGGCTATCTCGAGACGGGCAGGCATTCGGCCAAAGTGCCCTATCTCTGCGAAGTCGCCGAGGAGACGGAGAAGTACAACGCGGAGTGGAACGAGCGGCACCGGCGCTTCTTCCGCGTGGCGGGGATCACGGCTTGCGTGGAGAGCGAGATCGACCTGCGCGCCGCGTCCTTCAAGAAGGAACTCGCCGCCTTCGAGGTGGGCGGCCCCGGCGACGACACCATCACCTTGAGCCACTATTTCGGGCTGCCGGAGCTCAAACCCCAGGACATAGGCGAGGAGCTGTACCGCAAGGCCCCCTGGGCCATCTCGCGCCGCGCCGACGGCGGCTGGCTTTACAGGGGCATCTCCCCGAACAAGGCTGATCCCAGCCTCCACAGGATCGCGCTGTTCACGCGCGACATGCGCAAGGGCAGCATCTACAGCCCGGAGCGCGACCGCGCGCGCGTCGAAAAAGACGGCTGGCAGTCCCTCTCCCTCTTTCCCACCGACCAGATATGGCTCGCCCCCCTCCTCGCGGACAGAGAGGCCGTGCTCCTACACTCCGCCGCCGCGATCGTGAAAGGGCGGGGCTTCGTCTTCGCCGGCCACTCCGAGGCGGGCAAGTCCACCACCATGGAACTCCTGAAGGCGGCGCGCGCCTCGCGCGGGCTCGACGCCACCGTGCTCTGCGACGACCGCAACGTCGTGCGCCACTTGAGCGACTCGTGGCGCGTGTACGGCACGTGGAGCCACGGCACGACCTCCGACGTGTCTCCCGCCTCGGCCCCCCTGCGGGCCATCCTCTTCCTCAAACAGGACGCGGCCAACAGGATCGAAGCTCTCGCCGACAAACAGAAGATCTGGCGCCTTCTCCTCGCCACCCTGATCCGCGGCGCGGTGACCGCCGAATGGTGGAGGAAGGAGCTCGATATTTTGGAGACGATCGTCGCCGAGGTCCCATGCTACGTCATGCGCTTCGACAAGAGCGGCGCCATAGTGGGGGAGATCGAGGCGCTGGCCGGCGATCGATGAGCCACCGCGGATGTCGCGATTTCTCGTCAAGATTGCGGTTGACAGGAGGTCGGAGAGACACTATAAAGTGAAATAGAATCAGAAAATGAGAAGCATAGCGAAGCCAATTACACGGCGGAGAGGAGGAAATGATGATACACGACAAGAAAGCAGAATCCAAGAGAGGCTGGACCGACCCGGCGCTTATTGTCCTTGTGAGGAACAAGCCCGAGGAGGCGGTATTGGATGGGTGCAAAACCAATGAAAATAATATAGGGATTTATCCCTCCTCGACCGAGTACGCATGCGATGTGATTTGTGAGGCTATCTGCCTTACACTAGCAGCATCATGAGCGCTCGTGCTTGGCTGCCTGGAAAGTGAGTGACTGGAAGGCGCGGGGTATGGAGGCCTTGAATACGATGGGTGTAGTTCGCAGATAACGTCATAGAGCTTCGGCCATGTCAAGTATTTGAGGTCCTCGTAAAAACAGGTCGGTGGTGGACAGGGAGGGATGCGACCGAGGAGAGATGCGGACTGCCTCAGAGATCGTGGTGCTGATGAGGAACAAGCCCAAGGAGACGGTGCTGACGGGATGCAAGACGTTAGCCAACACAGGGACTGGAGGGCTTTCTGTCCTTGAGTGGGATTGCGGCGACGATTACTGTGATAATTGTAGTTCGCAGGTTGTGTCTTAAACCTTGCTGCCCACAACTGCTTGTCAATGGCTTTTCTGTTCTTGTAGTTTTCTATAGCTTTCCATGTCGCCTCCAGTTTCTTTTCAATAAAAATAGTGATTCGGACGAACCTGTAATGGGCATACGCCGCCAATTCGAAAATGGGCATTGTGTGTTTCTGTTCATACTACCAAGAAGGGAAGTTTTGGACTGATCGGAATTTTGCGGGATCGAGAGGGATATGTACGGCGCCTAAAAGCCTGATATTGGTGGCACGAATATGATTGACAGCGGGATATTGCCTATTACAAACTATCTTCAGCACCGTGGAACAGCCCCGCGAAGGGCTGTTCCACGAGATGTCACCCAGGCATAAAGGAGATGTGAATATGAACCAGGAGGAGTTAGCCGACAAGAGGCAGTGGACCGACCCGGCGCTTATTGTCCTCGTCAGGAACAAGCCCGAGGAGGCGGTGCTGACGGGATGCAAAACCGAAACTTCGAGAGGCGAGGTCGATTCCATCGACAACGCGTGCACAACCTATGAATATTCTGCCTGCTATGACCTATGCTTGGATTATGTCAGTTCTTGATCCGTTTTTCAAACTGTAGAGTACGCTGACTCGGGAGGAGCTGACATGCCCGAATACATCCGCGCCGTGCGGCGCCTTGAAAAATCGCCCGCCTCGCGCCTCGGCAGGCTCGACATCGAGCTGACCGAGCGCTGCAACAACAACTGCGTCCACTGCTGCATAAACCTGCCCGAGGGCGACGAGGCCGCGCGGAAGCGGGAGATGTCGACCGCCCAGGTGAAGGCCGTCCTCGACGAGGCGGCCGCGCTCGGCTGCCTGGAGGTGCGCTTCACGGGCGGCGAGCCCCTGCTGAGGGCCGACTTCGTCGAGCTGTATCTGCACGCGAGGAAGCTTGGCCTCAGGGTCCTGCTCTTCACCAACGCGAGGCTCATCTCGGAGGAACTCGCCGACCTCTTCGCTCGCGTGCCCCCCTTAGTCAGGATCGAGGTGACGGTCTACGGCATGAGCGAGGCCTCCTACGCGGGCGCAACGCGCGTTCCTGGCGCCTACGCTCAGTTCCAGCGGGGGGTGGACCTTCTTCTCTCCCGAAAAGTACCCTTCATCGTCAAGGCCGCCTATCTCCCCTCCTTCAAGAAAGATACCGCGGTTTTCGAAGCCTGGGCGGCCACGATTCCCTGGATGGACAAGTCTCCCGGCTACTCGATGTTCTTCGATCTGCGCGCGAGGCGCGACAGCGAGGCGAAGAACCGCCTCATCCGCAGGATGAGGGCTACGCCGGAGGAGGGCTTGGCCCTCCTGGCACGGAGGCCGGAGGCGTACCGGAAGGAGATGGAGGAGTTCGGGTCGAAATTCATGGGGCCGCCGGGAGAGCGGCTCTTCGGCTGCGGGGCGGGCCATGGGGTCTGCGTGGACGCGTACGGGAAGGCCCAGCCCTGCATGGGTATCAGGATCCCGGAGCTCTGTGTGAACCTTTTCGAGGGCTCGCCTCTAGGCGAGTCTGGGGGCGCGGGTAAGCCCTCGCCGCGTCCGCTCGCGTCGGCGCTGGAGCGCTTCCGGTCGCTTTCGGACATGAAGCCCCGAAACCCCGAGTATCTGCGGCGTTGCGCGGTCTGTTTCCTCAAAGGACTGTGCGAGCAGTGTCCGGCCAAATCCTGGGCAGAGCATGGGACGCTGGATGCGCCCGTGGAATACCTGTGCGAGGTGGCGCACGCGCAGGCGCGCTGGCTGGGCTGGCTCGGCGAAGGGGAGCGCGCCTGGGAAGTGGAGGACTGGAAGAGCCGGCTTCGGAAGGCGCAGGCCTCGCCGTAGACTAGTATGGCCGGATTCGTCTTGGCAAAAAGATATTGCGGTGTGGGTTTTAGCGGCTAGCGTCGCGATAGTTCGATTGACATATGAAAAGGTCTCCCGTAGAATCAGCGAATAGTGCTTTAAATATCGTGAGGGAGGTATCGCGCATATGAGAAAGACGTGGAAGAGGCCGGAGCTGGTCGTTCTCGTCAGGAGCAAGCCGGAAGAACGGGTGTTGGATGGTTGTAAGGGATACACAACCTATGCTGGAATAAGTACTGGTCAGACTTACTGTCAAGAGTGGGGTAATTGCGGTGCTAATTGTTCGCAGATTACTGCATCGTGAAAAATATAATAAGCTCTTTACAGCAAACGCATCCTAAAATGTGAAAACGCAGAGAGGAGAGCAGATGGACACCAACTGCAGGGCCGGGACCGTATGTGCGCCCTCGGACAATATCGTGGCCCGGGAGATAGAGGGAGAGATCGTCATCGTCCCCTTAGTCTCCGGCATCGGCGATGCGGACGACGAGCTTTACACGCTGAACGAGACGGGACGGGCCGTGTGGGCGCGCCTCGACGGGAAGAGGACGCTGGGGGAGATCGCCTCGCTCCTTTCGGAAGAGTATGAGGCGGACGAGGGCGCGATAGCGGAATCCGTCCTCGGCTTCGCCTCCGCGTTGGTGGGTCGCGGCATACTCTCCGTCGTGTGAGACCGCCTCCTCGGATGGAGGGGGGCGGCCCGGCGTGGAGCCCTCCTTCCGTACGCGGCTATGAGCGCCTGGGGGG
>Ga0228535_1002113_pt1 | contig 21610 bp, 20 predicted proteins | sample SJ1metagenome_FD_168457 | JGI IMG/M metagenome (GOLD analysis project Ga0228535, IMG submission 168457) | Enriched culture of PCE-dechlorinating microbial communities from Ithaca, New York, USA - SJ1 | ecosystem: Engineered > Modeled > Simulated communities (microbial... > Unclassified | place... | reverse complement strand
CATCCCCGACTGTCACGAAGAAAAACGTCCCGAAGCTGCCCCCGCCATAAGGAAATTTATTATGCACACAATGCGTCTGTGTGGTACAATTTCCTCCAATGAGAAAGGCAGCCCGACGGCGCGAAATGGCTGCAAACCTGTTTTTCCTCTTGGCGGAGGAACCTCAGTGAGAAAAAGGACCGACTTCCATGAAAAAGGTTTCGCAACTGACGGCTTTAGTGCTGGCCGCGGCGCTTTCAGGCTCCGGATTGCTTGCGGGGTGCGCCATGGCGGATGAAGACAAGATTACGCAGGAAGGCTCCGTCACCGTTTATAAGCCCGGCAGCCGGGCCAATGAAGGGGTGATTGACGAGGAAAACGCCCGCCCCATGCCCCTGCCGCAAGCCACCATCAAACCCGGCGGCACTTCCGCAAAACCACCCCCGGACAAAGGCGCTTCGGGAGTTGTCGCCGGCTCCCCGGGAAACGGCGCTCCGGATGAGACCCAAACGAAAGCGCCGGGGTCCCCGGACAGGAAATAGGCAAGAGGGGAAAATGTAAAGTCTTCCTGCCTCTGATTGCTCTTGAATCCGAACGCAGGATTTGGTAAGTATCGCGTCGTTAATGAGGACTATTGTGTTATCGATGATTTCCAATCACTTTTTTCGAACCACCAAAGGAGAACAGAACATGAAAAAGATTTCCGGAGTATTGTGTTTGGCTCTGACCGCGGCGCTGTTATTGATAGGAGGAGCGCCCTCCTATGCGGCCGACGGCGGAAAAGTCTCGCAGATCGGTAAATTAACCGTTTACTCTTACGACAGTAAGGCGGGAGATGCTACGATCGATTATGACCGTGCTCTTCCCATGCCTCTGCCGCAGACCACGATCAGACCCAGCGGCGTCGCTGCCCCGGCGCGCACAGTACACTCCAATGGAGCGCCCGGATTTCAGCCCGGTTTCCGGGGAAGTGTCATCACCAGCGGCACGGTAACAGATTCAGCGGCGCCTGTGGCAGCCAGGGCGTCATCGAATGAAGCCGCCCCCATGGAATACGGCAGCGGAAATATTCCCTACACCACCAGCCGCGTGGATTGGGGGACGAACAACGCCTTTTCCAAAACCTACCCCTACCGGGCGGCGGGAAAGCTCTATTTCAACATCGGTTCAAACACTTATGTTTGCAGCGCTTCCCTGATCAAGACCGGCGTGATCGTGACCGCCGCGCACTGCGTCGCGGAATTCGGCGAGTCCACGTTTTATTCCAACTGGAAGTATGTTCCCGCGCTTTACGGAACCACCAAACCCTACAGCACGTGGAGCACGGTTACCGCTTACGTCATGACCTCATATTATAACGGAACGGATACCTGCGCCCAGTACGGCGTGGTCTGCCAGAACGACGTCGCGGTGCTGGTTGTTAAACCGACATTCTCGGGCTATCCCGGCAAGAAGACCGGCTGGCTGGGATACGGCTGGAACGGCTATGGATTCAATTCCCTCAATCAGGCTCTGATTCAGCAACTGGGCTACCCGGTTTCCCACGACAGCGGCCTGAAAATGCAGCGGACCGATTCCCAGGGCTATGTCGACGGCGCGCAGGCGGGAAACACGGTTTGGGGATCGCGGCAAACCGGCGGATCGAGCGGCGGACCGGAAGTCGTCAATCTGGGCTATGTCGCCGATCTCAGCGGCATTTCCGTCGGAAGCGAAGCAGATACGAATGTAGTCGTTGGCGTCACAAGCTGGGGATACACGAACCAGTCTTACAAGGTTCAGGGGGCAAGCCCCTTTACCTCCAACAATATCGTGCAACTGGTAAACACGGCCTGCGGCGCTTACCCGAAAGCCTGTCAGTAACGGCGGTCTTCGGAAACAGCTGTTTTTAACAAACAACAGGCGATTGTCCGGAAGGGCAATCGCCTGTTTTGCGTCTGCGCGGCCGGCGGCTGATTGATGCGGAAAGTCGGCAAACAAATTTCGCGAAGAATGCCGATAGAGCATCCATCCGGAGCCAGGATTTACGGCGCGTCCAGAAAAACCTTTTCTCCGGACAGATCGTCCAGGAGCAGTTCGTCTTGCGGATCGATCGCACGCGCCTGTTCGAGGTACTGCCGCGAAACCAGCGCAAGCCCCCTGGCCCGGTAGGCCTGGGCCAGGCGGACGTAAACGCCCGGATTGAGCGGCGCCAGCCGCCGCGACTGCTCCAGAAGAGCGACGGCCACATCCAGGTCTCCGCCGGCGATGGAAGGCGTGAGGAGGTGATACGTGCCTAACGCATAGAGCACTTCGGCGGAATCCGGCAATTGTTTTTGCGCTTCCTTCAGATAACCGTTCACTTCAAAATAAGCGGGGATGGCGCTCACCAGATTTCTCTGGGCCAGAACGCCCTTCGCGCCGGAGGCCACAAGCAGGCCCACCGTAAAATGAAAACGGGAGAGCTCCTTTTTCCGGTCGATGAGCCGCCGGGCGCCCGCATAGGAGCGCTCGAAATCCCTGCGCAGATAATCCAGATGCGCGAGCGTCACGGCCGCCGGAAAAAAATCCGGATGCGCGGCAACGAGGCCGGCCAGCACACGGCGGCTCTCTGCATGCCGGTGATCCCACATCAGCGTGATGCCCTGCAAAAGCAGCAGCTCCGGCGTTCCGGACAGGACTCTTGCGCTGTCGCTTTCCAATTTTTTGAGCTTCGCCTTCTGAAAATCGCGGTAATGGAAAAGAGTGAGGATATAGACATCCTGCGCGGATTTGTCCGGTTTGCGCTCCAGGAGGGCGCGCGCGGCGGGCGGCATACCCAGCGCAGCATCCGCGGGCGTCTTCCAGTCGGCGCCCCAGGCGGAGGCGCAAAGCACGGCGGCGCAAAAGATGAAGGTCAGCGTTTGTTTCATAAATGGTCTTTTGCAAAAAATTTATAAAACAACGGCTCTGTCTGTCAATGGAAAAGGCGCCGCCTGCCCCGGCGGCCGGCAAATTTTTTTTGACGCGGGCGCCGGCAGTCTATATAATGACGCCCATCTTCTCCACATCCCCTCAGGAGGAAAGCCTTGTTACTGCAGGATCACCAGCATAAAATATTGGACCTTCTGGAGCAGCTCGAGTTGGAAATGGGCGGCCTGTACAAATTGTTTGCCGACAAATTCCCCAAGTACCGGGATTTATGGCTTCAGCTTTCTCAACAGGAAGCCGAACATGCAACGTGGGTCGCCCAATTGCACGATCTGGCCCGGGAAGAGAAGGTTCATTTCGACGAAAAGCTGACCCGCACCTACACGGTCAGTAAGGTTCTGGAGATCCTCAAAGAGGCGCGAAGCAAAACCCAGGGAAACAAAATCACCCTCATCAACGCCCTGTCGATCAGCCGCGATCTCGAGCAATCCATCCTGGAGCGGGAATTTTACAATTTTTTCAGCGGCAAGGATGCCGTCACCAGCAGCCTCATCAGAAAATTCAAGATCGAAACGCTCGAGCATCAAAACCGGCTGAAAGACGCCTGGGAAAAAGAGCGCAAGACGCTCGCCGGTTTTCCGGGCAAAAGATAGCTCTTTCTCCATCGGCGGCGGTCCGCTCAGAGAAACGAGCGTTTGGCGTTGTAGCGTTCGGTATCGTAGTGCTTGCTCAAGTCAATCAGATTCAGCCGTTCGGTGACGCTTTTGAGGGGCACGGACGTGATCTCGCCCTGCCGCAGACTGACCATCCGGCCGAAATCCTCGCTGACGATCATGTCCACCGCGGCGATTCCGAACCGGCGCGCCATGAGCCGGTCGCGGGCCGAGGGAGAGCCGCCCCGTTGCAGGTGGCTCAAGATCACATAGCGGGTTTCCCAGCCGGTGCGCTCCTCGATTTCACCCGCGATGTAGGAAGCGATTCCGCCCAGAGAGCGGTGCCCGAATTCGTCCACTTTGGCATTTTTGACGAATTCCTTGTGGGCGGTGGTCGTCGCGCCTTCGGAAGCGACGATGATGCTGTACTGCCCTTCGCGGCCACGGCGCTCCTCCAGAAGCGCGCAGACTTTTTCCACGGCAAAGGGATATTCGGGAATCAAGATGATGTAGGCCCCGCTGCATTCTCCGCCGTAGAGCGCAAGCCAGCCTGCGTGTCGCCCCATCGTTTCTACGACGAAGATCCGGTTGTGGGACCCGGCGGTCGTTCGCAGGCGGTCGATTTCCTCCATGATGATGTTGACGGCGGAATCGAAGCCCAGCGAGTAGTCCGTGCCCACCAGGTCTCCGTCGATGGTCTTGGGAATGCCGACCGTTCGCACGCCGAGATGGTGGAGCCTGGACAGAACGCCCAGCGTATCCTCGCCGCCCACGGCCACAATGACGTCGATGCCGAGCGTCTTGATGTTCTCCAGCACCCGGGCCGAAGCGTCTTTTTGGGGATTGAACGGATTGGTCCGGGACGTTCCGAGATTGGTTCCTCCGTAGCGGTCCCAGGTGCGGACGATTTCTTCGTCGAGTTTTACCGTGTGCCGGGCCAGGCTTTCCGGACGGTCCGGTTCGAGCTCCACGAGACTCTTCCAGCCGTTGCGGATGCCCAGAACGTCAAACCGCACGCGGCGCCTCTTTTCCAAAAGCGGATCGAGCGCCGACTTGGTCACCCATTTGATCGCGCCGTTGAGGCCCGGACAATCGCCGCCGCCGGTCAAAACAGCTATTCTCATGGTCTTTTCCCTCCCCAAGTTTTGCCGATTCTTTTTTGCGACGGACAGGCCGTCGCCCTGGCGGGTTCAACGGCAATCAGGTAGAGCGGATTTTAAAAGGGGCGGACGGTTTTCTTTCCAAGGCATGAGCCGGCGCTTGAACAGATTCTGCAGACCGTAGAACAATCTTCTGAAACAACAGGCAGCCTGTCAACCCTTGCCGGAGTAATATTCCACAATTTGTGTCTGAAATCAACCCCGCTTGCGCTAGGGCCGGGAGGCGCTCCAGCAATCGCTCCATTCGGCGACGGCGTTGCCTTCCGAACGGCAGTTTTCCACGCACGCCTCGTACGCCACGGCGCACTGCCTCCGGTCGGCGGAGATGTTGTAGCAGGCCCGCTCTTTGTCCGCGCAGCAGCGCAGGCACTGTTTCACCCGGGGATTTTCCGGTTCGGGGGTGTCGGAAAAAGCGGCGGGCATAAAAAACAGCGTCGCCAGACAACATAAAACGACGAGCATCGATACGAGCGTTTTCATCTTTCACCTCCCATACTTTCCGGCCGGCCGTTTCGTTCCTTTTAACGAAATCCCTTAACCGGTCCTGCCGAAGGAATTCCTGAAAAAAAAACTCACGAGACGCCCGGCTCTTTAACCATGCGAAAAATGCCGACGGGATGAAAAAGGAAATGCCGTCCCTCGACCCGCCGGCAGGTTTCCGTGATGAAAGCGACAATTTCCGCGCGCAACGCCGGCTCCAGATCTTCGCTGTGGCACTCGAGCATGAAGGACAAGAGCAGTCGGCCCGCGTCATTCTTCCGAAGACAATCCGTCACGTCGAGATCGGACACCAGAATGTCGTGCGAATAAGGCAGCGCCAGCTCCTCCAGGAGCTTCCGGATGTCGAGCGTGGAAAACATTTCCTTCTCATCCCCTTTCACCCGCTGGAGAAAGGCCTTCTGAATTTCGTTGATCCCCAGGGGCGTCTGGTGAAAAATCAGCAGATTTCCTCCCGGCGCCAGAAGTCGCCAGGCCCTTTCGATGGCCGCGCGGCGGTCGGGAATGTAATAGAGGCAGTGGGTGAGATGAATGATGTCAAATGGCCCCGAAACGTTATCCGGACCGAATGCAGAGGGGATCACTTCCAGGGAATCGACGCGAAAGACGCCGGACTCGTAGCGGTTGCGGAAAATGCGATTGTGCTCGCTGTTCGGATCAAGCGCCGTGTAGGCGATGTGCGGAATCTTTTCGCAGAGAATCTGCATCAGGACGAGATCGAAATCCCCCGTGCCGCTGCCGACGCTCAGCACCCGTCCGGAAGGCCGGTCCGGGAGCGCGGGCAGAAAATCGTTTCTCAACCACTCGGAAAGCGCCGTCCATTCGGTGGATATCTTCTTGAAGGCGTTGAAGCACTCCGCGTATTGCCGGTCATCGAGCGGTTTGACTTTTCCGGCGGATGTCCCGGCGTTCATCGGTTTCGGAAGGTCATGGTCAGAATGTTGGTGTCTCCTTCCCGGCGATAAGCCACGGCGTCGGTCATCTTGCGGATCAGAAACACGCCCATGCCGCCGATCTTGCGTTTGGTCAGGTCGGCGTGCACATCCGGGTCGGCCAGGGAAAGCGGATCGAAGGAAACGCCCCGGTCGTGGATTTCAATGGTCAGCGCCGGGTCGTCCGAAACCAGACAGCGGACTTCGACGTCTCCTGCGCCGTCGGCATAGCCGTGCACGAACACGTTAACCAGCGCCTCTTCGGCGACCAGTTCAATCCGGCCCAGCGCGCTTTCGGAAAATCCTCTTTTTTTTGCTTCGACCCGGATGAAGGTCAGCAGCTCATGCAGACTCTCCACCCGGGCCGGCATCTGTTTGACCAGCATAGGCCCTCGGTCCGACACAACGCTAGCGAACGGCTTCCTGAGCCGCTCCGAGCGTGTCGAAAGCAGGAATCAGGGCGATAAAACCGGAGATGGTGAAGACGTCCTTGACATTTTCGCGAAGCCTGGCCATGCCCATCTTTCCGTCGCGCGCCTTCATTTTCTTGGCGGTCGTGAGGAAAACCCGCAATCCGGCGCTGCTGATGTACTCGAGCCCGTCCAGATCGAAAATCAATTTGGTTCCGGGCTGTTCGAACCACCGGTTGAGCTGTTCCTCGAGTTGCGGAACGGTGACGGCATCCAGCCTTCCCTTGATTGCAATAATGGCTATATCCGACTCATTCGTGACGATAATTTCCATGCCTGTGCTCCTTTTTTTATGGCTCGAATCTGTAATTTCATTCGGACGCGCAGAGTATAGAAAGAACGAAAACGCCTGTCAATAAGTAATTACTCGGACCCCACTTAAAACTTTTGTTTTGCAGGAAGTTTATGCTATAGGAAGGCATAATTTTTCGTCAGGAGAAAGCTAAGTCATGATCTACAATGAAGAATTCGAAACCCTGCCCCGGGAGGCCCTGGAAGCCCTGCAACTCAAAAGGCTCAAACAGGTCGCCGAACGGCTCTACCATAACGTCGGTTTTTACAAAAAGTCCTTCGACAAGGCGGGCGTGACGCCGGACAGCCTGAAAACCCTCGACGATCTGCGGCGGTTTCCCTTCACCACCAAGCAGGACCTGCGCGACAACTATCCCTTCGGCCTGTTCGCCATGCCGATGAGCAACGTCGTGCGTCTGCACGCCTCGTCCGGCACCACCGGCGCGTCCACCGTCGTCGGCTACACGAAGCGCGACATCGACACCTGGGCGGAGCTCATGGGCCGCTGCTTTGTGGCCGCGGGCCTTACGAAAAACGACATCATCCACAACGCCTACGGATACGGCCTGTTCACCGGCGGCCTGGGCGCCCATTACGGCGCGGAGAAAATCGGAGCCAGCGTGGTGCCGATGTCCGGCGGCAACACCAAGCGTCAGATCATGATTCTGCAGGACTTCCGGCCCACCGCCATCTGCTGCACGCCGTCTTACGCGCTCAATCTGGCCGAACAGGGCCGCGCCATGGGCGTGGATATGCGGTCGCTCGCGCTGCGCGTGGGCGTTTTCGGCGCGGAACCCTGGAGCGAACAGATGCGGATCGAAATCGAAAAGGCGCTCAATCTGACGGCCATGAACATCTACGGCCTGTCCGAGATCATGGGGCCGGGCGTGGCCATGGAATGCGCCGAGGCGCGCGACGGCATGCACATCTTTGAAGATCATTTCCTGGTGGAAACCATCGACCCCAAAACCGGCGAGGTTCTGCCGGCCGGCTCCGAGGGCGAACTGGTCTTCACCACGCTCACCAAGGAAGCCTTTCCGCTCATCCGCTACCGGACGCGCGACATCTCGCGGCTCAACCCCGCGCCCTGCCGCTGCGGCCGCACCCACGTGCGCATGGGGCGCGTCATGGGCCGCAGCGACGACATGCTCATCATCCGCGGCGTCAACGTGTTCCCCTCGCAAATCGAAGCCGTGCTCGTGGGCATCAAGGGCCTGGAACCCCACTACTCGCTGGTCGTGGACCGCGAAGGAACGCTCGACACGCTGGAGGTGCAGGTGGAGCTTTCCGAAAAACAGGCCGAAAACTTCGACGAGGTCAAGGTCTTGCAGAAGCTGGAAAATCAGCTGAAAAAAGACATGAAAGACTACCTGGGCATCACCGCCAAGGTCAAACTCGTCGAACCGCGCACCATCCAGCGCTTCGAAGGCAAGGCCAGCCGGGTCATCGACCGAAGAAAAATGTGACGGGTGAATCGTGGCTGGTGAACAGCTCGCGGCTCATGATTCGCAGCTGACGGCTGACCGCTCTGCAGGAAACGGTTTTCAATCCTTCCCCGCACTGCACCAGGCCATATCCATCTTGGGCTGTGAGCCGTCACAGGAGCCTCATGGACGAGTACCTCATTGAAAACCCGCAGCGGCAAAACATCCTGATTGCGCTCATCTGCGCGGGGGCGTTTATCGCCAACCTCGACGCCACCATCGTCAACATCACCCTGCCTGTTCTCTCGCGGGAGTTTTCCGTCTGCCCCGGCAGCGTTTCCTGGACGGTCCTGGCCTATCTGCTTTTTGAAGCCGGCTTCATGCTGCCCATGGGAAAGCTCGCCGACCTGAAAGGCATCAAGAAGGTTTACCTCGCCGGTTTCGTCATTTTCTTTCTGGGATCTCTGGCCTGCGGCGTCTCTGTGAGCCTCGGCCAGCTTGTGGCCTTTCGCGCTTTTCAGGGAATCGGCGGAGCGATGCTCTTCACGGTCATGATGTCTTTTATTCCCATTTACCTGCCGCCGCATCGGCGCGTTTTCGCCACCGGACTCGTCACAACAGCCGCCGCGGCGGGCGTGGGTCTGGGACCGCCGCTGGGCGGCTGGCTGGCCACAACCCTCGGCTGGCGCTGGATTTTTTTCGTGAACCTTCCCTTTTGCGCGGCCGCCGTTGCCGCCGGATGCCGCTTTTTGCCGTCCGCCTTTCCGCTTTCGGCCGACAAGCGGTTCGACTTTGCCGGCGCGGTCCTCTCATTTCTGGCGTTCGTCTTTCTTCTTTTCGCCGTCAATAAAGGACTGGAGTGGGGCTGGACGTCGCCCGCCATCCTCGCCTGTTTTTGCGCTTCGGGACTGACGCTCGCCCTGTTTATCCGGCGGCAGAAAAAGACCGATTATCCGCTCGTTGATTTTCGGCTGTTTCGCAATCGCGTCATTTCGTTCGGTCTGCTTTCGGTCAGCATCAGTCTGCTGACGATGGGGGGATTTTGTTTCTGTTCCCGTTTTATCTCATCGACGGACGAGGGCTCGACCTGCACAGCGCGGGACTGATCATGGTGCTTGTGTCCGCGGGAAGCTTCGCCGGTCCCTGCACGGGGCGCCTTGCGGATCGGTTCGGCGCGGTGCGGGTGTGCTACGCGGGGCTCGCTCTCGGCGCGGCGTCGTTTGCCCTGTTTCTGGGCCTGGGGCACGACAGCCCGCTTCTTGATATCGGCCTTGCCCTGGGCCTGTTCGGCCTGTCGCAGGGATTGAGCAAGGCGCCTTCCATCGCTTTGATTATGAACGCCGCGCCGCCCGGTGAGAAAAACGATCTGGCGGGCATTTTGAGCCTCTGCCGGAGCCTTTCCATCGCGCTGGGCGTCCTTTTTTTCGAAACCATTTTTTCCGAAGCGATTCCCGCAGGCATATCGCAAAACGACACGCACATCGCGGCCGCAATCGCGCATCCGTGGGAACTGGCTGCGGGATTCACAGGCGATTTTGTTTTCGGAATCCTGGTGAGCCTCCTGGCCGTCGGTTTCATGATCGCAGCAAGAAACAAACCTCCGGCGTAACCGCAGCCCGTGCGCGCCGGGGTCTAATCGGCCGCTTTTTTGTCGCGCATGCGGCGCTGGATTTGTTTTTTGATTTCATCGAGCTTCTTCTTGATCTTCACCGCGTCGGCGGTACCGATGCGCATGAGGATTTTCTGGCCGGACGACCGGGCTTCCAGATTCGGGTCGGCATACAGATAAAAAACACCGGGACGGACGAGCCGGACCGGTTTTGAAGCAAGCGGAGCGGACAACAAGTCGTCAATGGCAACCAGCAGGCGGTCGTTAAAGTATTTGCCGGGATACCCCATTTCCTCGTAAGCCTGCTGAAACAAGGGATAGAACCGCACATAGATGTCCGCGAGCTTGCTCGCGTCGACGGCTTCGGCAAACGCGACATATCCGGAATAACGGGCGGCATTTTGGGGACTGATGATCCACGCGTCTTGCGCCCCTTCGACGATAAAGGCGCCGGCCGCCCGCCGGACCGGCACGACGGCAACCGGCAATTTCTTGCGGGGAAGGTTGTCGACAACAGCGACAAACTTGTGAATCAGGCGCGTGCCGTAGAAAAGCTTCATCACTCTTTCAGAGCCGAGCAAGCCCGCCAGAGCGTCCAGAATAACCTGATCGCTTTCGGCCAGGGAGGGCAAAGCCTCCCGTTCCGCAGGCCCTTCAAGGACCTGCCGGGGAACCGGCAGGGATTCGGCGGGGAGCTCCGGGGGAACGGCAATTTCCACCTGCGCCTGTTGTGGTTTGCGCGATTCCTGAAACCGGTACAGATAAACCGCCACACCGGCCGCCAGAATGACAACGGCCGCCAAAGCCAACACGACTGTCTTTTTCATAAGGCACCCCCTTTACCTTTGCGCCTCCTCCGCAGACGGCGGCGCATTCGCAAGCACGCCCGGCGGCCCGAGACGGCGCCGCTTGACGGAACACCTCCATTGATCGAACATCCCTGTTTTCGGGACATCATAAAAAATGACGGATACGGATGTCAAGATATTCCGGGCAAAAACGCTTCAGCGGGCTGCCGCCTGGCGAACGTGGCGGACGATCCGGGCCGTGTCTTCGTAACAGCTTTTGCCGAACGGCATGATGAGGTAAAGGCCGGCCGCTTCCCGGACCATGGCGGCAGACAGCAGACAGGCCTGGTCCAGGCCGTAGCGGCGCTGGTCTTCCGGCGACTCGTATTGCTCAAATCCCGCCGCAATTTCCCGGGGCACAACGATGCCCGGAATCCGGCCGCCGGCCAGGAATTGCGCGTTGCGCCGGCTCACAAGCGGCATCACACCGGGGAAAAAGCGGATCGACAGTCCCGCCAGGGCGTCTTGCAGTCGGCGGAAATCATCGACGGTAAAGACGGGCTGGGAAAAGACGAACTCGGCGCCCGCGTCGATCTTGGCTTTCAGCCACCTGATCTGCGGGGGGATGGGTCGGGCAATCGCGCAGCCGGCGCAGAAATCCGGCGGATCGGCCAGCCCCTCGCCGTTGATGATCCGGCCGTCGCGCAAACTGCGCAGAAGCCGCAGCAGTTCCACCGACGAGCGCACATCCGTCACGCGCTGCGCCAGACTGCCCAGGTGCCCCATGGACGGGGCGTCGCCCGTCACGGCCAGAAGCCCCCGGAGTCCCAGATCCCAGCCGCCGATGAGCGAGGAGTGCAGGCGCATCAGGTTGGACTGTGTCACGCCCAAATGGCAGATGGAGGGAATGTCCAGGGCGGACTGGAGGCGGGCGGCGGTAACCATCGCGTCGCGTCCGACCGTGGCGCCGGGATTGTCCGGCACGTCGAAGAGATCCGCGCCGGCTTCGGCCACGGCGGCCGCACCCTGCACGATGTCCGGAAGCGTTCTTGTGCGCTCGGCGCGGATTTCCACGCTGATCAGAAAACGTTTGTCCGCCATGAGCGAACGGACGGAATTGGCGGTCGCGGCTTTGGTTGCGCAAACGGCAGGCAGAGGCTTGGCGACGGCGGCCGGACGCGGCCGCGGCGCAACCGCCCGGCCGCCGAGCGCCGCGGAGAGTTTGCGGATGTGGTCCGGCGTGGTGCCGCAGCAGCCGCCGATCACCGCCGCGCCGGCTGAGGCAAGGTCAAGCGCAAACGCGGCAAAATCGTCCGGTGAATATTCGTAGGTGACGGCGCCGCGCTCGATCTGCGGATGCCCGGCGTTGGCCGAGGCGGTGACGGGCCAATCGGTGTGCGCCGCAAGATAGGCGGCCACGCGGACGATTTCGTTCGGATGGCGGCAGTTGGTGCCCACGGCCGCGACATTTGCCCGGCGCGCCTCGTCGAGCAGACGGTCCACGCGCTCCCATCTCTGCCCTCCTCCGCCGGTGTTGCCGATCTGGAAAATGACGGGCCGCCCCGTCACGGCGGCCGCAGCCAGAGCGGCTTTGGCTTCGCGCGGCTCGACAAACGTCTCAAGAAGCAGCGCATCGGCTTCGATAAGCGCAAGGCACTGTTTCCGATAGATCTCCTCAAGGGCCTCATCGGGATAATCCTCCAGGCGAAGCCCCAGCCCGAGCGGCCCGATCGAGGCCCAGACCAGGCACTCCCCGCCGCCCGCCTCTCTGGCCAGGGCGACTCCCGCGCGGTTCACGTCGTCGCACAGCTCACCCGCGCCCGCCTCTTCCAGGGCCAGCGCCTGGGCTGCAAATGTATTGGTCACGAGAATTTGCGATCCCGCATCCCGGTAAGCGGTATGCAGGCTCCGCACAAGCGCCGGCTCGCGGAGGTTGAGCAGTTCTACCGGCTCGTCGCTTCTGCCGCCGGCTTTGCGCAGGCAGGTTCCGATCGCTCCGCTGCCGATCAGCACGTTGCGCCCAAGCGCATCTGCAATGGCATTCGTCATGGATGTGTGCTCCTGTTTGGGGGAAAAACCGCCGGAGGCCGCCTCCGGCCGGCGTGTTTAGCCGCTTGCGGAAATGCTCAGCGGGCGGTCATTGTCTTCCAGGCAAAGCGCGAAAGAAAGCTTTCGGACGCGTTCGCCTCCATTTCCTGGAAGAGACGCCAGGGCATGCTGAAGGACACAATGTCCCGGCCCAAAAGCTTGCCCAGATAAAAGCGGGCCGAAATATCGGTAAGCCCGACCACCGCGCGCGGCCTGGGTTGCCGGGTCTCGTCAAACGGATACAGGGCGATACTCGCGCAGCCCGCGCAAAAGGGAATCCGGACATTGTCGATGCCGGGGCGGGCGTAATTGGCCAGCACCACCAGAGCGGCAAGCTGATCCGGATCGGCCAGCAGCGTGACAACGGCGGGGGCCTTCCCCCCTTCCAGATCCTCAAGCGGCCGGATCACCACATAGGACCCTTGGGGTTCAATCGCGGGGATTTCCTCCAGCCATTGATCCACCAGCTCCGGCGACTTTTTGAATCCTTCGCCCTCGGCAAACTCCGTAATCATGATTTTCGGCGCTCCTTCCTCGATCATCTTCGAAATCACGGCGCGCCCCTTGTCCCAACTGTCGTTGCCGACGGAAAGAAAACGCAGAAAGCATTCGGTTCCGCCCGGAAAATTCTCCGGACAGGCGGGCGCCAGGCCGAACCCCTCCAAGGCGCCGGGGCAGCCGCACGTCCCTTCGGTGATCGCCACCGTTTCGCCTTTGGCGGCGCGGGCCAGAAGCAGCATGGAGCACAGGGGATGATGGTCTTCCGCCTCCGCCGGAGGCTCCCAGTCGTAATAAACCGCCAGGGGCGGAAATCTCAGCGACAAGGCCTGTTCGATCTTCGAGCGCATTTTTTATCCTCCGTCAATGAAAAAGGTTCAGGAAGTCCTTTACCGCGAAAGCCCGGGCGACCGATCCGACGGAATTTGGTAGCGCTCTAATATCCGGGGTAGATATTGCCGCCCATGCTGCTGAAGCAAAACGATCGTCAATCCGTCCTCCGTTTCAATCACGTGGTATTTCCCCTGATGGTTTTCTATCGCCGCAATGACATCCCTCATATCACAAATCGACCGGCGATTGACTTTGGACACGACTTTATTGGCGTAGTTGTGGTATCCGACGTTGATTTCATCCGCCAGCACCCGGACCAAAACAACGATTTCCCTGCGGGCTTGCGTCTTCCTGCCGTTGAAATAATAATTCAGCAGCAGCGTCGGCCCTTCATCGTACCACTTGTCTCCCCACTCCAGCAGGTAATTTTTCGTAAGCGGCTCAAAAACCATCCCCCCGGCAATATAATATTCGGGCGGCACGTCGTATTGCTCGCCAGGCACCAGACGCATGCTCTGCATCGTCTGCGTCAGCCGGATCGTCGTCTTTTTTACCAGGCCGTTGCGCAGGATGACGACCGGAATCTTATCGTGGATATATTGATTCTGGACGGCGTACAATAGGGAGGTGCGTTCGCCTTTGCGAAACTCCACCGTTCCGTCATTGCCGATAGGAAACGCGTTGAGGGAAAGAAGAACATCTCCCTCATGCAGAACGCCCCTGGCCGGCGAAAAATCATTCACGCGGGCAATCAAAACACCCGTATGGCGGCTGCTCATCCGATAGAATTTTCTCAGGTCGGGATTCTCCAGGTTCTGAAACGTCAGGCCCAGATCCGGAATGCCGTCGTAGCGCCCGTCGCGGATATCTTCAAGGAAATGCCGGATGACCGGCGTGGCGATCATATAGCCGATATTTTCCCCGCGGACGCTCGTCTGAAAGGCCACACCGACAATGCGGCCGTCCCTGATGACAGGCCCGCCGCTGTTTCCGGAATTGATGGCGGCGTCGATCTGGCAGGCCATCAGATAAGCGCTGCTGTGGGCATAACGGACATGCTCGATGCGTGACACCACGCCTTCCGTGATACTCAGTTCATCGCCGCCCACTGGAAACCCGTACACGGCCACCCTGTCGCGGATGCCGGGAAGCTCCGACAGCGCCACCGGATGGATTCCCTCAAAGAAGGATTCATCCTCGACGCGTAAAACGGCCAGATCACATTCGTGGGCAACGATATCCACCCGCGCATTGTATTTTTTCGATTGATCCGAGCGCTTGACTTGGAGAAATGCGCTGTTGCCGACGACATGGGCATTGGTGAGGATGCGTTTCCCTTCTATGATGCACCCGGACCCGGAGGTCTCCCCCTGGGATTTCTTCTGCCACGGCTGTGAATAGTTGTAATCTGCATAAATCGAATAGATCTTGACGACGGATGCCTTGACCGTCTCGTCTGCTGCAGGCGATTCCTGCACCGCGGCGAAGACAATCGCCAGAAAGAAGACCATCCAGATTTGTTTTACACAAAACATCATTGTCGAACCATTGTCCCCCATCCTTCATCCACAAGGGGTCAAGTCTGCCTTTGACCTTTGATGAGCCGCTCTATATTCTTTAGTTTCTTTACCAGGACTTTATCCACCTTACTGCGATCGCCCATATTTACAATGATACTGCTAACCGTACGATATTGGCAATATCAAAAGCCGCACCGATATCTACTAGCTTTTTCCCCGACATCAAACGTGAAAGATAAATTGCAGCATTTCGTGCTTCATTATAAAAACCACGACGCAATTTAAGAAGACTCGCTTCAGGTGCTTTATAGGCTTTGCTGACGGTTCTCCGGATATCCTCCAATATTTCAAGAATAAATTCCTTATGCAACCCCTTCCAGTTGCCTGACCGAGACAGATATCCGCGGTAACTGCTCCAGCGGAGACGGGATGTTCGGAATCGCAAACGACGCCGGCCTTGAACCGCGCAAAGCGGCCCAACTGGCTGCCGCGCTTCCCGATCCCCGCCGTTTTCATCCCGACGCCCATTCCCGCTACGCGGCGAATCGCGCGGAACGAATTTACCCGATTATGGTCCGCCGCGGCATCGTTATTGAAGAATATGATGACGTGACGGAAGAAAATAAAAACGAGTCTACCGAAGAACCCGCGCCGGTTTTGGCACCTTCTGTGGCATCGCCCGTTCCGGAGTCGTCCGGGACAGACACAGGCGTCAAAGAATCAAATGCCTGATAAATGCCGGAACATTTTATCCCTTTTTCTTTCGGGTGCCGATGATTAGGCATCGGCGCCGGTTTGCATAAAGTTCGACATGGACGATTCCGCAAGTCCCATCCAGAAATTCGAGTCCTTCTGGAAAGCGCGCATCGACGCATATATTTTTTTAAAGTCTTCGTTGACGGCCGATTCCGCGGCGTAAATTTTTTGCGCCGCGCGATAGGCAGCCTTCAGTATAGCATCCGGGTAGCGGCGGAGTTCGACGCCTTTTTGAATCAGGCGGCGGATGGCCTGGGGATTACGGGCGTCGTAGCTGGCGATCATAGACATATTGGCTTCGACAGCGGCAACGTCAAAGGCCGCCTGGTAGGGACCGGGAAGTCTCTCCCACTGTGTTTTGTTGACATAGAATGAAAACATGGGGCCCGGCTCCCACCAGGCCGGGTAGTAATAATATTTGGCTACCTTATCAAATCCCAGTTTTTCGTCATCGTATGGGCCGACCCATTCGGCGGCGTCAAGCTTGCCGCTTTTCAGGGCCGGATAAATATCGCCGCCGGGGAGCATTTGCGGCGCCGCTTTCATGGAACGAAGGACTTCCGCGCCGAAACCGGGAATGCGAATGCGCAGATTTCTCAGATCGGCCGGCGATTTTATTTCTTTGCGAAACCAGCCTCCCATTTGGGTGCCGGAATTACCGCCGGGAAAATTGACGATGTTGAACTTGGCGAAGAATTCCCGAAGCAGCGTCAGACCATCGCCATCATAACACCAGGCGTTCATCTGCCGCGCGCTGAGACCAAAGGGAATGGCGGTGTCGAGAGAAAAGGCTTTGTTTTCGTCGTGGTAGTAATAGCCGCACGTATGACCGCATTCCACCGTGTTCTGCCGGACGGCGTCCAACACGCCGTAGGCCGGAATTTTTTCGCCCGCGGCGGACAGATGAATAATAAATTTTCCGTCCGTCAAGTCGGCCACCCGCTTGGCAAGGCCGCAGGCGGTTTTATAAATGATGTCCAGACTTTGAGGAACACTGGATGCCAGATGCCATTCGATGGATGGCATCTCCCGGCTCGAAGCACGCGACGCCCACCCCAAAGACGGAAGCGTTGCGGCGCCTGCGGCGGTTAATACCAAGCCCACATATTTTACGAATTGACGACGCTGCATGGTTTACTCCCTGGAATCAAACTATTGGAAACCGTATCGGACTCAATGATGCAACTCTGTTCCGATTTCTCTTAATGAAAAACATGGCGACTGTCAAAGGGCATTTTCGGCCAGAGAAAAATTGTTCGTTGGGGGAAGCAATAAAACGAAATAAAAATAGGCGTGGGGGAGTATGGCAATCCGGATAAAAGATGATTTTCTTGAAAGGTTAAATTTCCCGCATGTGAACAAAGGCAATCCTTTAAATTGTCATTAAGTTAAAATGTTAACAGCGTCCCCCTTCGCTGCCTGCCGATCAATGTTGACGTAAAACTTTTCGTCACGGACATAAGACTATGTAGCTCCGGTGGGGGAACGATCGCCTTTGCTGCAATATCATTTCCGTCCGGAAAGTATTCCTCCAAAACGAGCTTGCCGTTTTTAAATATCAGCACACTATGGATGTTCTTATAAGTGCCGTCCGCAATTCTCCTGATCAAATCGGACAGTCTTTGTTCATCCAGACCGGTTTCAGACAAATGTGCCGTCTCCCATCCGTCATCCGTTTGCATCGGTATTTTATATTGATAGGAGACCGGCACGGCTCTTTCTTCTGCCTTTTTTTCGAATTGCAACGAATAGGCAACTTTTTTTAAATTTGCGCCGATCGTCCCTTTATCGGACAGAGTGACTGAGATGATGATGCCTTTCTCTTTGGCTGTCACTAAAAAAGCACTCCTTCTCACTCCAAGATTATTTGTCCATTCGATTTCCGATTCCCGACAGACGACGCCGTTCTTTAACTTGCTTTCTCTGTCGGATTTTACGGTGATATCTTTACCGGACTGCAAAACCATAGAAATGGATAATTTTGTATAATCTTTAATGGACATCCCCATTGCCGGGAAAGCCACAATCCTGATTGAGGGCACCCCTTCCGGATCCGCTGCCCTGAAATCAAAGGGAGAACCGGGGACGATTCTCCAACTCTCAGGATAAGTGACTGAAAATGCCGGAAAGCCATTAACATATTTTCCCGGCTCCAAACGGCCAGAGAAGGCGCCGGGTTCACTGCAAAAAATAAATAACAGCAATAAAGGAAGCATGACATAATGAACGCCTATGGAAAGTTTCATCATCAACTGTCTCCTTTGCTCTGTTTCGATCAATAATAAATAGAACTTATACGACCACCTTATTTCTGCCGTTTCTCCTGGTGGTCCAAGATTTAGCCGACTATTCGATGTGGCTTTCTTTGTTGTTTCCCATCTTGCTTATCGCACTCAATCCGCCGATTGCAGCGATATTCATGGATTCCAGCGCTGTGCTGCGAGCAATAACCAGAAAACCTTTTCCCCTGGGCACTCCAAAAAGCAGAAGAGAAGGGGGCCGGTTTGATTTTGAGGGAGTCTCGAGCAAGGAGTCATAACTTCAAACCGTCCTTTTTGTTTCCCAAGCGCGAACGGTTCACCCGGTATCTAAGGATAATCAATCGTAATGTAAAGTCTGTGATTAAATTCCTTTTCGTTAAGTTTGAGCGTTAAAAAAACGCCCGAGCGTCCCTTGGGAAGATAATTGTGCGTCCAGTAGGTTCTTCTTTGAAAGGCAAGATTCTTGGGGTAGATGGCTTTCTGCATTTTTTCATTCGGGAATATAATGGTCGGGGATCTCCCCATTAAATTATCCTCGGCCGTTATTTCCTGATCGTACATCAGAAAGCCGTTGGTCGTATTGGTTGCATCAATATAAAAGGTCTTTGGCCAAACGATTTCGAGGTTGCTTTTTGACTTGTTGATAACCGTCAACTGATATTCCAAATAATCAACGGTCGTCATTTTTATATCGTAGTAAGGATTGTTCAGCGTGAAAGGCACCACTTTCCATTGGCCGCACCCTGATAAAGCAAGGGCCATGATGAAAGTCAATGTCAATATAGTTTTTTTCATAATAGTCTCCATCTTTTCACGAACGGATAAAAATAGGTTACGACGAATAAGGGCAAATGATCAGGGTCTTGAATCATCTGTTTTTTATCAGTCACCTGGCATTTTTGTGAAGATACTCGTTTATGATATGATATCGATAATGCCTTCACTTTCTTTCAGGAGCAATAGGTGGAACAATTATGGGGCTGGATTTATCGGCTTTGTCTTTGAACCCACTATGTAGCTTGGGGTTCAGTTATACCAGTTTCCCCATAACGCGTCTTGGAAATTCGTTTTGCACTATACAACGTGTAGAAAAGAATTCAAGAATTAATTTGGGAATCGTGAATGGGTGAGAATAAAGGCGTTTAATACCTTTCTATTCAGACACTCCGCCGTTCCATCAGGGTGTGGCTTGGCGAATCATGGCCGAGACAGCGTGGCGCGAGGCGTTGTGGAGCATCAGACAGACGAAATAAATAGTTCACCCTCCCTGAATCCCTCCCATCCAGGGAGGGACCTGACAGTGGCGCAGTCACAAGAAATCCTGCGGATAAATAATAAATGGGAGGTTCCCATTATACTTTTCCGATAAGACAAAAGGCTGAAGCGCGTTACGCTTCAGCCTTTTTATCATTTTCCTAGATTCCCGCCTTCGCGGGAATGACGATTTTTTACTACAGTCCCGGAACGGTTAAAAACCGTTCGCTACATCTTCACCCTCCCTAAATCCCTCCCATCAAGGGAGGGACCTTACAGCAGAGGGACGGTCACGACCGTTCCCTACATGAAGCTTTCTTCCGGGATATCGATCGCGCTGCGGTCGCCGTATTTCATGGTCTTCAGATATCCGAAGATTTCGGGAACATGATTCATGACGTAGAACCGGGCCGTGGCGATTTTGCCCTTGTAGAAATCGGCGTCGATTGCGCCTTTCTCTTTCATCTTTGCCGAAGCCAGCAGCGCCTGATCCAAAAGCAGCATGCCGCAGTAGACTCTCGCGCCCGCGTGCAGGGTCCGGGTAGCGAAAAGCTGTTTCATCTGTTTGTCGCCCGTCGTCCAGGCGTCGTTCATGCTGACGATCTCCTTGAACGCCGTCATGGCTTCCGCCATCATGGCAAATTCCGCCGCGAATTCATCCGTCTTTTTATTGGCGACAAAGTCGTCGATTTCGGCCACCCACTTTTTGAACGGCGCGCCGTCCTTCATGGTGAACTTGCGGCCGGTATAATCTTGGGCCTGGATGAAGTTGGTGCCTTCCCAGATGCCGTAAATCACGACGTCCCGGTACAGCTCCGCCGGGGCGTACTCTTCCGTGAAGCCGTAGCCGCCGTGGCACTGGATGGCGTCGCCGGTGGTGAGCCTGGCCATATCGGAAGTATAGGCCTTGCACATGGGGTTGTTGATCGCAAACATGTCATCGTAATATTCCCGCTCTTCGGGCGTGGCGGCGTCGACCGCCAGGTCGCGGTAGAGATAGGACTTGTAAATGAGCGCCCGGCAGGCTTCCAGAACGGACTTCTGGGACAAAAGCATGCGGCGGACGTCTTCGTGTTCGATGATCCGGACGCTGGGGCCCTTGGGATTGGTGGAATGCTTGCTCTGCACGCGCAGCTTGGCATAATCCAATGCGGCATAGTAGGCGGAGCCGATGCAGCCCAGTGAGAACAGGCCGGTGTTCAGGCGCTCTTCGTTCATATAGGCAAACATCTGCTTCATGCCGATGCCGCGTCCGTCTTTCACTTCCGCTTCGCCGACCATCCAGCCGTAGCAGTTGTCGTTTTCCCCCATGGAGAGTGTGGCGGTGGTCGAGCCGTGAATGCCCAGCTTGTGCTCAATGCCCATGGTGGTGACGTCGTTCCAGGCGCCCAGCGAGCCGTCCTCGTTGACCCAGAACTTGGGCACGATGAAAAGCGATATGCCGGCGGTGCCTTCTTTGGCGCCCGGCGTCTTGGCCAGCATCAGATGGATGATGTTTTCGGCCAGGTCATGGTCGCCCGATGAGATGAAGCATTTCGTTCCGGTGAGTTTGTACTTGCCGGGCGTGTCGGTGGGAAACGCCTTGCTCTGCACCGCGCCGACTTCGGAGCCCGCGCCCGGTTCGGTAAGTCCCATGGTGCCGCCCCACTCGCCGGTGCGCAGTTTGGGAATGAACAGGTCCTGCTGTTTTTGCGTGGCAAATTCATGAAGCACGGTGATCGCGCCCTGCGTCAGACACCAGAACATGACGATAGACGGAGAAGCGGCCGACTGCATCTCCAGAATCGGCGCATACCAGCAAAGCGGTATTTTGCCTTCGCCGCGGTAACCGAACTGGGGTCCCAGTTCCGCATCCATCACGGTTTTATAAACATTCTTGAACGAATCCGGGGTCACGACCGCATGTTCATTTCCGCCCACAAATTTCGCGCCGGGTTCATCGGCGTCTTTGTTGGCCGGACACATCACGTCGCGGCAGACCTTAAAGTTGACATCGAGGAAGCTGTTGATGTCGTCCATCCCGTAGTAATCCTTATAAGCGTCAAGGGCCAGGAGCTTTTCCACGCCCAGCCATTCTTTGATCTGGAACATGATATCCCGCGTCTGATATAACCAATTACTGTGTGCCATTTTGAATTCCTCCTGTTGAGAATCAAAGGCGCAAAATGAAACATATCCTCCGGTTCACACACATCATTCCGCAAACCGTG
>Ga0228535_1002112_pt1 | contig 21613 bp, 17 predicted proteins | sample SJ1metagenome_FD_168457 | JGI IMG/M metagenome (GOLD analysis project Ga0228535, IMG submission 168457) | Enriched culture of PCE-dechlorinating microbial communities from Ithaca, New York, USA - SJ1 | ecosystem: Engineered > Modeled > Simulated communities (microbial... > Unclassified | place... | reverse complement strand
CCTTCCATTCCTAATTGCATTACCCCTGCACGCTCTGAGAATATTCCACCAATGGTGGCAAAAAGCAACACAGTCCCTGTGGACACACCAGCTTGAAGGATGATAATGGGATCCATGATTTTACTCCTTCACCAAGCGGACAATACGAATTCGATTTCTAAAAAGAAAATCACTGGCGATCAAACACACCAAGATTATTCCTTGAATCATCTTGGGAACACCAGAAGGTTGTATTTCACGACCGGCAAGTATTAATGCCCCGAAAAGTATAGAAACTATCACAACCAGGAATGGATTTAGTTTTGCTAACCAGGCAACAATGATTCCTGTGAAACCATAACCCGGAGATATTGCTCCTTGCAGGCGATGAACTACTCCCGATATTTCGGACATTCCAGCTAAACCTGCTAATGCTCCAGACAGCATCATCACCAAAATTACATTTCGTTTCATCCTTATCCCGGCGTATGTCGCAGCTTTTGGATTATCCCCAATAAGACGGATTTCATATCCCCATTTGGAACGATTCAGTATGAACCAGACAATCACAACAGCCACAAGCGCGATGATCAATCCTCCATGGGTGGTTAATCCTCTAAATTGAGGTATCTCTTTTCCATAATCCAGCAAACGCGGCAACCAGGCAGCTTTGGGGAACATCTTTGACATTTGAAATCCGCCTTCAGACCAAACCGCGTAAATAAAGAAGTTATTGAATGCCACAGCAATATAATTCATCATCAAGGTCGAAATTACTTCATTGACATTGAACTTCGCTTTCAACCATCCAGGGATAAACCCCCACAATGCACCAAAAAACATGCCAGAGATCATCATTAAAAGGATAAATTGCCACCGTGGGGCAGTCTCTGGAAGTACCGGAAGCAAAACAATCATGCTCGCCCCGAATGCGCCCAAATAGAACTGACCTTCTGCTCCAATATTCCATAATTTCATTCTGAAAGCGACTGAACAGGCAAGACCAACCAGAATTAAAGGAATGGCTTTAACCATTGTGTCTGAGAAGACTCCGATATCTCCAAAGCTCGCCTTAGCAATATGACTATACGCACGCCAGGGATCACCCCCGACCAGTCTCAGTACAACCGCACCTATTAATAAAGAAACAACAATCGCCATAACGGTAATCAAAAAACTCTGCCACCATCTCAGCTCAGTGATGCGCGGTTCTACTTTTATCCGGTAAGGGAAGAAAAACTTTTGTGATTTTGTTTCAGGAGTGGGTTCAGGCATCCGATTTACTCCTTAGATCTTCATTCTCAGAAAGAGAACCTATCATCATCATTCCAATTTTTTCTATATTTTTTTCCTTCATTTCTCCAACAATTTTGCCTTCATAAATGACATAGACCCGGTCACTTAATGCTAATAATTCATCAAGCTCTTCTGATACAAGCAGAACACCTGCGCCAGCCTCCCGCTGTACAAGTAATAACTTATGAACACCTTCTATAGCTCCCACATCCAATCCACGGGTTGGTTGCATGGCAACCATGAGTGCCGGTTTGCTGGATATTTCCCTGGCTAGAATGACTCTTTGAAGGTTTCCGCCTGAAAGTAATCTGACAGGCGTCTTAATCGTAGGTGAGAGAATCTCGTATGCTGATCGAAGTTCAGAGGCGTACTTTTCTGCCGCAATTTGATTGACAGTCCACCCACGTCCGATGGGGTCTTTATTATAGGACTTCATGATCACATTATCAGTTAGACTCAAATTCGGAGCAGATCCAACATGGGTGCGATCTTCAGGTATGTGTGATATTCCCTGTAAAATTGAATCTCTTGGCTCCTTGTTAGTAACATCTTTGCCATGCAGGAATATTTTACCTGTACAACATTTTCGTAACCCCGTAATCACTTCTGCCAATTCACGTTGACCATTTCCGGCAACTCCAGCCAGGCCAACTATTTCTCCATGCCTTACATAAAGATTTACTCCACGCAAAGCTGGTAAACCTTTATCATTGGTACATTCGAGGTCTTTAACTTCGAGCACCACTTCGCCGGGTTCAATATCTTTTTTATCCAGTTCAAAAACAATATCTCTACCAACCATAAGTTTTGCCAGGTCATTTACAGTCATACCCTTTGGGTCCAATCCCGATCCTGTTACTTTTCCACGACGCATAATTGTTAAACGGTCAGCAATATTTAATACTTCGTTAAGCTTATGGCTGATAAATATGATGGATTTCCCTTGCTGGGTCATTTTTCGCAAAGTACCAATAAGAATCTTTATCTCTTGAGGTGCCAAAACAGCAGTTGGTTCATCTAGTATCAGGATGTCGGCACCCCGGTAAAGCATTTTTATAATTTCAACTCTCTGTTGTTCTCCTACAGAGAGTTGCCAAATTTTCGCAGTCGGGTCAATAGGTAAACCAAATTGCTCACCCACTTCTTTAATTTTTTTATCATACTTCTGAAGTTGCATAAAAAACGCAGGGTCTTCCAACCCTAAAAGAACATTTTCCGTCACACTCTGGGTAGGAACAAGCATAAAATGTTGATGGACCATTCCAATGCCAGCAGAGATTGCCTGGCGCGGCGAGGAGAATTGAATTTTCTTACCATGAACGAAAATCGAACCAGAATCCTGTTGATATAAGCCAGCCAGGATATTCATTAACGTACTTTTTCCAGCGCCATTTTCTCCGAGGAGGGCGTGAATTTCACCTTTCCGAAGGGTAAAATCCACATGATCATTAGCCAATACTCCCGGGAATTGTTTATTTATCCCCTTCATAACGACGACTTCTTCATGTGCAGTGTTTGTTTGCGGGAATTTTTCCATATTTTTTCCGGTGCTGTGAAATTAAAATACTAAGAAAGCCAGATCATCGTATGATGATCTGGCTTATTATACTTAATGCCTATTCAGGTAATTCGGCGGTGATACCTTCAGCCCACCACTTCATGCAATACTTGCATGGAAGACCATACTCAGGGAATGCATCCAGATCAACCTGTTCCAGCTTTTCGCCTTCAGGAACGATCACATTACCCTTATTATCCTTGATCGGTCCGGAGAAGACATCAAAGCGGTTAAATTCGCCCTTTAACATTTGATCCAAGGTCTCTCGCACAAGAGTGATAACGGCAGGATCAAGATCAGCAACTCCCTTTGTTAGCTCCTGACCCTCCATGAAGCCATACAAACCGAGAGCACCAGTTTCTGAATCGAAGTAGTCCCAGCCAGGCGTGTATGTTCCATCAATGATACCTTTGGTAATTCGGGCATATTCAGGTCCCCAAACCCAGTAAGGAGCTGTTAGACAGGCATCCACTTTGCAGGAGCCATACCAGTCGTAGGTCACGCCCCATTTGCCCTTTTCCTGAGCAACATCGGCAACCGCTGGAGTATCAGCACCGGTGAACACAACCTGAGCACCCGCATCAAACAAGGAAGCTGCAGATTCTTTTTCAATTACGGGATCGTGCCAGGTATTGATCCAGCGAACATCCATGGTGCATTCAGGGCAGGTTTTCTTCATTCCCAGCGCAATTGCATTTCCCAGGCGCAACTCTTCAGGGATCGGGAAGGTTGCCATGTAACCCAATTTGGGATTGCCATCCTGCTTGGCGCGAGCGCCTGCCAGCATCCCAGCCAGGTACTTCATGTTTTCCATTGCGCCCATCAGGTTACCAAAGTTTTTTGTATTGGACTTGATTCCGGTCAGATGGATGTAGTATGTATCCGGATATTCTTCAGCAACAACTTCCATGGGATCCATAAAACCAAAGGAGGTTCCAAATATCAGGTTAAATCCCTTACGGGAGAGGCTGCGGAAAACTTGCTCAGAGTCTGCTCCTTCTGGTACATTTTCAATGTAAGCGGTGTGAACATTGGGTACATTCTGCTGAACATATTCAAGCCCTTCATAATGGGCTTGTGACCAGCCACCATCATTATGTGGTCCAATTAATACCATGGCAATATTGAACTTGCCTTCTTGAATATCTGGTATCTGGAATGCTCCAGTTTCAGCTGGTGCAGCCGGTTCAGCTGGTGCAGCCGGTTCAGCTGGTGCAGCCGGTTCGGCAGGAGCGGCCGGTTCGGCAGGAGCGGCTGGTTCGGCAGGTGCCGGAGCAGGAGCCGCTGGTGCGCAGGCGACTAAGACTAATGTGGCTATTAGCATTACTGCTGCGATACGCCAAACAAACTTTGTATTCATGTATACTCCTCCAATTTCTGACTATTGTGGTTAGTGAGGTTATAAATCCAATTACAACAGTTCTCTGGTATTTCACCTCCTCTCATTAAATCGTCTAGTGAATTATCCTTCCAATGAATCTACTTAAATAAATACAGAGTGTTACGATTCATGTCAGGTGGATAAGGTAATTTTACACGATACTTAAAAATTACACCTTTTTTTGTGCAGTCAACTGAGACAAATTTCAATATTGTCTATACAAATTTAATGCCCCCACGCCTTGTTGACATGGGGGCATTTTCTTTACGGTACGATCCAGGTCCCTGTCTCGCCACGAAGCGCTGCACCAATGTGCGGCGGATCAGTCACAAGAGCTTGCTTCCCTCCATTTTCGAGGTACCAGATTATTGCCTGCACTTTAGGTAACATCGATCCTTTGGCAAAATGACCTTCTTCAATATACTTTTTCGCTTCTGCGACAGTCATTTTGTCAATCCATTTTTGATCGGGTTTACCGTAATTAATTGCAATCTTTTCAACCGCTGTGGAAATAACAAACAGGTCTGCGTTAATTTCCTGGGAGAGAAGGCTACTAGCAAAATCCTTATCGATTACAGCTGCAACCCCTACGCAACCACCTTTTCCATTATCGATAACCGGTATACCCCCACCACCAACAGTAATAACGCATGTACCAGCATCCAATAGCTCTTTTACTGCATCGATTTCCACAACTTCCTGTGGAATTGGCGAGGCTACGACCCTCCTCCAACCTCGACCAGAATCTTCCACTACATTCCAACCCTGTTCTTTTTCCCGACGCTTGGCTTCTTCTTCTTCCATGAAACCGCCAATGGGTTTGGTTGGATGTTCGAAAGCTTTATCGTTTTTATCTACTTTCACCTGTGTAACCACAGTTGCTACTGACTTTTTAATGCCACGTTGAATAAGTTCATTTTGCAGGGTTTGCTGCAGCGCATAACCAATGGCTCCCTGACTGTCAGCACCACAAACATCCAATGGAACTTCATGCATCCCTTCATATTTTGCTGCAATTTCTGATCGGCGTAGAATAAATCCTACTTGTGGACCGTTTCCATGCCCAATCGCTACATCCCAGCCGGCTTCAATCATATCTGCAATGTGTTTTGATGTTTCGGCTGCAGCAAGATACTGGTCCTCAACTGTTACCTTTTTGGGATCAAGAATTAATGAATTACCACCAACTGCAACTACTGCTACTTTTTTTGCCATTTCCTATTAATACCTTTCTGAATAATTTAATTACATTGTGAGTGCCATTACGGCTTCTTGTACGTGCATGCGATTTTCTGCTTCATCATACACTACAGACTGCGGTCCATCAATCACCTCATCTGTAACTTCAATATTTCTATCTGCTGGTAATGGATGCATGTAAATGGCATCTTTCTTAGCCAAGCTCATTCGCTTTGCATCTGTAATCCAGCTTTCATATTTCTTGATAATCTTGGCTCCTTCTTCAGGATCAGGTGTGTGGACCATCGCGCCCCAACTCTTGGCGTAAACGATGTCGGCATCTTTAAAACCGGCATCCATATCATCCACAACTTCAAAACTGGTCCCAAATTTCTTTGCCTGCTCACGTGCTTGATCCATGATTTCTGGCATCAATTTAAACTCTGGCGGATGCGCCAGTACGACATCCATGCCAAAGCGTGGCATCTGCAGAATCAAGCTTTGGGGTACAGACATCGGTTTCTGATATGAAGCGGCGTAAGCCCACGATACCACCATCTTCTTTTTTCGAAGGTCACGTCCTTTTTTCTCTACGATGGTAAGCAGATCTGCAAGACACTGAAAAGGATGATAAACATCACACTGCATATTCAATACAGGGACGCGGGATGCTTTTGCAACATCATTCAGATACTTATTTCCTAATCCCCAATCAACGTGCCGAATAGCAATACCATCGAAATAACGCCCAAAGATTTCGCCAATTTCTTTAGGAGTATCTCCATGTGAAATTTGAGTGGTTCTGGATTCTATAAATGCAGCGTGACCGCCCAGATGAGCCATACCGGCTTCAAATGAACCCCGCGTTCTGGTGCTGCTGAAGAAAAACAGCATCGCCAAAACTTTATCGCGCAGATATGGTGTTAGTTCATTTAATGCACGTTTTCTTTTAAGATCCAGCGCGACATCTAATACTGTTTCCACTTCTTCCTTGGAGAAATCAAGATCTCCGATTAGATCACGCCCGTGCAAGAAAGTTTGCATATAATATACTCCTCATAATTAGTATTGATTTATTCGGTAGCGCCTAAGACGAGCGCCAGCAATGCCATCCGCATGACAACCCCATTATAAGCCTCCTGCCAGTATCGTGACCATCGGGTAATATCAACATCCGTCGGAATCTCATCCATACGTGGCAGAGAATGGAGTAGTATCGCATCACTTTTTGCCTTTTTTGTCAGCAACTCACGAGTGATTTTATAGTTGGCAGGTGTTAGTCCGTGATCGCCGGCTTCTTGTCGTGATTTTGTGTAATCAGGTTGAACAACAGGTTCTACCAGAATTACATCAGCATCCGTAATTGCCTGTTCTACATGTTCAACTTCCCTGAAATTAACCGAGAACTGATTGAGTTCTTCCTTGAATTCCTTTGTCAGCGACATATCTGGAGGCGAAACAAAAGTGATGGGGCAATCAAACTGCGAAAGAGCATAACCCAACGAATGCATCGTTCGCATACGCATATCACCAACAGCGAGCCATTTTAAGCCGTCGATATGACCCTTTTCACGATACACTGTATAAAGGTCGGTGAGAATTTGGGTTGGGTGTTCACCCCAACCATCCCCGCCATTGATTATTGGCACAGATGCCCATTTGGCAGCTTCGTGTGGGGCACCCTGTTGAAAATGGCGCATCACAATCACATCGCCATAGAATTCCAGCATCTTCACGGTGTCTTTAATACTCTCCTGATAAAAATCACCTGCGCGGGTCATTTTTGCATCTGAAAACCCGGTTACATGACCGCCGAGACGATGCATCGCCGCCTCGTGCGCCAATCTGGTGCGTGTGGATGGTTGATAAAAAGCTGTGACCAGAGTTTTGGAAGCCAACATATCACTGTTTTGACGACTGCTTACGATTGGCTCCATTTCTTCTGCGATGCGAAATACATGGAAAAATTCCTGACGCTCAAATTCTTTGAGTGAGAGAATATCACGGCCCAAAAAACTACGCATTGTATACCTCCTGCAGAAATGGTTTACTGCTGGTGAAGCTACCTGATGGATATAAAGAAAAAATTAGATATTCTACGTTTAACCTCCTGTCTGTACCCCGAGCATATTTCTGGATTGATCTATAGAAGCAACATTCCGTAAGACATGAAATCTGAAATACCCGGGAAGGAAATATGAATAGGAATAACAGATTGCTTTATTCGATGTGTCAAATAACCTGGCAACAAACAATAGAAGACCATCTCCACGCTGGATTTCAAGTTCGCGAGCAATCTCTGATGTTGCATCCTTAACCCTTATTTCAGTATCAGAAAATGACAAGGGAGGTTGTCCCCGTCTTAACAACAGGTCGAGGACTGACCCATTGAAATCTTTCGATAATTCTTCAATTGGAAGAATATCTTTTACTAGAATATCAACCAAATAGGCTACCGGACGATTTTCTGCTCTTATCGTTCTGGCTACTTGGACTAATTCTTCTTTCGGTTTAATATCCAGAGCAGCAGCCAGCTCATCATCAGCGCTGATAATATGAATTTTTAAATCTCCCATGGATACTTCTAGGCCGATTCGATCTGCCAGGGTTTCAATACTTTCCAGAATTTCAAGACCGGTATCAATGACTTGAGACCGACCAACCACGAATGTGCCTATCCCTTGTCTTCTGCGAATAAGTCCCTGACTCTCAAAAGAACGCATAGCCTCTCTGAGCGTTGCCCTGGAAACACCCATCTGCCGCGCCAGCAATGGTTCTGTGGGTAGTTTCTCGCCAGGTTCTTTTTGAGAAATGAGATTTGCCAGGCTAGCGCGCAAGTTTTCATAAGGGTGATTTTTTTTGTTTTTTTCAGTCATATCATTCCACTAGTTTAATAAATTGCATGGTATTTACATCAACAAGACCTTTATCCGAAATACGAATATCAGGAATAACAACCAAACCCAGCAAACTTAATTGCATATTTGGGTTGTTTAATTCGCAGCCACATTCCATGAAACCTGCCAGGACATTTGCAGCTTTACGAGCTACTGTCTGTCCACTATCACCTGACATCAAACCGCCAATGGGTAATTCCACCAAACCGGTTACCTCACCAGCAATAATTACTACTTGTCCCCCACCACACTCTGCAAGTGTATTAACTGCTTTTGCCATGCAATCATCATCAGTTCCAACTACTATCAAGTGATGGCTGTCATGAGCTACCGTAGTCGCAACAGCACATGGTCGACTGAAACCAAATCCCTGCACCAAACCAAGTTGAATCACACCGCTATTCTTGTGTCTTTCAACCAGAGCCACCTTAGCCAAGTCTCTCTTTCGGTCGGCATAAATTTTCCCATCATCTACCTGAATAGTGGACTTAATCCGTCGGGTAGGTGCTTGATTTTCGATAATACCAATGATATTTACCTGAACCTCTCCGGATTTTTCTGTATGGATGATAAAATCTTCCGGGGTAACTGGACGGGGAATATGAATTGATTTTCTTGCCCAATCAGGGAAGCGATACTCAGGTAGATCAATCAATATATGTCCCGCCTGACTAATCACCTTTCCCTGTGAGATTACCATTTCCACAGTGAAATCTTTAAGATCCGGAACGAGAAGGATATCTGCATATCTTCCGGGAGCTATTTGACCGAGCTGTTTGGACAAACCGAAGTGTTCGGCAGTATTAATGGTTGCCATTTGAATCGCAATAACCGGATCGAGACCCTGTTCAATTGCATACCGGATTACCCGATCCATGTGACCTTCATTAAATAGCGTATGGGAATGTGAGTCGTCTGTGCAGAGGATGAAGTTTCTGGGATCCTGGCCATATTCAGTTACAGCTTTTACCTGGGTTGCAACATCGTGCCATGCAGAACCGTAACGCATCATAACTTTCATACCCTGCCGCGCACGTTGGATGGCATCTACTGTTGTTGTGCCCTCATGATCATCTTCCGCGCCGCCAGCAGCGTATCCATGAAATGGTATCCCTAAATCTGGAGAGGCATAATGCCCTCCAACAGTTTTCTTGTTTTCTAAGGTTAATTGAATTTCTTGCAACATCTTTTCATCTGAGTTAGCCACTCCCGGGAAGTTCATCATTTCACCTAAACCAATAATGCCATCCCATGTCAGTGCTTCGGCAATATCAGCCGGTGTTAATGTTGCGCCGGGTGTTTCCATACCAGGGGCTGATGGAACGCAGGAAGGTACCTGTACCCAAACATGGATTGGTTGAACAGAGGCTTCATCGTGCATCAATTTAACGCCACTCAGTCCAAACACATTGGCTATCTCATGTGGATCAATAAAAATCCCAGTAGTACCATGTGGAATAATCGCCCTTACAAATTCGGTAACGGTCAACATACCTGATTCAACGTGCATATGACCATCCAGGAGCCCTGGAACGAGATACTTGCCAACAGCTTCGATGACTTTTGTCGTTGCACCAATGGTATGTCTGGCATCATTACCTACAAAAGCAATCTTGCCATTAATTACAGCAATATCAGTATTCGCAATAATCTCACCTGTTTGAACACAAACCCATCGACCATTCCGAATAACCAGGTCAGCTGGCAATCTTCCCATCGCACAATCAACTAAACGTTTACGATCCTGAATGTTGATTGATCTCGACATTGTTACCCACCAACCAGTCTTTTAGCAGCCTTATTGTGTTTTTCGATCAGCTTTTGGGTATCGATGGTGGTTATTCTGCCCTTTTCAACAATAATTCTGCCATGAACTATTGTGTAATCTGCTGTTTGAGGTGCACAGAATACAATCGCTGAAACCGGATCATGCATTGCGCCTGCGTAATCAATTTTGTTCAGATCAATGGCGAAGAAATCAGCGCATTTTCCTGCTTCAAGAGAACCAATATCATTTCGGCCTAACACAGAAGCACCACCTCGGGTTGCGAGTTCCAAAGCATCACGTGCTGTCATGATAGGCAATGGAGGATTTGATGAAAGCGACGCTCCCATGAGACCCGCGCGGACTCTGGCTAATAGCATCGCCTGCCTAGTTTCTTCCAACAGATGCGATCCGTCATTAGAGGCAGAACCATCCACTCCCAGACCTACTTTTACACCTGCTTTACGGTAATCCATAACTGGGGCGATCCCCGACGCCAGGCGCATGTTTGATGTTGGGCAGTGAGCTACTCCACATCCTGTATTCGCATACACCCGAATTTCGGATTCATTAATATGCACCGAATGGGCGAACCAAACATCCTCGCCAACCCAATCCAGTGATTGCATATACCCCACAGGACGGTAACCAAATTTTTCAAGGCAAAACACTTCTTCATCCTGAGTTTCCGCCAGATGCGTATGAAGATGGACATTATGCTTTCGAGCCAAAATGGCAGATTCGCGCATCAGCTCACCGGTAACACTAAATGGGGAACATGGAGCCAGAACAATTTGGGTCATAGAACCTGGCTTTGGATTGTGATACTTCGCAATCAACCTTTCGCTATCTGTGAGGATGAACGCTTCAGAGTCAACTACACTATCCGGAGGCAACCCTCCTTTACTTTCTCCCAGACTCATAGATCCTCGCGAAGCATGCAAGCGAAGGCCTATTTCCAGGGCAGCCTGAATCTCATCATCCAGCTTTGAACCATTTGGGAACAGGTATAGATGATCTGAGGCTGTTGTGCACCCTGATAACGCAAGTTCAGTGAGTGCTGTTTGGGTGGATATGTAGATGTCATCTGGCGTTAATCTTGCCCAGATGGGATAAAGGGTTTTTAACCATTGAAACAAGTTGGCATTCTGTGCATCAGGAATCACCCGGGTTAAGGTTTGATAAAAATGATGATGCGTATTTACCAACCCTGGCAGAACGATATGATCCGTCAGATCAAAAATCTGGTCTGCTGTTTCTGGTAATTCAGTGGTAGGTGCCACCTTTTCAATGAAACCATCCCGAACAAAAAGACCACCATCCGGAATTTCCCGGCGGTGGTCGTCCATCGTCACTAACGTGTGGGCGTGCTTGACTAATAAAGTAGCCATATGCCTCAATTAATAATTGGATGATAAGATTTAATATAACAACATCAAATTCCTTTGTCAATTGTCTGACAATAGAATATCAACTTTTTTGTAACAAGAATAAAATTACATTCTTCTGAATTTAACTGTGATCACCAAATAAGTCCTTTTAAAATTATTTTTGGCAAAAGAATTCTTTATGGCTAACCAGATTTACTCATTTTTGCAGATTTGAGAGTATTCTGAAGTAGCATCGCAATGGTCATCGGACCTACCCCACCCGGAACGGGGGTTATCCATGATGCCACTTCCTTCGCTTCATCGAATGCCACATCACCAACAAGGCGGTAACCTTTGGGTCGGGTAGGATCATCTTTATGATTAATCCCAACATCGATGACAACTGCACCCGGTTTAATCCAATCGCCTCTGACCATTTCAGTTTTCCCAATAGCTGCCACCAGAATATCCGCAGAATGGACCACATCCGCCAGGTTCTTTGTCCGGGAATGGCAGATGGTAACAGTTGCATTTGCCCGTACAAGTAATAATGCCACGGGCATGCCCACGATATTTGATCTACCCAAAACTACTGCGTTCTTCCCTTCGGGGTTAATTCCGGCTTCTTCCAATAAGACCATGCATCCATAAGGTGTACATGGGATGAACAAAGGATCTCTTCCCTTTTGTGCCAACCTACCAATGTTTAATGGATGGAAACCATCAACATCTTTCTCAATTTTTATTTCTCTCAGTACCCGCTCTTCATCCAACCCGGATGGCAATGGTAATTGCACCAAAATACCATTGACCATTGGATCAGCGTTCAGTTTTCCAACTAGTTCTTCAACTTCTGCCTGGGTTGCAGTCTCTGACAGATTATATCCAAAAGACACTATGCCTGCATCATTACATGCTTTTTGTTTATTTCGAACATATACTTGTGATGCTGGATTCTCCCCTACCAATACCGTGGCCAAACCTGGTGCCGCATTACCGGCTGCTATCCACTCGGCAGTCTCTTTTTTTACATTTTCTCTAATCTTCTCAGCAATTTTCGCCCCATCAATAATATTTGCAGTCATATTATTCTCCTTTGTCCAGACATCAAAAATATCTACCTTAATCATAGGTTATGAAGAGTGTTTTTTCAACCAATTTTTATTTATGTTATTATTAAGCCACTTCAGAATAAAATACTATCTCATTTCTTTGGAGAATTAATAATGAGCAATATCTGTGTTATTGGAACGGGATATGTTGGACTGGTTACCGGAACTTGTTTTGCTGATTTGGGCAATCAGGTAACCTGTCTGGATATTGATCCCGATCGCATCGAAAAATTACACAAAAATATTATGCCAATATATGAACCAGGATTAGAACAACTGGTAGCTCAAAATGTTAAGGCGGGCAGACTTACCTTTACTACGAAGTATAAAGACGCTTTAAAGGATGCCCAATTTGCATTCATTGCGGTTGGAACACCGTCAGGTGTGGATGGAGAAGCAGACTTGCAGTATGTCCGTCAGGTTGCAGAAGCTATTGCTGACCTGGTTGAACAACCGATCATTATAGTAAATAAATCCACGGTGCCAGTCGGTACCGGTGACTGGGTAGCCGATGTGATTATTAAACGCCGCACTGGCAAACCATTGGATTTCCACGTAGTTTCAAATCCAGAATTTCTGCGTGAGGGGTCAGCCATTAATGATTTTATGATGCCTGATCGTGTTGTTCTTGGTTCTGTGAACCCAACCGCTGCGGAAGAATTGGCAAAGCTTTACGCACCTCTCCGCTGCCCAATCCTTATAACTGATCTCCGCACCGCAGAAATGATTAAATATGCATCCAATGCGTTTCTGGCAACAAAGATATCCTTTATTAATGAAATTGCCAGTATTTGCGAAGAACTTGGCGCAGATGTAACTATGGTGTCTCGGGGTATGGGTCTGGATAAAAGGATTGGACCTAACTTCTTAGATGCTGGACTAGGTTGGGGTGGCTCTTGTTTTCCAAAAGATGTCAAAGCTCTCGCCCATATGGCGGTTTTACACGGCACCCATCCACAACTGCTGCAAGCGGTTATGGATATCAACCGCAACCAGAGGCGGAGAATAGTATTAAAACTACGCAAGATTCTGGGAACGTTAAATGACAAAACTATTGGGATTTTAGGTTTGTCATTCAAACCTAATACTGATGACATCCGGGATGCACCTGCACTTGAGGTTATTTATCTACTTGAAAATGAAGGCGCTCGAGTCCAGGCTTATGATCCCCAATCCATGGATCTCGTGAAAAAAGTCGATAAGAAAATTAAACTTTTCGACAATCCTTATGACGTTGCCAAGGATGCTGACGCTCTGATTTTGGCAACAGAGTGGAATGAATTTAAACAAATAGATTTCGCCAAAATCAAATCTGTAATGAAACAGCCAGTCATAATTGATGGCCGTAATTTATACGATCCAGATACTATGAAGAATATTGGGTTCACCTACCATGGAATTGGCCGGGGCAACAAGAATAATCACGATTAAAATAATAGCCACAAAAAAGGACTTCCTCTTGACGGAAGTCCTTTTTTCTATTTACCAACGGGCGTGATGCTCTTCAGCCCAACCAGGTATTCGCTTGATCGAGTAACTCGTCCCATTTTCATCCTGAATAATTCCATCATAATATCCGATCATTTGGTGAACCTCCGACCAAAGGATTAATGCTTCTGTTTTAGCTATCCTTTCAAAAAATGGTGTAAATGTGAGATCAACCAGGTTAGATTGATTAGATTTCATAGACCAGGGTTTCATGAAGTTTTGAGGATCATACTGAAACCGTATCTCCTCACCGATTTTAATTAGTTTACCGTTCAAAACGATGCCATTTTCAGTAAACCCAGTCCCATCCGTCCACTTTCCTCCAAGATTTAACCCGATCGTATTTGAGCCAGATTTTCCTGAGAATGCACCCCAATTCCAGGAACTTGAATATTTCCATACTCCCCTGCCAAAATCCAGACACCCAAAACATTCATCCCCCGAAAAACTAATTTGATTATTTCCCATAATCAGTTTTCCCGATGCAGGCAGACATTCCTGTTTGGATGTAAATTGATACCGCGATTGACTCCAAGGGATAACCACATTCAAAGTTTCATGATTTTTCGGTCTGGTAACAGTAAAATTTGCTTCAAAAGGTTTTCCACCAAACTCAGAGGTCTGAACCTGTAATTTTATATCCCCATCTTTTTCGATAAACTCAACCAGCATATCCTTGTGATTATAATGAAGAGATTCCTCAACATACTCGGGCATGTCAAATCCATTACCAAAAGGAGACATGACCGTTTTCTCATAATATTCGTTTGTATCAAAATCTAGAAAGTAGATAAAAGCCAAACCCAAATAATCAACATTAGATAATGTCACAGAAAACAGGTGAGTGGGGGATGTAATACACCAGTAATTCCATGCTTTCTTCCTTAACGGATGTCTCTTGAGGTTACATCGATGTAGCGGAAAACGAGACCATCCTTTGGCAGTTGGATTTAGGTCTCCCTTTGCATCACAAAGATCCACAGGTTGATTTAACTCTACCTCGTGAGTAGTCTTCATTGCCCCTCCAAAGGAATTTTTTCAAAATTTTCAGGAATAATTATTGATTAAAAAAAACTGCTGCCCAAACCTGCCAGTTCTGTAGCACCTCTCTGGTTGCGACCACCTGCTGAGTAGGCTGGGGGGTGTAATTTTTATCAGGGATCATGATAATGGGGTGATCCCCGGGTCGAGCCATGAAAGCTTCTTCTCTAGCCCATTTTTCAACAGCGGCATCAGAATTTGCGAAACTGATCTGGGTTTGAAGTGCCTGTTCTGTAGTCTTGAGGACTGCAACTTGGGTAGCAATTACATCTCGCTCTGCAGACAAGCGTAAATATGTTTCCACCCGATTATTCATATCAAGTAGAAGATAAGCCAGGAAAATTAATCCCAGCACAGCAAGAGCTTTTTTCCCGCTGGAGATAAAGCTTTTCATAAACCAATGTTACTCCATGCTGTTTGGGGATGCAAGTTGTTTACCAAGAAAAAACCCCGCTTCCGCGAGGTTTGTGCCGAAGGAGGGATTTGAACCCTCACGAGGATAATCCCACTACGCCCTGAACGTAGCGCGTCTGCCAGTTCCGCCACTTCGGCATGCGTTTAGAATTTTACGCTGTTTTACTCATTTGTCAATGCTCACTGGTCTGGTTGTATCGCTATACGAAATGTGGCACAACAAGTGCAACTACACGCATGATAGGTATACGCATATGGATTTTTCGTCAGTGGACATGCCCATCAATCAACCTCTATCAGGCATTGCTATGCATGCCTTCTTGGCGTTGTCTGCCGAAAACCGTCCTGAGAAAATTCCCCTGGCGATTGCCCGTGCGACTGCACATGCCTTATTAACAGATTTGTGCTACTTAATCTCTGCACCAGAAGATGGAAAGGTCACCTGTTTTGATGGCTTCAACCGGGTAAAGGAAGAAATTCTACCTGGAATAGTAATCTCCGTTGACCAATTTCCAGAATTGACCGATTGTTTTACTCAGAGAACAGCTAAATATTACAACAATCCGGATGATCTAACTGAACTTACTCAAAAAAGTATACGGATACTTGGTCAGGTAAAAACCGCACCATTTTGTATTACGCCAATTATTGCCCACAATCAAACACTATTAGGTGCGCTGCTGGTTCTCTCTCCTTATTCCGGACGAACCTGGACAGATAATGATGTAACTTTACTCAATTCATTTGGGGATGCAATCAGTAGAATTCTTCAGCGCGTATTAGACACAGCAGATCTTAAAGAACAGGTCCGGCAGTATGAGCTACATCCACAACCACCTATCGATACCTCGACCGCCTGGGTAGTTGAAGCCACCGGCGAACCTGTTCCTCCTGTCGAACCGGTCACAATTGAAGAATATGATTTACCAAATTCGCGATTGGCAATATTTACACGCCCTCCACTAAATCTTGCTCAAATCTATCATGCAGAGAATGAACTCTTATTGGAAGAAATTACACACCTGCGTGACCAATTACATGAACTAGCTGCTGCTACCAACAGGGCTGCTGAAGCTCAAACTGACACAGGCGCACGAGCTGCCTTGGAGAGAATTCGTGAAGAATTACATCATCTCGTTTCTCCTCTTTCAGCAATAACAGGGTATCACGACTTATTGATTAGTGAATCTGTTGGCAATCTAACAGAGATGCAACAAAAGTTCCTGGATCGCATCCGGTCTGCAGCTGAGAAACTTCATCACACTATCGATGAAATTGAACAGGTTGCTCAGACAGGAATACCGGAAGATGTAGATGGTCGGTCCGTCTCAGTCATTCCGTTGCAGAATATAGTGGAAGAATCACTTAATTCATTCCAGCAGCTCATTCATGATAGAAAACTTGAAATTAAACTGTTATCCCCTGCAGATATTCCGAGGATTAGAGGTAATTATCAGGAAATTCAACCCATCGTTCACCGAATACTCAATTCATTGTTATCCATCACGCCCACTGGATCTAGCATACAAAGCAAGTTAGCACTTCAAGTGGCTATGGATGGAAAACGTAACGTACTCTGGAAGGCTACCAGCAATGCACAGATAACAGATGTACCCTCGCGGGAATTGGATGAGTTCTCCGAGTATCTTCAAGAAAATGTTTTCAGTTTGGCTGAGCGTCTAGATTGCCAGCTCTGGATGGACACTGCTGTTCATACAGAGCGGCAGGTCAATCTATTATTTGCGGCGGAGTGAAAATATGCATCTATACGTCCGCAAAACCATTATGCCCATCCTGATCAGCCTGCTAGTTACAGGTTGTTCTCTGCAGATGAACGGAAATCCCAACAAAGCGCCCAATCAAATTATTGGATTACCAGTTGGTTTAATTGCCACAATAGATACAAAGGCGACTGCAACATCAACACCTTTCAGGCCACAGAATGACCTGATCACGAGCATTATCGATGGCAAACCAACACCAACACGTAAAGCTATTCCGCCTACATTAACTGCTACCCCCAGCTACCTTATTGAAGGTGGTGTAGAACGTATACCACAACCTGAAGGTCAGATAAATATATTGTTACTAGGTTCAGATTATCGCGTGGGGGCAGGATACCGAACCGATACCATATTATTAGTTACTCTTAACACCAATACAGGCAAGGGAAGTATGGTTAGCTTCCCGCGTGATTTATATCTTTATATGCCTGGCAAAGATGAACACAGGATCAATACTGCCATGCAATCAGGTGGTTTCGAGATGATGCAAGATACATTTGCGTTTAATTTTGGGATCCGCCCAGATTATTATGTAATGACAGATTTTTCCGGATTCGTGAGTATTGTGGATACTCTGGGCGGGATCGAAATTGACGCTGCCAAAGCATTAACAGACTGGTGCGACCTTCCATCTGGGAGAAAAGGATGGTGCACCATCAAGGCAGGAAAAAACTTGGTCAATGGTGAGATGGCATTGTGGTATGCCCGCTCTCGTGGCGGAAGTAACGATTTTGAAAGAAGTAAAAGATCACAAGAAATTATTCGTGCCTTATTCAACAAACTTCTCTCCATGGATGTGCTCACCAAAGCTCCGTCGCTCTTTGACCAATTACGCCGAAACATTGAGACAAACATCCGCATTTCAGATCTATTACCTTTGCTACCCCTGGCAAACCAATTGACAAAAGATGGGAGTTTTCGCCAATATGCGGTCGGACCAGAGCATGTGAATGTCTGGATCCCACCGTCAGGCGCATATCTACTTCTTCCTAAAGAAAACAGAATTCTACTATTACTGGAAGAAGCTTTAGACCTGCAAAATTAACCGATGTGTAATTTCATTATATGAAGCACAACGGAATCAGATGGAGGAAGAAAATGAACCAAACCTTGCAAACCGCACACATAACACCTTCTACTACACTAATGCCAGCTTTGATTGCCTGGAGATATTATTTGGAAGATCAAAATCGATCAATTCACACCATAAAAGCCTTTGCAGCAGATTTAGCATTGCTCGCTCAATTTTTGCCACCAGATAAGACCATAGGTGCAATAACCACAGAGGATTTAAATCAATATATACAATGGTTGGAAAAAGGGCGAAATATACCCTGCAGCCCAAAGAGCTTATCCAGGCGGATAACCGCACTAAAATCTTTCTTTGCCTGGCTCAATAAAAACGCGGTTATCACCATAAATCCGGCTGATAAAGTAGTGCAACAATCAGTGATCAGCCCTTTGCCAGAAGTGTTGACGAGTGATGAAATCGAACTTCTGTATGAAGCCGCCAACAATCTACGCCAAGCAACAAAACCTGACGCCCGTCCTTATGTATTATTTGCATTAATTTTCGAAACAGGAATTAAAAAGGGAGAGTGTCTGGGAATTGATATTAAGCATCTTGACCTTGATGACCCCCAAAATGCCAGTGTTTTTATTCGATACGCAAATCCAGCAAACCGGTTTAAAGAAAGAAAAATCAATATCTCTGAAGATTGGGTACAGGCGTATCAAGAATATCTCATACAGAACAGCTTAAAAGACAGGTTATTCCCCTGGTCCCCCAGACGTTTGGAATACATCCTTGAAGATTTGGGAGAAGCGGCTGGATTAACCAAACATGTATCATTTGATATGTGCCGTTGGACAAGCGCTTTACGTGATTACCAATCTGGAGTTGATAATGATAAGATCCGCCAAAAACTTGGCATCTCAAAAATTCAATGGCGTGAAGTATATATGAAACTTAAAGATTTGGCTTCTAGAGTATAATGACAAAATATCACACTATTAATTTATTCGTAAAATATTAATGCTAATTCTTTATTAAACGGATCCTGAGGATCCGTTTTGTTTTGTCAGTCACCCGTACTCTCTGAGCAATAGTAATTCCAGGTAACCAAATTATTCCTTCATCATCGCGCAAGATAGGATACCTTTCTCGTGCAGCAGCCGGAATCTTATGATTAAGCCAGATATCCGATACCCTGGCAGAATGTTCACTCCACCCTAAAGGAGTAAACCGATCTCCCGGTTTTTTCCAATCCAGATAGGGGCTTCCTTGAAGTTGCTCAACATCCATCCAGGCTTCCCATTTCGGTGCATTAAGCACTAGTTCTATTGGAATTGCATTCATTGCAAGTGCTTCAACTGAAACATACCAATTGTTATCCAGATTTGCTTCCCCAGGTATGACGAGAGCCTTAGCATTATCTAACTGAGGAAAATCGGTGATCGGAATAGATGTCCCTGGCATAAGGAAATAGACTTTCCCATGGTAATAACTGGCTATACACCCACCGATAAGATCAATTCGTCCGACTGGCTGGTCCTGACAGATCCACTGGGTTACCCTCTTTGCTGCAGAGAAATCAAAATCACGAACCTGTGGATCAAGGATTTGTATTAGTCGACGGATAATGCGATGTTGTAAACCCTCTTTTAAGCCAATAAAGTGCAGATAAGAGAAACTGAGAAATCCAGTTCCTTGTACTAGCTGGAGAGTATCTAAATACTTATCTACCTGTTCTTCCAGTATTTCCCAGTCATTTATTAGTGTTTCAGATGACCGTAGCAAACCCGAACGAAAATTTGGATTAAATTCTTCGATAGCCGGAATGAGTTCTAATCGCAACCAATTCCGGAAATATTTCTTTTCTTGATTTGTAACATCTTCACGAAATAGCAATCCATTCTCTTGACAATAATTTAGGATTTCCGTTTTTGTATAGGGTAATAATGGTCTGATCACCGGGATGGATTGGTTGTATGTAGGGAAAAGCAATCTGGGCGGCATTCCACGTAATCCATCCAATCCTGCTCCACGGATAAAGTGCATCAGAATAGTTTCGATTTGATCATCAGCATGATGAGCAACTGCAACAGCATCACACGAATACCTTTCTGCAGCAGAAAAGAGGTTTTTATACCTCAACATCCGGGCTGCTTCTTCTATGCCAACCCTATTTTGCTTTGCATAATCAGGTACATTTCCAATACTCGTACCACAAATAATCCCCCATTCTCTGCATAAACTTATAACAAATTCAGCATCTTTACTGGATTCCAGTCGTATTTGATGATCGTAATGATATGCTACAACCTTATAGCCAGATTGTTTTAATGCATGTAATAACGCAACACTATCTGCCCCGCCAGATACACCAACAAGTATCTGATCTTCCTTTGATATCTGGCATTGTTCTTGCAAAAATTTAGAAAAATCTTGAAGATTCATGTGTAAGGATTATAGCATTATCAAAATTCTCTCATATAATATTAATAAATGAAATAATTGGGAATAAATACCTAAGAGGTAGCCATGCCAGAAAAAATTCTGATTGTAGATGACGATATCGAAACCCTGCGTCTGGTAGGGCTCATGTTGCAACGTCAGGGGTACAAAATAGTTGCAGCAAATAATGGACAACAAGCATTAACAATGACAAAGATGGAACTCCCTGACCTGATCTTGCTTGATATCATGATGCCAGATATGGATGGTTATGAAGTAACCAAACAGATCCGATCTGATGAGAGTACAAAAGGGATTCCCATCATCATGTTCACTGCCAAGAGTATGGTGGATGATAAAGTAGCCGGTTTTGATGCAGGAGTAGATGATTATCTTACCAAACCAACACACCCTGCTGAGTTGACTGCCCATGTCAAAGCTCTTCTGGCTAGGAACATCAAACGGGCAACCGGATCATTACCAGCAACAAAAGGATTGGTTTGTGCTGTGATGGCTGCCAAAGGAGGTATTGGCACCACAACTCTGGCGGTAAATGTAGGTGTAGCTCTCCGTCAGCGGACTAAGGCAGAAATAATTGTTGCTGAATTACGACCTTCACAAGGAACCCTGGGGATTGACCTGGGTTATACGAATGTTACTGAACTGAGCCGATTATTGAAACATCCAGCCAATGATATTTCACAAAGCATGGTTGAAAATGAATTAATACTACATTCTTCAGGTATACGGTTATTACTTGCATCATACCAACCAAAAGATATTGAATTTGTTAATGCGACCGATAAAATTCAGGCAATAGTGAAGCAATTAGCATCTCTGGCTCAGTATGTAATTCTGGATCTGGGTGCTATTATGCTTCCTGGTGTGGAGA
>Ga0228535_1002111_pt1 | contig 21618 bp, 25 predicted proteins | sample SJ1metagenome_FD_168457 | JGI IMG/M metagenome (GOLD analysis project Ga0228535, IMG submission 168457) | Enriched culture of PCE-dechlorinating microbial communities from Ithaca, New York, USA - SJ1 | ecosystem: Engineered > Modeled > Simulated communities (microbial... > Unclassified | place... | reverse complement strand
CTGTCGGACCAGTGACCGGATGTACTCTGACCCTGGAATCAGGGAACCGTAGGTCGTTGTCGCCTGTAGATACATGGTGCCACCATTTTACCCCAGGCGTTTCCTATGTATCTGGACCCGTTCAGAATGGCCGTCGGCCGTCACCGCCCGAAAAAAGCCCGGGCGCGGCGGACGTCCCGGCCGATCTGGCGGGCAAGCTCTTCCGGACTCGCGAACTTCTTCTCGTCGCGGAGCTTCTTTAAAAACTGAATTCGGACTTTTTCGCCGCAGATATTTTCTTCGAAATCGAGAATGTGCGTTTCGATGCTCGTCTTGCCCGGTCCGAATGTCGGCCGCGGGCCAATATTCGTGACCGCGGGAAACGTCCGGGAGTCCCAAGCGGCCGAGGTCGCGAAAACGCCAGGGGGGGTGATTTCGTTCAAAGGCCTGGTATTGATGGTCGGGAATCCGAGGGTACGGCCCCGCGAAAGCCCCTGGACGACGATGCCCTCGATTTCGTAAGGCCTTCCGAGCATCCGGCCGGCCTCAGCGACGCGGCCGGCGGCGAGGAGGGTTCGCAGCAAACTGGAGCTGACCACGGCGCCCTTCCGGTGGACCGGAGGAACCGCCAGGACGGCAAAGCCGAACAGCCGCCCGCAGCTTTCGAGTTCCTTTATATCCGAGTCACGGTGCCTTCCGAATCGGAAGGAGTCTCCGACGACGACGGCCCGGGCCCTCAGCCGGCCGGCCAGCACGTCCCGCGCGAAATCTCGGCCCGGGAGCGAAAAGAACTCCTTTCCGGAGGTGACCAGCACCGTCTGGATCCCCAGCTTGGAAAGACCCTCCAGACGTTGCTCAATCGTTTGGACCAAGAGCACCGGCTTTTTATGAAGGACCTTTTCCGGATGGGGAGAAAAGGTCAGCACGAGGGAAATGAGTTTCTTTTCGCGGGCGGAGGCGCACAGCGTCTCCAGGATTTTCTGATGCCCCAGGTGAAGGCCGTCGAAATTTCCGATGGCCACGGCCGCGCCTTTCGGGATGGTGGAAAATTCCTCAAGCGCGTTGAAAACTCGCATAGCCTCACTTTTTGATGATCTCGGCCGTTTTCAGATAGTTCATCTTCAGCTGGGACAGGCAGGCTTCCAGAAATTTCTCCTCGTCTTCCTCCAAATTGCCTTTCGTCTTGTCCCGGAGGACATCGAGAAGGTCGATGAGCCGTTTGGCCAGGTCCAGATTGATGTCTTTTTCGCCCTTTTCCGGGCCTTCGATGAGTCCCAGCGTAAGAAGGGCTTGGGTGTAGAACGGCATGACCAGGGAGCCGAATTCGAGGGGAGGCAAAAATTCTTTTTTCGGGTGGTTGTCGTTGGATGGCATGTCTCTAATTCCTTTGTCTGGATTTCCGCTTAGCGGGCCTGATGATTCTTCTTGCGGAGCACGAGGCCGGCTACGATGAACTCGTCCAGATCCCCGTCGAGCACCCGGTCGACATCGCCCGTTTCGAGCTTTGTCCGCACGTCCTTGATCATCCGGTAGGGATGGAGGACATAAGAGCGGATCTGGTTGCCCCAGGCGATCTCGGACTTCTCATCCTTGAGCTTCTCGATCTTTTCGAACTTCTTTTCTTTTTCCTTCTCATAGAGACGGGCCATGAGGATTTTCATGGCCATCGCCTTGTTTTTATGCTGCGAGCGCTCATTCTGACATTGAACGACGATGCCCGTCGGGATGTGGGTGATGCGCACGGCTGAATCCGTCCGGTTGACGTGCTGCCCGCCTGCTCCCGAGGCGCGGTAAGTATCGATGCGCAAATCATCCGGATTGATGTTGACCTCGATCGTATCGTCGACTTCGGGATAGACAAAAACGGCGGCGAAGGACGTGTGCCGCCGCTTATTGGAGTCGAAAGGGGAGATCCGCACGAGGCGATGGACTCCGGATTCCCGGCTGAGCTTTCCGAAGGCGAAATCGCCCTCGATATGGATCGTGACGCTCTTGAGCCCGGCTTCCTCCCCCGGCTGGAAATCCAGGACTTCCGCTTTGAATCCGTTGCGTTCGGCGTACCTCAGGTACATTCTCAGCAGGATCTGGGACCAGTCCTGGGATTCGGTTCCGCCGGCTCCGGGATGAATGCTGAGGATGGCGTTCCGGGCGTCGTCGTGTTCGAAGAACAAAGCGCGCAGTTCGGCGTCCGATATCTCTTTCTCGAAGACGGCCAGGGACGCCGCCAGGTCGCTTTCGACGTTTTCACCCTCGCGGCTGAGCTCCAAAAGGACTTCCAGATCTTCTTTCAAGCGGCTTAAACGGGCGCCGTATTGGAGATCCCGTTCAAGGCCCTTTTTTCGCTGCTGAAGCGACTGCGATCTTTTCTTGTCCTGCCACGTCTCCGGCAGGGACAGATCATGATTTACGGATTCGAGTTCGGTTTTTTTCTGATCGAGGTCAAAGAAAACCTCGAATATCGTCGAATTTATCGAAGTCCGCCAGGGCCTGGGCCTGATATTCAGGGTATTTTTCGTTTGTCGTCATGGTTCTCTCTTTATCCATCGAATTTTTCAAGGGCCAGAATAAGAAATGGCGGGCGGAAAGTCAAGCTCGACCCGATAAGGGGAGCGCCAAAGCGGCTCTCACGGCCCGCGTAAGGCTCTGCGGCGGATTCCGTTCTTGACCACGAAATAAACGGTTTCCCGGCCGGCTGGCCCTTCGGTCACCACTCGCCGACGTAGTAGTGCAACGGGAAGGTGCGATAGGCGGCGGGGGGCATCTTCTCCGTCGTGTAGTAACCCGGCGGCGAATCGATCACCAGCGGGATCCGGTTGACGACCGTGGCGCAGGTCAATTCGACCGTGGCCGGCCTGGAGATCCTAACCTCGGTGTCGGGCTCGCCCCGGATGATCCAGTCATTGCGATCCGTCTCGCCCGGCGCGTAGACCTTGCCGATGCACTGGGTCTCGATGACCGGCCCCTGGACGGTTTCCGTGGTGACGACGGCGCTCATGCCCAGGGCGTGGCCCGCCGGGATCGTCTTCCCCAGCGTCGCGGAACGGATCTCCCTGTCGCTCGTCATGGGAACGAGTTTCTGCTTCATGGATCTTATGGTCCACCCCAGCTGAGAGCAGAGCCACTCGTTCGAATTCCACACGAAAGACGGCAGGGATTCCGCCTGGGCGATCTCCTTTTCGAACCGGTCCGGCGGGAGGCCGGCGCCGTGGACCTCCGCCAAAGCGATGCCGTAATCCTCCACGTTGTAGCTCGTGACGCCTTCGATCCGGTCGATCCGGTGCGTCGCCCCCGCGAGGACAGTGATCAGGTTCCCCCAGAACACGTCCTGGTAGCCCGAACCGCACAGGGTGCAGCCGTTCTCCTTGGCCAGCCTATCCAACTTGTTCGTGATGGCCGGCGACGTGGTCCAGGGATAGAAGGCCTCCTCGCAGGTCGAGATGGCGTTGACGCCGTGCCGCGCCGCCAGCTCGAAATGGGCAACCATGTCGTTCATGAGACTGGCGATGGCGAGCACGGCGATGTCGGCGTTGCACTCGGCGAATACCGCCTCCGCGTCGTTCCGGACCGGCACGTTGAGCTTCAATCCCAGGCTGGCCACGTCTCCGGCGTCCTTGCCCGCCACGGCGGGATTGGTGTCGATGACCCCCACGATCTCGGCGCCCTTGTCATGGAGGTAGCGCAGGAGGACGCGGCCCATCTTGCCGCAGCCGAATTGGATGACACGGATTCTTTCTCTCATTCATCACCTCCCCTGAAACGTTACATTCCTATCGTATTATCCGAGGGCGAGTTCGTCAAGACCGGGATCGAGGCCGGATGGAAACGGCTCCCGGATATGACCATATAACCATTGATAAATGCCCCCTGGGGAGATGGCCGGTTTTGCCGGGCGGCCATGCCGGGGGGACGGGCTTTCGGCGGAAGACGTGATCCGGTGATTCCTATTTCAAGCCCTTCTCCTCGAGCCACTCCTTGTTGTAGATGGTGCTCAGGTATCGGGAGGCGCCGTCGGGAAAGATGGTGACGATGCGCGCCGGCCGGTTGATCTTTTTCGCCAGCTGGCGCACTCCCCAGAGAGCGGCTCCGCTCGAACCGCCGGCCAGGATTCCCTCGTCCAAGGCCAGCTCCCGGGCTGTTTGGAATGCCTCGCGATCCGTCACCTGGAACATGTCGTCGATGACGCTGAAATCGGCGCATTGAATCAGGAACTCGTCGCCCAGTCCCTCGATCAGGTAGGGGCCGGGCTCGACCATCTTCCCGTGATGAAAATGCTCGTAGAAGATGGAGCCCACCGGATCGACGGCCACGACCTTGATCCTGGAGTCTTTCTCCTTCAAAAAGCGGGCGGTCCCGCCGATGGTGCCTCCGGTGCCGATGCCGGCGACGAGGTAGTCGATCCGTCCCTCCATCTGCTCCCAGATCTCGGGGCCCGTGCTTCGGTAATGGGCCTCGTTGTTGTCGCGGTTGTTGTGCTGATCGGGGAAGAAACAGCCCGGCGTCTCCCGGGCCATGCGCGGCGTGATATTGTTATAGCTGTCCGGATGAGAAGGCGGCAGCGAACTGTCCACCATGTGGACTTCGGCCCCCATCGCCCGCAACTGATCGAGTTTTTCCCGGCTGATGCGGTCGCGGACGATGACCTTCAGGCGATAACCCTTCTGGATGGCGATCATCGCCAGGCTCATGGCGGTGTTGCCCGACGAGTTTTCAATGATCAGGTCGCCCTTCTTGATCTTGCCCTCTTTCTCCGCCTTCTCGATCATGTAACGGGCGATCCGGTCCTTGCCGCTGCCGGTGGGGTTGAGGAACTCCAGCTTGGCGAAGACCTCGCCGGGAATGCCGCGGGCCGCGCGGTTCAATCTGACCATGGGCGTGCGGCCGATGACGTCGATGATGCTGTCGTAACAACGGTCCTTGTTCATTTGATCCTCGGGATGTCCGTCCTGGCACGAAAAATCGAAATCCGAAATCTATATCGAAACCACGGCATTGTAAAGGAAAAAACGATTCGGCGTTCCGCCACCTCCGGGCGCCGGAGGAGCGCCTCCCGGACGGCAACCGGCTCGGCGGCGGATTCAGTCCTTGACCGTGAAATAATCGACTTTCTTGTCGGCCGCCTTGAACTTCGCGATTTGGGCCGCAGCCTCATCTCTCGTTGCGTACGTCCCGATCCTCACCCTGTAGACTTTCTTCCGTTCGGCCGGCAGGGGATCAACCACGACGGCCGTGAATCCCTTTGCTTTGAATTCCCCGGCCAGTTTCGCGGCTGAAGCCCTATCTTCCCGGGCCCCGACCTGGATGCGATAAAGACCTGCGGAGGCCGCCGGTGTTTTCAGCGCGGGCTCGGAAACCGCCGCGGCGTCGGCTTCGGCCGGCGCGGATTTAGCTTCCTTGGGCTCCTCGGTTTTCAAATCCTCTCCGGCGGGAGCGGTCGTCTTCTGCGAGGCGCCGGGTTCATCGACGCGCGTTTTCAAAAGGTCCGTCCCCGGGGAGGGCGATTCGTTTTGGCCGAAAGAGAGATCTTCCATTTTTTGAGCGACGACATGAGTCGTCCCGGCGATCTGCGCCTGCTTCTTGCCCACGGAGACTCCGAGAAGAAAGACGAAGACCCCCAGCGCCAGGATGCCAAGGAAAATGAAGGCAAGAAGAGAGCTCGATATTTGTATCTCCCTGAACTCTTTGGTTTTCATGGCGGGCTATTGATTCTCCTTGCGCTCCGCGTAGCTGAAGGCTCTGAGGAGCTCCATCGGGAGCGGAAAAACGATGGTGGAATTTTTCTCCGTGGCGATTTCGGTCAACGTGCCCAAAAACCTGAGCTGCAGGGTTTGGGGATTCTGCGAGATGATGTTGGCTGCCTGGGTCAGCTTATCCGCCGCCTGGAATTCGCCGTCGGCGTGGATGATCTTGGCGCGGCGTTCCCGCTCCGCCTCGGCCTGTTTGGCGATGGCTCGCACCATGTTTTCCGGCAGGTCCACGTGCTTCATCTCCACGAGCTGCACCTTGATGCCCCAGGGGTCCGTGTGCTTATCGATAATCTCCTGAAGGGTGGTGTTCAATTTTTCACGTTCCGACAGGAGGTCGTCGAGTTCGACCTGTCCCAGAACGCTCCTCAGCGTCGTCTGCGCCAGCTGCGACGTGGCATAAAGATAATCCTGAACCTCGAGGATGCATTTCAACGGGTCCATGACGCGGAAGTAAAGGACGGCATTCACCTTCACCGAGACATTGTCCCGGGTGATGATATCCTGCGGCGGAATGTCCATGGTGATGAGCCGCAGGCTGACGCGGACGATGCGGTCGATGGGGGCGAAAACGAAGATGATTCCGGGCCCTTTGGGTTTCGACAGGACCCGCCCCAGACGGAAAATGACCCCCCGCTCATATTCCCTGAGGACTTTTATCGAGTTCAGGAGATAAAGGATGACCAAAGCGATAACGATGGCCGGAAACGTCACAAGATTCGACATGTTTTCCTCCTTCCAAGGACTCCCGGTCCAGGACAAGACCGGGTAATTTATAAATTTTAGACTTTACGGACGCTGATTTTCAAGCCATTGACCTGGACGACTTCGACCCTTTCGCCCTTGGCTATCGGTTCGGTCGCCTCCGCCTCCCATATTTCTCCGTGCACGAAGACCTTCCCGCCGGGGGAGATGTCCGTCCGGGCGACGCCGATTTCTCCGATCATGCCTTCCTTGCCGGTGACGGCGCGGCGGGCATGCGCGCGGACGACGATAACGACCAGGAAAATGAAGATCGTCGAGATGCCGGCCGCCACGGGAATGATGAGTTTCAGGCTGGGCCTTAATTCGGGGATCGGAGATTTGACGAGCATCATCGAACCGATGACCATGGAGATGACGCCTCCGATCGCCAGAACTCCGAAGCTCTGGACCTTGACCTCCACGATAAATAGGACGATGGCCAACAGGATGAGCAGGAGGCCGACATAGTTGATGGGCAGAATCTGAAAAGAAAAGATCGCCAAAAGAAGGGAAATCCCCCCCAGCACGCCCGGCAGAATGGCCCCCGGATGGGCAAATTCGAAATAGAGCCCCAACAGGCCCAGCATGAGCAGGATATATGCCAGGTTGGGATTCGATATGGTCAGAAGGAACCGCTGCCGAAAAGACATCGGATGATCGATGACCGCCTCGCCCTTGAGCGCCAAGGTCGTCTCCGTTCCGTCGAACCTTTTCAGCGTCTTCCCTTCCAGGCGGTCGAGGATCTCTCCGTCGTTCCTGGCCACGAAATCGATCAGGCCTCCCTTGAGGGCTTCCTGCTCCGTGAAGGACAGGCTTTTCCGGACGGCGTCTTCGGCCATCTGGATATTCCGTCCCCTTTTCTCCGCCAGCGTCTTTATGTAGGAGGCGGCGTCATGCGTCACTTTTTCCTCCATGGTCTTGTCCATGGACTGCCCCGTTATCGAGATGCCCACGGGATGGGCCGCTCCCGTGTTCGTGCCGGGCGCCATGACGTAGATGTCGCAGGCCACGCCGATAAAAAAGCCGGCGGAGGCCGAGCGCGCGCCGCTCGGGCTGACATAAGCCGCGACCGGGACCTTGGAGTTCACGATCTTTTCGATGATCTCACGCATCGACGTGTCGAGGCCGCCGGGCGTGTTGAGAGTCATGAGGAGCAGCTTGGCGTTTTCCCGCTCGGCCAAGTCGATCGTCTGGACGATATACTCCGAAGTGATGGGGTGAATCGGGGCATCAATCGTGATCTTGTATATGCCTGCCGGGCAAATCGCCGGCATGGCCAGAATGAAAAAAAACGCGAGAATTCTCTTTCGCACCCTGAAACTCATTATAGAGACTAATGTGAATCAAGTCAATCAGTTATAATTTATCTTGACTTTTGATTTTCAATAATTTAATTATAATCTATCCTGAAAGTTACGTAGGAGCTATTGATGATCAAGAATGATATCGCCCTGGCGATCGAAAAAAAAACCGAGTTCAGCCGGGCTAAATCATTGTTGATCGTCGAGGCCATCCTGGAATCTTTGAAAGAGGCCCTGGCCAAGGGCGAGAAAGTGGAGATTCGGGGATTCGGAAGCTTCAAGGTCGTCGCCAAGAAAACGGGCTTCGGCCGGGACATCCGCCGGCGAAAGCAAATCAAGATCGAAAAGGGCAAGCGAATAAAGTTCCGGGCCGGCCAGGAATTGAAAACCCCTTCCTTCAAAACAAAAGCTTGACGCCTCAACGGCCGTTCATGAGAGATCACGCCCAGGCGCGCCTTTCGTCGCCCGCGGGATTGAAAACGTATCCCCTCCGGGCGCGGAAGAGCAAGGTGGATGTCCGGAAGTTCGGCCGTCCGGTGAAACCTCACGACACTTTCCGTCAATTTTTAGGGAGCCTTCCCGATTTCCTGGCGGCCTCCGATTTCAGGGATTTCCTGCGCCTGATGCAAACGGCGCGGAAAAAAGGCAGGTCCATCCATTTCGCCTTCGGGGCACATGTGATCAAGGTCGGCCTGGGGCCCGTCCTTATCGATTTGATGAAGGAGGGATGGATCTCGGCCCTTTCAACGAACGGCGCCGGAATCATCCATGACTTCGAGATCGCCTACTGCGGCCTGACCTCGGAAGAGGTAAAAGACGAGATCAGGTCCGGGAGGTTCGGGATGGCCAGGGAAACCGGCCTGCTGCTCAACCAGGCCATAAACGCCGGAGCCGCGGAGGGGCTGGGCCTGGGCGACGCCGTGGGGCGGATGATCGCTGAATCCCGGTTTCCCCACCGCAGGCTGAGCGTCCTCGGCTCCGCCGCCCGCCTGGGTATCCCGGTCACGGTCCATGTCGCCGTCGGGACGGATATCATCCATTTCCATCCTTCCGCGAGCGGCGAAGCCATCGGCCAGACGAGCCTGCGGGATTTCTTCGTGTTCTGCCAGAGTCTGGAAAAAATGAACGGCGGGGGCGTCTTCATCAACGCCGGATCAGCCGTCATCCTGCCGGAAGTCTTTCTTAAAGCCGTTTCCTTCGTGAGGAACAAGGGGTTGAAGCTCGACGATTTTTCGACGGCCGTATTCGATTTCACCCGTCATTACCGGCCCGAACAAAACGTGGTCCGGCGGCCGCTGGGCAGGAAGGGGAGAGGGTTCTACTTTGTCGGCCCGCACGAGATCATGATCCCCCTCCTGGCGGCGGGGCTCAAGACCCTCGCTTAACCGTCTCCGGCGTCGGCGGAAAAGCGTTCTCTTCTCAACGGTCAACCCCGCGGGCTTTCGTTTTTTTCTTCAGGACTGCGTCCTGGGAGAGCTGTGCGAAAAGGCGTTTAGCCTGCTCCACGGTTTCGGCCAGGGTCCCCGATGTATCGACCGCATAATCCGCGTATCCCAGCTTTAGCCGGACGGGCATCTGCGAGCGGATTTTCCGCAAGGCCTCCGGACGGGCGATTCCGTCCCTGGCCATCAGCCTTTGGACCTGGACGTCCTTCGCGCAGAAAACGACAACAATCTTGTCGAAGTGCTTTTGAAATCCCGCTTCGATGGTCAGAGCGGCTTCAGAGACATAGATTCCGGTCCGGCCCTTGGATTCGAGATCTCGGATGGCTTCTTCCTCTTTTTCAAGGACCCGGGGATGGATGATGGCGTTGAGGCGCCGGCGCTCTTTCTCGTCGGCGAAGACGATGGAGCCGAGTTTCCCGCGGTTGACGGTCTTGTCCGCATTCAGGATGCCCGTTCCGAAGTGAGCAACGACCTCTTCCCATGCGGGCGCGCCCGGGTTCAAAAGTTCATGGGCGATTTGATCGGCGGATTGGACGAAGCAGCCCTTTTCCTCGAGGATTTTGGCGACGACGGACTTGCCGCAGGCGATTCCGCCTGTCAAGGCGACGGTCAGCACTCGGGCTTCGACTTATTCGCCGGCGGACGGAATTTAAATTCCTTGTTGAAGCGGACGGCGACGCCCTGCTTCTTGTTCTTTTGATTCGGTTCTTCCAGGCGGACGGTGATGCCGCCCAGGAAGAGGTTCATTTTCTCGCCCTCGGTCAGCTCCTTGGGCAGATCGATGATGAGTTTCAGCTTGGATCCGACGATGACTCCGGAGTCGAGGCAGAAGTAGGCTCCGCTCGACGATATGTTTTCCAGTTGCGTCGTTTCCTTGAAGCCGGCGCCGTGCGGAAGCTTCCCTTCGATGACGACGTTAAGAGGAAGGTCGAAGCGCCATTCCCTCCGGCGGTTGATCTCGAGATCCGCCGGAGCGGATTTCTTCTTTTTCGCGGGCGCGGCTTTTTTGCTGGCGAGCGTTTTTTTTGTCATGGCCTTCTCTCCATTTAAACTCGCTTAAAACAGAGCCGAATTGATGGCGTACAGGGCAAGCTGGAGACGGCTGTGCGTGTCCAGCTTGGCATAGATGCTCTTGATGTGCGATCGCACCGTGTTCTTGCTGATGAACATCAGCTCGGCGATCTCATCGTTGCTTTTGCCTTGGCCGATGAAGCGAAGCACCTGGAACTCGGTCGGGGTGAGCTGATCGAGCGTCTTTTCCTTGAGATCCCGTCCGACGACCGATATGATGCGGTCCATGATGCTCGACATCTTGTCCCGGGGAAGCCAGATTTCGCCTTTGTTGACGGCCTGAACGGCCTCGGTCAGCTGGTTTGAAGGATCATTGAGGTCAAAATAGCCCCTCGCCCCGGAGTTGATCAAATTGACGATTTCCTCGTGGGCTGGAATATTTCCCAGAAGCAAGAGCTGCGATTTGGCCTGGACCTTCGAAATCTCTTTAATGGCCTTGCAGATCTCCCTCATGTTGGGCAGGGGCTCCATGTTGGCAAAGAGGATGACTTCGGGCTTGAGTTTCTTGATGGACTCCATAAAAGTCTCGATCGTGCTTTTTTCGATGTTCAGCACTTCAAGGGAGGAGTCGTTCTCAAGAGCTCTGAGGATTCCCGACAAGATGATATCCGAGGGGCAAAAAATGAGAATCCGGATCTTTTTCTCTTCGGCAGCCTGGGCTTTCTTTTTTTCCATATTTCTCCTCACCCCTTTTGACGGTTTCCTCTCTTTCCGTTGGTCTCTAAATCGTGATTTTTTAATAAATTCTATCCAAGGATCCAACCCTTGTCAAGAAAAGAAAGAACCGGGAGGGTTCGCGAAAACGACTCGGGGGGAGGGGTCGGCGCCGCCGACCCGGCGGAAGGAGGGCAGGGAACGGGGGCCGCCTTCAGGCGCTTTGGGGCGCAAGGGGCTGGAGCTTGTAGCTGCGGTCCAGCCGGACCGCCACGAGCTGTCTTTTCTCTTTGGACGAGCCGGACTTGACGTAAACGACCGTCCCGGAAACCAGGAGTTTAAGCGGTTTCTCCAGGATGAGCGTCCGGGGTATATCCAGGGTAAGAAAGACCTTTGAGCCGATCATCAGGGGAGCATTGAGCCAGAACGACGCTTCCTGGGCGCTGATCGTCTCCAGTTCGGATGTCTCGTCTATTTTTTTCCCTTCGGCGTCGTATCCCGAAACCAAAGCTGGAAGAGAGAGCTCAAACATCCGCTCTCTCTTCGCAACTCTGGCCGTGCCTTGGATGGAGGGTTTGAATAAGGACTTATCGACGTTCATTTCCGTGGCCATTTTCTCAATCCATCGGATCCCGATCAATCCCTTTAGGGGATGAAATCGAGGGTGATATTTTCTTCCGGATTCTCATCGAGAAAGGCTAAGCTCCTTCATTGCCGCTCCCGTCCCTCCGCGCTGGGCTGGGGCCGGCCGCATACCGGGAAGACGCCGGAGAACCGGAACGTTTCTCATGGGCAGGCGGCTTCCTCGTTTTCCGGCCGGATAATATATTCGCTTTCGAGGCGAATGGAAACGTAAACGTCCTCTTCCGGCCCTCCCGGAGCTTCAACGAACACGACTTTACCGCGGATGGCGAGCCGGAGGTTGGCCGCGCCAGCGAGCTTGGGCGGCAGATCGATGGTCAACCTGAGCCGGGAGCCGACGCCGACGAAATTTTTCATGGAGAAAGAAGCCCCCCTCGCGCTCATGTAGGACAGGATGGCCTCCTCGCGGAAGGCCGCGCCGAGGGCATCGTTGCCCTCGATCCACATGCGCAGGGGGAGTCTGAAACCCCGTTCTTCCCTGATTTTCTGTCTGGAGAGGACCTCGCCCATCGTTTTCTTTAGCATATTCGCTTCCTTTTCCTTTTGGAGATGTTACGATCGCATGGCTCATTCGATCGGTCAATCACCCCTATGGATGAAATGAGGGGGGATTTTCGGCTCACCCGAATCGGTACGAGCGGGGAGGCGGTGTTGAAGGCGGAAATTTCCCGCCTGACGGGCGTTCTCCCGAGGTTCCTTGACAAAAAAAGGGGCGGCGATTAGAATGACCGGAGAATTCGAGAAGAAGGAAAAAACGTGACTGACAACGAACGACTGGTCAAGCAAATCACCGCCAAAAGCGAAGATTTTTCTAAGTGGTATATCGAAATTATCCGCAAGGCCGAGCTCGCGGACTACGCGCCGATGAAAGGCATGATGGTCATCAGGCCCTATGGATATTCCATCTGGGAGCACATCCAGAGTCTTCTGGACGGCCGGATCAAGAAGTCCGGGCATGTCAACGCCTATTTCCCGCTGTTCATACCCGAGAGTTTTCTGCAAAAGGAAATGGAGCATCTCAAGGGCTTCGCCCCGGAAGTGGCCTGGGTGACCCAGGGAGGCAACGACGAGCTGGAGGAACGGTTGGCCGTGCGGCCGACGAGTGAAGCGATTATCGGCCATATGTATTCGAAATGGATCAAGTCCTACCGTGATCTTCCCGTTTTGATCAATCAGTGGGCCAATATCGTCCGCTGGGAAAAAGTGACCCGGCCATTCCTGCGGACGACCGAGTTCCTCTGGCAGGAAGGCCATACGGCCCATGAAACGTACGAGGATGCCCAGGCGGAAACGATGCGCGTCTTGGACATGTACAAGGAATTCGTGGAGAACGACCTCGCCGTCCCGGTCCTGGCCGGCAAGAAAACGGACCGAGAGAAATTCGCCGGGGCCCTGGACACCTACGCCATTGAAGGCCTGATGTCCGACGGCAAAGCCCTTCAAATGGGAACTTCGCATAACCTGGGCCAGCATTTCGCCAAGGTCTTCAACATCCGTTACGAAGACCGCGGCCAAAATCTTCAGTTCGTCTGGCAGACGTCCTGGGGAGTGTCCACGCGGCTGATCGGCGCGCTGGTCATGTCCCACGGCGACGATTCGGGCCTGGTTTTTCCGCCGAGGGTGGCGCCGACGCAGGTTGTCATCATTCCCATTTCCATCGGCAACTGGCGGGAGTCCATCCTGCCGACGGCCGAGCGGATCGCCGCCGGCCTCGGCGGGCAGGGTCTAAGAGTCAAGCTGGACGCCCGCGAGGAATTCACCCCGGGATGGAAATTTTCCGAATACGAGATGAAGGGCGTGCCGCTCCGGCTCGAGATCGGTCCCAGGGACGTCAAAAGCGGCCAGGTGGTTCTCGTCCGCCGCGACACCAAGAGCAAGGAAAGCGTTCCGCTGTCCGCCCTGTCCGATAAACTCCCGGCCGTCCTGGATGACATCCAGAAATCCCTCTATGAGAAAGCGCTGCGATTCCGGGAAGATAGCACCCACGAGGTCGGCGGCTACGAGGAATTCAAGGACGTCATGGAAAACAAACGGGGTTTTATCCGCGGCGGCTGGTGCGGGGATCAAGCCTGCGAAGACAGGATCAAAGAAGATACCATGGCTACGATCCGCGTTATTCCGTTCGACCAGCCGTCGACGGCCGCGGGCGTGAAGTGCGTGTGTTGCCGCAAGGATGCCCGGGCCATAGCCTGTTTCGCCAGGGCCTATTGACGCCGGGGATGGATCCGGAGCGGGTCTGGAACAAGACATCGGCCCCGGAGGGACGGGGATTTACAAGCGCGCGGGCGAGGGATTCGATGGAAGACGAATATGAATCCGCCCGGGAACGGATGGTTGAATTCCAGATCCGGAACCGGGGTATTCAAGACGCGAGGGTTCTTCGGGCGATGTCCAGGATCCCGCGGCATCTCTTTCTGGCGGATGAGCTCAAGGCTTACGCTTATGCGGATGAGCCCCTTCCGATCGGCGAGGGCCAGACGATTTCCCAACCCTATATCGTTGCTTATATGACCGAGGTCCTGAAACTCCTGGGAAACGAAAAGGTCCTTGAGATCGGCACGGGTTCCGGGTACCAGACGGCGGTTTTAGCCGAGTTGGCGCGCGACGTCTACACGGTCGAGCTGATCAGCCGACTATCGATCAGGGCGCAGGAGAAACTCGGGGCCATGGGATACCAAAACGTTCATTTCAAGGTCGGCGACGGATCGGAGGGCTGGCCGGATTTCGCCCCCTTCGATGCCATTATCGTAACGGCGGCGCCCTCTTCGGTTCCGAGGTCGCTGGAAAGCCAGCTTGGAGTCCCAGGGCGGATGGTCATCCCCGTCGGATCGGAGTTCCAGGAGCTCATTCTGGTCACAAGGAAAAAAAGGGGGTTCAAAAGGCAGCGGCTTCTTTCCGTCCGGTTTGTTCCCCTGGTCACCGTCCAATGAACCATCCATCGGAAAGGATCGTCCGGGCCGTGCGGCGGCGCATTTCCCATGCCGGGAAACGGCTGGCCTTCGGCCTGCTTATCGCCAGCCTCTCCGCCCACGCCCTCGGCGGCCCATCCGGCCGGGAAAGGTTTGTCCGCATCGTGCTGCCCGGCGGCGCGGCGATCACCGCCGAGCTGGCGATCACGGTTGAGGAAAGGGCGCGAGGACTCATGTTCAGGGATAACATCGCTCCTGACCAGGGCATGCTCTTCGTGTTCGAAGAGCCCGATCTTCACGGCTTCTGGATGAAAAACACGCGGATCCCCCTCGATATGCTGTGGCTGGACTCGGACAAGCGGATCGTCCATATCGAACGGGATGTTCCGCCCTGCGTCGCGGAACCCTGCCCGACCTACGTGACGAGGATTCCGGCCAGATACGTCCTCGAACTCAAGGGCGGAAGCGCGGAAGCCCGCGGCCTCAAGCTGTATGACCGGCTTGAGTTTATCCTACCTTTCCGTTTGAAGTAACCCCCCGGGACGCCCCGAGTCCGGCGGCCCGGGTCGCGGTTTGTCCGCCGCTCCCTCTCGAGAAAAACGCCGCTCCGGAAAGGACCGATTTTCAGGAACGGGAAACGAATATTTCCAGTTCTTTCGCGGCCTTTTGGGAAGCCTGTAGGTTTCCCAAAAGGCCGTCGATGCCCCGGAACTCTTCTTTCATCCGTTGCGCGGCCTCGGGAGAACGAAGGATCCTCAGGGCTTCGGCGGAAAGGTTGTCCGCCGTGAAACCGCCTTGGATGAGCTCCGGGACGATTTCCTTCCCGGCCAGGATATTGACGATGCTGAACCTGCTGATCTTGAGGAGCCTCCTGCCCATCGCGTAAGAAAGAGGCGACACGCGGTAAAAAACGATCAGGGGCGTTTCCAGAAGCGCCGTCTCCAAATTAGCCGTGCCGGAGGCGGACAGAACGAGGTCCGCCGACGCCATGGCCTCATAGCCGTCCCGGTCGAGGATCAGGACGTCATCGTGTTTTCCCGACAGGTATTTTTCGACGGCCTCCCGCTCCAGGCCCTCGGCCAGGACAAGGACCCACTGGACGGGGATCTCCCGGCTGATCAGGGGCAGGGTTTCGGCCAATATCGGCATGTGACGTTCGATTTCGCTCCGGCGGCTGCCGGGGAGGAGAGTGACGATCCTGCGGGCGGGATCAAGGCCGTATTTGGCCAGAAATTGTCCGCGGCCGAGATTCCGCCGGATCATTTCCCGCAATGGATGGCCGACGTAAACGGCGGGAATAGCGCGCTTTTTGTATATCTCTTCTTCGAAGGGGAAGATGAGCATCATTCTGGACACATACCGGGCTATTGTCCGGAGTCTTCCCGGCCTCCATGCCCAGACCGTCGGGCTGATATAGTAGAGCACGGGAAGGCCGATCCGCCTGAGTTTTTTGGCCAGGCGAAGGTTGAAGTCGGGAGAATCGATCAGGACCGCGGCCCGGGGCCGTCTGGCTTCCGCCTCGCGAAGAACCCGGCGGAAGATTTTCCGAATGCGGGGAATCTGCGTCAGAATCTCCGCGAGGCCGACGACGGCCAGATTCTCCGCGGGACATAGGATTTCGACGCCTTCGCCGGCCATTCCCTTTCCTCCGATGCCGAAAAAACGGCAGAGCGGATCGAGCTTGCGGAACTCCCTGACCAGCGCGGCTCCATACTTTTCTCCGGAAGCTTCACCGGCGACGATGAGGACGGAGTCCATCAGTTCTTGCCTTTGGCGAAGTGGATAATCTTGGGCATCTTTTTGGGATCCTGGCCGTAATAAAAAAGCCACTTGTCGTAACTCTCTTGTTCCATGTAGACCTTGAACGATTTTTTCCCGGACGGGCTGACGACGCCCAGTATCCTGGGATTCTGGATGGATTCCAGGGCGCTTTCCGGGGCCACGAGGACTTGCTGGCCCGAGGCCGGCGCTTGTCCCTGCGGGATTGAGGCCGTGAATCCCTCGGCGGCCAGGACAAGATTCCACGTCCCGGCTTCGGTCATCGGTTCCGGGTAGATCTTGCGGATAAACTTTTTTTCTTTGAGTTCCTTCAATCCGGATGGAAATCGGCCGGGATTCTTCAGCTGATAGAGGCGGACGGCCTCAACATACTGCTTTCCCCGGAAAATCAGCTCCTCCTCCTTTTCCCGTTGAAGCTCGGTCTGCCAGACAGGAAGGGCCGTCAGGAGGGCCAGGGACATAACGAGGACAACCATCATCAGGATGATGAGGATATAACCGTCATTCCGCGGCGAGAATTTATCCGGGGAAAACGCGCCGGGAAAAGTCACCATGTGTTGTAAAGTGTCCCGTCCTGGGCCTTGATTTCCGATCCGGACTTGACGTCCACGATACCCAGGCTTTCGGGCATGACATATTCATCCGTGGGCGGCGTCTCGCGGATTTCGAGCCAGGTGGACGCGGACTTGGTGATGGGATCGACGGGGATCGACCTGAGGTATTTCTCGTCCACGAGCGTCTGGAGGGAAGCGGGATATTTGCCTTTATCCTGGCAATATTGGTCGATCAGCTTGCGCATCTGGAAAAGGTCCTCCTTGAGGACCGCCTCGCGGGCCCTTTTGGCGGCGGACTGGTATTGGGGAAGTCCCATGCCGACGAGGATCCCGATCAGGCTGAAGACGATGATGATCTCGATCAGCGTGAAGCCTTTCATCCTGCCGTCGCGTTTCATCGCTTTTCTTTTACCACTCCCTGTATTTGCTGCCGTCCAGGGCGGTGGCGCGGCTTTTCGTGTAAACATCGTAGACGTTTTCTTCGCCCCATGTCTCTTCATCCGGATCATCCTGGAAGGAGCGGAGACCCCAGTCCGTGGAGTTGGTCATGGGATCGATGGGAATGCGCCGAAGGAACTTGACGATTCTCGTTTCGGATTCACCCGTTTTCCTCAACCCGCCCGCCGACGCCTGCCCGGATTCCGTTTCTTGCTTGACTTCCACGCCGTTGACGAGAGTCTCGAGGTCCGGGGGATAGCCTTCGCTGTCGTCCTCGATCTCGATTCTCTTGTCATCGGCCAGCTTTTTATAGGCGTCGAGCGCCCCGCGGATGATCCGGAGGCTCCGGCGGAGCTCGATCTCTTTATCGCGTTGCAGGGAGGTTTTTGCGACGGGCATGACCGCCGAAGCCAAGATGGCGAGGACGGTCAGGGCGACGATCATCTCGATTAGAGAAAAGCCGGCCCTTCGGAAATCGTCCTTTCTCATGGCGTTTCCGAAAATATTATAGAGGAAATCAGAACTTGTGTCTATCGCGGCCCCGGCGGCCGTTGAAGGACCCCCGGTTTCTCGGATAGGTTTCGCCCCCGGGCTCGGGACAGTTGGGTTTTGACGGATCCTCTTCCAGGGCCTTTTTGCTCAGCCGCACTTTTTGATCCTCGCCGATGCTCACGCACTTGACCTTGATCATGTCGCCGATCTTGAGAAAATCGCGGATATTGTTGATCCGGTAGGGAGCGACCTCGGAGATGTGCAGCAATCCCTGGACGTTCGGGAGTATTTCGACAAAAGCCCCATATTCTTCGATCCGGACCACTCTGCCCGTATAGACCTGTCCGACTTCGGCCTCGGCGGTGATCTCCCGGATCATGTCCATGGCCTTTTCGGCGGCCGCGCTGTCCGTATGCGCGACCGTGATCTTGCCGTTGTCGCCGATATCGATCTTGGCGTTAGTCTGGGCGACGATCTTTTTGATGACTTTTCCGGCGGGCCCGATGACCTCGCTGACTTTTTCCGGATTGATGAACAGCGTGAAAATCCGCGGGGCGTAAGGGGATATATCGGGCCGCGGGGCGGGCAGCGCGCCCTTCATCTTGGCCAGGACCTGGAGACGGGCGTCCCGGGATTGATAGATGGCTTCTTTAAGGATTTGCGGGCTGACGCAGGGGAGCTTGAGGTCGAGCTGGATGGCCGTGACGCCTTTCTCTGTCCCCGTGACCTTGAAGTCCATGTCTCCGAAGTGGTCCTCGAGACCGGCGATGTCGGTCAATATGGCATGGCGATCGCCTTCCTTAACCAATCCCATGGCGATGCCGGCGACGACCATGGAGAGCGGGACGCCGGCGTCCATGAGCGACAGAACGCCCCCGCAGACGGTCGCCATGGAGGAGGAGCCGTTGGATTCCAGGATGTCCGAGACGATCCGGATCGTGTAAGGGAATTTCTCCTCGTTGGGGATCGAGGGCAGGATGCCTTTTTCGGCGAGGGCGCCGTGGCCGATCTCGCGCCTTCCCGGCGCGCGCAGGAACGAAACTTCGCCGACCGAGAAGGGGGGAAAGTTGTAGTGGAGCATGAATCTCTTCTCGGCCTCGACGCCGAGGCCGTCCAGCCTTTGGACGTCCTCGAATGTCCCCAACGTGACCGTGGCCAGGCACTGCGTTTCACCCCTGGTGAAGAGCGCCGAGCCATGCGTCCGGGGCAGGATTCCGAGTTCGATGCTGATGGGACGGATATCCGTGAACCCCCTGCCGTCGGACCTCTTGCGCTGATTGAGAACCATGTCCCGGACGAGTCTTTTCTGAAGATCGTAAAAGATCTCCTTGGTTTCGGAGATCTCTTCATTGTTGTCTTCCGGGATTTTCGCCAGCAACGCGCTGAGGATAAGCGAGATTTCATGCTCGCTCTGCTTTTTTACGGGAATCTGGATCGACCGGAGGAGGTCCGTCGTAACTTCTTGTTCGATGGCTGCCGTTTTTTCGGGGCTCAGGGTTTTGGGGGCGAACTCCCTCTTCTGGATATTGAGCTGCGCGTAGAGGTCTTTCTGGGCCTGGATGATCTTCTGGATGGCTTCCTGGGCCAGGACGATCGCCTCGATGATCTTGCTTTCTTCGACCTCGGTCGCTCCGGCCTCGATCATCACCACGCCTTCCTCGGAACCGACGACGACCATGTTCAGGGCGCTGCGGGACAGGTCCGAGGCCAGGGGGTTGATGACGAGCTGGCCGTCGATCAGGCCGATCTTGACGGCGCCCAGAGGGGTGGTGAAGGGGATATCCGAAAAATAGAGGGCCGCCGAGGCGCCGATGATGCCCAGCGTATCCGGTTCATTTTCGAGGTCGGCCGACAGAAGGAGACCGACGATCTGCGTGTCGAAAAAATAGCCCCCTGGAAAGGAGGACCGGATCGGGCGGTCGATCAGCCGGCTGACCAGGATTTCCCGTTCGGACGGCCTGCCCTCGCGCTTGAAAAACCCGCCGGGAATCTTTCCGGCGGCGTACGTGTTTTCCCGGTAGTCGACGATGAGGGGCAGGAAGTTCTTTTCCGCCTTCATCTCCTTTCTGGAGGTCGCCGTCACCAGCATGATGGTGTCGCCGTAGCGGACGATGGCGGAGCCGTCGGCCTGACGCCCGACTTTTCCGATTTCGATGCTTAAAGGACGATTGTTGATTTCGATATTGATTGTGTGGGACATTGTAAGACTCTTAAGGATCGAAGCTCGATTACTTCCTGAGGTTCAGCTTCTGAATAAGCTGTTCATAACGGCCGACATCGTTTTTCTTGATATATTCGAGCAGCCGTTTTCTTCGCCCGACCAGCTTCATCAACCCCGCGCGGGAATGAAAATCCTTTTTATGCGAGGAAAAATGTTCGATCAGCAGATTGATCCTCTCCGTTAAGAGAGCGACCTGGACTTCAGGAGAACCCGAATCGTTGGCGTGGGCCTGGTTTTCCTGAGTGATCTTGGTTTTGACTTCTTTCGTAAGCACTCTATGTTACTCCTTTTTTTTTCGGCCATATGATAGCAGAAAACAGATTGAAGGTAAATCTCTATTTTGAATTGATTTCCAGACAGGGGGGCCGTCGGATCGGCGTCTTCGCCGGGGGGGGAACGGCTATTTGGAGGCTGTCAGGATCTTTTTTCTGTGGAGGAGCTGACGGGCGTAGCGGGATGTGAATCCGCCCTGGTTTTCCTTGACTTGGGCGATCTTTTCCTCGATCTCGGCAAGCGTCAGCGATTTGATTTTTTTGCGCCGGGGATTCGCGGGAGCTTCGGACGCGGCCGGCGGAGTTCCGGCTTTTTTGTCAACGTTGGTCTCTTCAGCCATTGTCATTTCCTTTCGGATTCTTCTTTGAATTATGAAAAAATCGAATCCGCGCGCCTAGCATAGCAGATTTCCCCCCGCCGTGGCAAGCGCCTTGCCTTCAAGAAAAGAATCTTGTATAGTCAAGCGGCCGTGTATGTTTTGTATTCCATCCTCCTCGGCGTGGCGCTCTTCGCTTATCTTCCGTTCTACGCCGTCCGGATGAAAATATCCCGGAAAGGCCGCGTTTTTCTTAAGGAGCGGCTGGGATTCGGGCCGCCCGTCCCCAACGCGGACGGGGATTCTTTGTGGATCCACGCCGTCTCGGTGGGCGAAGTCCTTTCGCTCCAGAACCTTGTCAAGGATCTCAAGGCCGGGCATCCCGAGTGGGACATCTATTTTTCCTCGTTGACGGACGCCGGAATTCGTCAAGCCACGGACAAACTCGGCTCGAGCGCCCGCGTCTTCGTCGTCCCCCTGGATTTCGCCGGATGCATCCGGCGGATACTCAGGGCTATAAAGCCCGGAATCCTCGTGCTGGCGGAATCCGAATTCTGGCCCAACCTTCTTCGCGAAGCCAGCCGGGCGACCCGGGGAATCATCGTCGTCAACGGGAGAATCTCCGAACGTTCCTTCCGCAGGTTCAGGCGTTTCAGGCCACTGGCGAAAAAGCTCCTGGGCCGGGTGGATGTTTTTCTCGTTCAAACCGCCGATGACAAGGAGAGACTCGAAAATCTCGGCATGGATCCGGGACGTATCCGCGTATCGGGGAACCTGAAGTGCGAAACGCGCCTGCCGTCCTTCACCGCGGAGGATCTGGGCCGGATGAAAGGCGCCCTGGGGGTCGTCGCCGGAAGCATGGTGGTCGTCGCCGGAAGCACGCATAAGGGAGAGGAGGAACAGCTCTTGGAAGCCTTTTCCAAGGCGCGGAGCCGGAACACGGAACTCCGCCTGATTCTGGCGCCGCGGCATATCGAAAGGACGGCGGATCTGGAAAAAATGGCGCGGGGCATGGGCTTTCGCGTCGAGCGGAGGACGCAAGCCGGCTCGGGCACGCCG
>Ga0228535_1002109_pt1 | contig 21630 bp, 20 predicted proteins | sample SJ1metagenome_FD_168457 | JGI IMG/M metagenome (GOLD analysis project Ga0228535, IMG submission 168457) | Enriched culture of PCE-dechlorinating microbial communities from Ithaca, New York, USA - SJ1 | ecosystem: Engineered > Modeled > Simulated communities (microbial... > Unclassified | place... | reverse complement strand
TATTTTAAACATCGGTAAAAAAACTTTGGCTTCACAGTTCCTAAAGTCAGTGAGGGGCACTTAAACAGGTATCACAAACAGGGGATAATTTTATTTTTTAAAAACCCAAAGTAACTTGACGCTATCGATGATAAAAAAGGATTTGACGCTTAAGATGTTATCGGTTAAGATGGAATAAAAGTTAATATAAAAGGGGAGCTGGGTGGACCCGGCTGAGAGGGCATTGGTAATGCCGACCCGTTACCTGATCTGGATAATGCCAGCGTAGGGAAAAGTTGTTGGACTAATATCGACTGCTCCTGCCTGGAGCGGTTTTTTAGTATTTGAAGGGAGGTTTATGGACGTGACGATAGTAAATCTAAGCCTGCAGGTTCTGCCCAAAGTTCCGGAGGACCGGACATATGCGGTTGTTGACGAGGCGATCAAAGTTATACAGGAATCGGGGGTGAAATACCTGGTCGGCCCCATGGAAACTACGATGGAAGGCGATCCTGACACCTTGTGGGAGGTAGTAAAAAAAGCCCAGGAAGCCTGTATCAAAGCAGGAGCTTCCAGGGTAATGTCGATCATAAAGATTGATTATAAACCGGAAGGCGTTACGATAGAAGAAAAGATACATAAATACCGCAGCCTGTGACGGAGGAGAAATATTATGAGAAAATACCTGCCCTCATTAAGTGTTTTCCTTATCCTGCTGGGAATATGGGAATTTATTGTGAAGTGTTTTGAAATTGAGAACTATATACTTCCTGCACCCAGTCAAATCGGAGGCGCTTTAAGGACAACATCTTCTTTGTTGTGGCAGCACAGCCTGCAGACTGTGGTTGAAGCCCTGTTAGGGTTTGCCCTTGCTGTCGCGTGCGGCCTTTTTCTCGCCGCCGTGATGGGTTTGGCGCCGCGGGTGAAAAGAACGCTCTATCCGCTTGTGATAATTAGCCAGACAGTACCTATCATTGCCCTGGCGCCTCTTATGATAATCTGGTTTGGTTATGGCATGCTGCCCAAAGTTGTTGTAGTGGCCCTGGTGTGTTTTTTTCCGATAACGGTCAGCCTGGTGGAAGGACTTGGAACGATCGACCCGGATATGGTAAAACTGCTTCTGGTCATGGGCGCGTCGCGCTGGCAGATTTTTAAGAAAGTCCAGTTCCCGGGGGCGATGCCCTCTTTCTTTGCCGGGATGAAGATAGCAGCTACCTATAGCATTATGGGCGCCGTAATCGGAGAGTGGCTGGGCGCTTCTGCCGGACTGGGCATATACATGACCCGTTCGATGCATTCATTTCTTACGGAACAGGTTTTTGCCGCTATAGTTGTGGTCTCGTTTTTAAGTCTTCTCCTGTTTGGCTTCGTAGAAGGGGCGGGAAGAATTTTCATGCCCTGGTATTATCAACAAAAAAAAGGAGTTGTTCAAGAGTGAAGAGGATTATCTGCCTGGTCGTATTTATCTTTCTAATGTTTACTATGACAGGGTGCAGCAGTGTTTTTCCGGGCAAAAAAGAAGAAAAGCCTGCACTGATAAAAACCAGCGTAATGCTGGACTGGACTGTTAATACCAACCATACCGGCCTGTATGTGGCTAAAGAGAAAGGGTATTACGCAGAAGAGGGCCTGGAGGTGGAAATACTGCAGTCCGGCGACCCGGGGCCTGCCCAGCTCATAGCAGCGGGCAAACTTGATTTTGGCGTCAGTTACCAGGAACAGGTGACCCACGCCCGCGCTTCCGGGATACCCCTGGTTTCCCTGGCCGCTGTGATCCAGCATAATACTTCGGGGCTTGCCTCGTTAAAGGAAGCTAACCTGCTGCGCCCCCGCGACCTGGAGGGGAAGCGTTACGGCGGCTGGGGTTCACCGGCGGAGCATGCCGTGATCGAAGCTGTCATGACTAAAGACGGGGGTAATCCCCAGGAGGTTGAATTTATTGATATCGGCGCTGCCGACTTTTTCTCCATAATCGGCAAGAGCGTGGACTTTACCTGGATTTTTCAGGGCTGGGACGGCATCCAGGCCGAACTTAAGAACGTGCCGCTTAACATCATTATGTTGAAGGATTTTGATGATGCGCTCGACTACTATACACCTACTATTGCGACAAGTGAAAGCATGATAAAGGAAAAACCCGACCTGGCAAGAAAATTTATGCTTGCAACAAGCCGGGGGTATGAGTATGCTATAGCGCATCCGGAAGAGGCGGCCAAGATACTGTTGAAATACGCTCCGGAACTAAATGCCGAGCTGGTAATGGAGAGCCAGAAGTGGCTGAGCGCACAGTACCGGGCCGATGCCCCGCAGTGGGGGTGGCAGGAAAAAGAGGTGTGGGAACGCTATGCCACCTGGATGTATGAACGGGGACTGCTTTCTAAAATGATAGAAACGGACAAGGCCTTTACCAATGATTTTCTGCCTAAAAGGTGAGAAAATGAAAAAATACCTGGAAATCAAAAGAATAACAAAAACATACTATAATCCACCCGGGGATAATGGACAGCCAGTAATGATGCCGACCCTCGACGGTATATCCTTTACCGTGGATAAGGGGCAGTTTGTAAGTATCATCGGGCCCAGCGGCTGCGGGAAAAGTACGCTTTTCAATCTTATCAGCGGTCTGGAAAAGCCGGACGACGGCAGAATACTCCTGGAGGGGCGGGATATAACCGGAAAGAAGGGGCATGTGTCCTATATGTTACAGAAGGACCTGCTTCTTCCCTGGCGCAGCATCCTCGATAACTGCACCCTGGGGCTGGAACTGCAGGAGATAGCTCTTAGGGAGGCCCGGGAGAAAGCCCGGAGCCTCCTGGCAGAATTTAACCTGGCCGGGTATACGGGCAGTTATCCATTTTTGCTTTCCGGAGGGATGCGGCAGAGAGTGGCGTTTGCCCGAACCATGCTGTCAGGCAAGGAAGTCCTGCTTCTGGACGAACCTTTTGGCGCCCTCGATGCCTATACAAAAAGTGAAATGCACGATTGGCTGGCGCAAGTCTTGCAGAAGCACCGTTCTACCGTTTTGTTTATAACTCATGATGTGGAAGAAGCCCTGTTACTTTCCGACCGGGTCTGTGTTCTCAGTGCCCGGCCTGCTGCGGTCAAACTTGAGCTGGTTGTTGACCTGCCAAGGCCCCGCTCGCGTGATATGCTGGTTTCAGACAAATTCATAGAGTTAAAGAAAAATATAATGGACGTCCTTTTTGCTGATAAACAAAGCCTGGCTGTTAACTGACAGCCGGGCTTTATATTGGACTGCAATGCTATAATGAAACTTATATTCAAATGAAACTCAGATTCAAATGAAACTCAGATCCAAATGAAACTCAGATCCACCGGTTTAACCAGTACTTTTCAAAGGCAAGTTTAGACCAGTAGGCTGACCTGGTAGGTTTGTGGAGGGTAATTAAAGGAGCGGGTTTGCGATAATAGTGTAAAGTGGAATAACGGGCCCGACCGAACCCTGTGTTCATAATTCAGACGCCTTTCCCCGTATAGCGGTGAACCGGTTTCTTGCCTCTGGCCTGCAGGGCGATGTTCCTGGCTGCCACCTCAGCCTGGTAATGGGCGAAGATACCGGCCTTGGGGGCATCAACTCCCATTACAGGGAGTTTGATTGCGGCGGAATCTCCTACCGCATATACATCAGGATGAGCTGTACGCAGCTTATATAAGTCTACTTTCACCCAGCCGTCCTCATCAACCAGATCTGTTTCACGCAGGGCCTGAGGGGTTCGGTGTGTGGCTATGCCCAGGAAAAGGTCGCCTTGGACATTGCCGTGATCGAGTATGAGATTGCCGGGTTCGAGCGCCAGCACCTTGGCCTGGGTTCGCAGTTGTATACCGCGTTCTGCGAGCATTTTCCTGACACTTTGTCCTACCAGCGGTCCGGCCAGCGGTTCGGGAGTCGGTTCCGGTGTGACAAGAGTCAGCTTTACTTTAGCGCGAAGTCGGCTCCGACGGAAAAACTCGTCCAGCAGCAGCATCATTTCGGTAGGCGCCGGAGGGCATTTAAAGGGAAGGCTGGAAATGAACATGACGATATGACCTTCCCGGAAATGGGTAAGCGCCTGCGCGGCATCACTTGCGCCTTTAAAGTCGTAGATATTGTAAGCATATTCATTAAAGCCCGGGACTGTTTCCGGGCAGTACTCCGCACCCAGTGCAATGATCATGTAGTCGCAGGATAGTGTCCCCCTGTCCGTGACCACCTGTTTTTTTGCGGGATCGATGCTTTTAACCTCGGCGTGGAGAAACTCCACACCTTTTTCCTCCAGCCTGCTCAAGTCTCGTGTTATGCTTTCGGGTTTCCTTTCTCCTATCAACATTAAGGGATAGGAAGAGGCAAAATAGTGCTTGTCCTCCTTGTCCACGACAGTTACCAACATATCGTCACCCAGGGCTTTTTTAAGGACCTGCGATGCAACAATGCCGCCGATACCGCCGCCGAGAATGAGAGTTTTGTATCCTGGCATTTTCCCACCGCCATAAATTTTTTCTATAACAAGTATACCTCCCGGGCTTGTTTTTATACTGAGCACAAAAAGAACAGCATGTTAACAAACCATATTTATTGTTAATAAAAAGCCCGTCTGATGACTGAGGGACAGGTCTATAACGGGACGGCGCGAATAGAAGGACGTAAAGCGAACAAAATAAATGCAGGACTTTTGTGAAAAAGGAGGATGAAGGGGGGACCATGAATAATCTCACTTATGACCAGATTTTTGGAAGACTGGTTAAGTCTGCCTTTGAGGACCGCTTGGACCAGGAAGCAGAAAAACTAAATCCCCGGGGAGATGTAGAACTGGAACATTATATCAAGTATGCTTCCGGTCAGGGCGAGCAGGACAGGGTTGTCTTCAAGGCAAAAGATTGCAGTAAACCAGAGGAGTGCCGGGAGAAGCGCTGCGAGGTGGCGTGCCTGTTTGAAGCCATTCACAGGGATGAAAAAGGAAATGTTCTGATCAGGGAAGACTACTGTTCTGACTGCGGTAAGTGTGTGGAGGTATGCAGTCATGACTGTCTGATTGATAAAAAAGAATTTATCCCACTGGTTAAATTACTTAAGGACCGCACCGTGCCGGTTTATGCCATTGTGGCTCCGGCCTTCGTCGGCCAGTTCGGGCCAGATGTAACTCCCGGCAAGTTGCGTGCGGCCCTAAAGAGGCTGGGTTTTTACGGCATGGTTGAAGTGGCGCTTTTTGCAGATATGCTAAGCCTAAAAGAAGCGCTTGAGTTTGATGACCACATCAGGGAAGAAGGGGATTTTTTCTTAACAAGCTGCTGCTGCCCGTTATGGGTTGCGATGATCAAAAAAATATATAACCGGTTGATTCCGTACATCTCTCCCTCCGTTTCACCCATGGTTGCCTGCGGGCGGGGGGTAAAAAGGCTGCATCCCGAGGCCAGGGTGGTATTTATAGGTCCATGTATCGCTAAAAAGGCTGAAGCCAAAGAGCCGGATGTAAAAGATGCCGTAGATGCGGTGCTGACTTTTAGGGAACTAAAGCAGGTGTTTGATGCGGTGGGTATTAAACCTGCCTTGATGGAGGAGGACTTCAGTCAACATTCTTCAAGCGCCGGCAGGATTTATGCCCGTACCGGCGGTGTAAGCAAAGCTATTGCCGATACCTTGAAAAGAATCAGACCCAAACGGGAAATACAGGTAAATGCTATCCAGGCCAATGGAGTTAAAGAATGCAAAAAACTGCTGGAAGACCTGCGCACCGGCAGTATAGAGGCCAATTTTTACGAGGGGATGGGGTGTATTGGCGGCTGTGTGGGGGGACCTCAAATCAATATCGATCCGGCACAGGGTACAGAGGCGGTAAATAAATACGGTACAGAAGCTAAAAGCCACACTCCGGCTGACAACGAGTACGTTCTTGAACTTTTGCAGAATCTTGGATTTAAAGAGATTTCCGAACTGATAACGGGTGGTAAAGCCAATATGTTTAAGAGAGATTTTTCCGGATAAACTTTTATCCGATGACTACCGCCGCTAAGACTTTCCACACTGAGATGGCTGCCCGGTTTAATAAAAAAACTCCCCGGGAATGGGGAGAAAGCGAGACTGGTGTAACACTGCAAGACCATCTGAAGTGAGAAGACCTGATATTGTATCACGATTATCTGTCCGACCCGAGAAAGAAGAGGGCGAGGGTACCCGGGCCTGAATGAGAACCTATTACCGGCCCGACATGATTTATGATAAAATTCTTAAGACTGTAGTTTTCAGTGAGCAGTTTTTGCATATAGAGGGCATCATCAAGGCAGTCACCGTGGCTTATGGCTATTACCTGGCTTTCCGGGTTGACAATCCTTTCTCCCAGCTTGTCGGCCAGCAGCTTTATTGATTTTTTGCGGCCCTGAACTTTGGCTGCCGGCTCGAGGCCGCCTTCATTATTAACACGAAGAACCGGCTTGATATTCAAAATAGTACCGATCATAGCTGTGGCGCCTGAAATCCTGCCCCCGCGTTTTAAATGGTCCAATGAATCTACTGTAAACCAGTGATTCATTTTTAATTTGTTTTCCTCCAGCCAGCTGACGATTTGCTCTTTTGTACAACCGTTCCTGAGCATTTCATTAGCATAGTAAACCAACAGCCCCTGGCCTAAAGAGGCGCTTTTACTGTCTATTATCGTGATATCGGCGTCTTTATATTTTTCCAGCACCATATTCCGGGCAATGAAAGCGCTTTGCAGGCTTCCGCTCAAAGCAGACGAAAAACCTATGTAAATAACGGAGTTACCCAAGTGCATATGCTTGCAAAACTCGTCAAAATAGGTTTGTACATTTACCTGAGAGGTGCTCGGCATCTCGCCTTCTCTTACGGCAGTATAGAATTCCCCATAATCAAGGCTCTTGCCGAAATCATCATAGTATTCTTTTCCCCGGAAGTGACATATCAAACTTACATACGGTATTTCATTTCCCTCAATGAAACTTAGCGGCAGGTCACTGGATGAATCAGTCATAATAACGGTTTTTATCATGATAAAACCCCCTTTACTATTGACCCCAGGTTTCTTTTCATTTCTCTTGTTTTCCTATGTCATGATGTTGAAGAATATGACAAGGAAGAATATTTGTTTGATATTTTATTCTCTGGTATAATTATCATGTAAAAAGAAGTAAATATTAGCTGTTTGGATGTTACCGGAGGTTTATAACATATATAATAAATTATAATATAAAACAATATGACATACATATATAATTATTTTGATGATGGCGAGTATATCATAAAATAAAAAGTTATGTCTGACAGAAGTGATAATCAGCCCTGAAAAATGTAAAACGACCGGGGCTGATTGTTGTAGAGGAGGAACAAGAATGGGACCTAAGTTTGATTATTCATTGTTTGGTTATGACCCTGCTGCTGTGCAGCATAAAATAAACCTGATGAAAGCGGATTTTGAAGAGAAGATAAAAGGACTGAATAACAAACTATTTCAGGTAAACAGTGAGATTGATATTCTCAGAGAAAAAATCTGCAGCCTTACTGAGGAAATATCTCAATATGAAAATGCAAACCAGGAGATAGTCAACGTTCTGTTCACGGCTCACATGGAGGCTACGGAAAAAGTGTACAATTCTTCAAGAAAAGCTGAACAGATAGGGATTGAAATAAGAGAAACAGTCCTGAACCGTGAGCGAGAATTCGAAGAGTTAAAAAGCACATTGAAAAGACTAACGGGGGAAATGCGGTCCGTTGCCCAAAAGCTGTGATTTAGCATTGGAGGATTTTGAGAATGAATAAAGATTATGATTTGACCAAAAAGATCCGTGGATTTAATGTAGAGCAGGTGACAGAATACCTGGAAAGCCTGAAACAAATTCACAAGGAGGAACTTGACAATCTCAAAAAGCAACTTGAAACAAGCTATAAAGAGAAAGACCGGCTCTATCAGAAGCTGACAGAACTGCAGGCTGAAAAGGAAACCAAGAGAAATTCCAAGGAATTGTTGGAACTGGCTTTGATAAGAGCTAAGGAAGCTGTCTCCTTCTTTGACAGCAAGGCGGAGGAAGAGTCAGAGGAAATTTTACGGGCGGCCAGACAACAAAATGAAATTTATGAAAAGAAAATTAACGACATTGACAATGATATTAAGACGACCATGATGCATGTAGAGTCTTTACTGCATGATATGATGAAAATACTGCAGGACAGCAAGTCCGAGAAAGAGAAAGAAAAAGAAAAAGAAGAAACGGCAACCGGTAAGGTTGTAGGAAAGATATTCCCGGTTAGCAGCAAACTAAGGGGTTCCGGGAATAACGGCACTACTTCCGGAGACGGAAAGGAAGCTCTGGACGAGAAATCGAAGAACAAAGCGGAAGAAAAAGAAAGCATCGGGGCAGAGAATGAGCAAAGAATGACAGCCGACGGTTCCGTGATCACGGACCTTCATTACAAACGCTTTGTGGAGAAAATGTCAGGCACGCCGTCTGATCCGGATACGCAGAAGGAAAATCAATTGGATGAAGAACCGGACAAGGAGAAGGCCGCACAGCAGCTTGATGAGGGATTTTGGGAGGACTGCTGCGAGTCGCTTGTGATTAAAAGGGAAACCTCTTTTGATATGAAGCCTGTCATAGAAATTAGCAGTAAAATTAATTACTTTGGTCCGGTTAAGACACAAGAGGTAGATATTTTAGCGGCCGTTCAGGAAACATCTTCCTGCAGTGAAGCAGGGTGTGCCGTGGAGGAATTGCTTGGCGATAAAGACAATACGTGAGTAATGCAGCGTAAGCCCGTTGAGACGGGCTTTTTTAATTGCCTTGTGCGGCTGTATGCTAAGTGGGCTTTTGGACAAAATTATATCAAATGGCAAGCTTAAGCCTTCGATAAAAATGAGTTCTACAAAATACATACCGAATAAATGATTAAGGAGAATCACTGCTTTGATGTACAGGATGCTGAAGGACTTAAAAGCAAGGAAAAGATACTTAAAAGATACAATCACTTTTCTGATTTTGATAAATATGATGTTAGCCATTGTTGCGCTGCTGCGGGATATTTTTCTGGCTTCATACCTGGGCACGTCATTTCAGGCGGATGCCCTTGTCCTGGCGCTTTTTCTTCCTGACACAGTAGGGAATAACTTGCTGGCTGCTTCTATCGGGGTGGCGTGTGTGCCTGTTTTCTCACGACTGTTTATAAAAAATAAAATGGATCAGCTCTTCTTATGTTTAAGGAATTTAACTGTCAGCTTCCTGATGGGTTCATTTATACTGCTGGCGTTATTCTATGTTTTAAAGGGTGAGCTGGTAGGTGTCCTGGGGAAGGGATTATCTTTGGAAGCCGCTTCATTATGTCTTAAGTTATTCTGCATTATCATGCCGACTATTGTACTTTTCCCTCTCGTTACAATCGGTTCATCAATTATGCAGGTTTTTAATCATTTTGTGATTCCCGGCCTCGCCCCCTTGTTATTTAACTGGATATTCTTAGGCGCCATAATTTCTGTTTGTATATTCCATATACCTGCCGGCAGCGGTGTTTACATTGTGGCATCTTCAATTACAGCCGGGGTGTCAGCGATGGTTTTAATGATTTGGATAAGCGTATTAAGACTATTTTTTAAAAAATCGCAGCCTGAGATGTCCCGTAAAAACTTTAAGTTTCCCACAACCGCGGAGTTTATGGATTTAAAAAATATAACTACTATATTTTTCCCGTATTTATTGATTATGCTGTCGGCGCAAAGCGTATTGGCAGTAGAACGCTATCTGGCCTCAAATCTCGGGGTGGGCACAATAGCAGGATTGAATTACGCCTACCGGATAGCACAGTTCCCGGTATGGGTCTTTGTCGCTGCTGTAAGCGTAGTAATTCTCCCTTCCATGTCGAAGTTACAGGGTTTGGGGTATGACAAAAACCTGCGCGAAACATTTACCAGGGCGCTTTGGCTTGTACTGGTAATTACATTACCGCTTAGCATAAGCCTGTTTTTCCTGCGTGAACCTATTATTGCAATTCTTTTACAGCGAGGCACTTTCGATTACCAATCACTGCATATTACGTCAGGCATCCTGGCAGGATATTCACTTACTGTAGTAAGCCAGGGTATGGCAGTAATAGGGCTGCGTTTCTTCATGGCGCAGGGAAAGATGGTTTGCCCTCTGCTGGTGTTTGTGTTATCGGCGCTTATAAATATTGGCGCAGATATATTTCTTGTTAAAAAGATGGGTTCCGGAGGGTTGGGATATGGTGCTGCCGCAGGCGCTTTTTTTAGTGCGGGAATGATGTATTATTTTATCCAGAGGGAACTTGAAATTGATTTGCAGAAGCAGGCGGCACACGCTGCCCGAATGGCGGCGGCAAATTTGCCTGTGACGCTTATTGTTTTATTATGTGGTAAAGTATGGTATATGTTAAATCCCGAAGTCAGTTACACAGGCAAACTGATCTACGCATTATTTGTTGCAATGTTTGTTTTAACGGCATATTTTTTTAGTATACGTCGTTTTAAAATTTTGGAAAGGAAGATATAATTAACACAGGAAGAACTGAAGGAGGACTGCTATGGCACTCAATAAAATATGGCAGGATTTTGCCGGCTTTGTTTCAAATGAAATCCTCTACATAAGTAAGGTCATGAACCAGGTTGATCCCCGTGATTATGTGCTGGGGCTGTCTTTGCTTTTGGCTGTTTTTGTTTTTTTGTTCATTATCCAGCGAAATAATATTAAACGACTAAGCGGACAGCAAAAGATAACCAACGAACCTCATGATTATTATCAACCCGCCAAAGACATGGAAAAGACTGAACATGACTCGCCCGATGCGGCCGCGGTGGAACAGAAAGCACCCAATGCAACTTTGGACTTCGAGGGCAATCTGAGTATGGTGATGAATCTTTCCCTGCAGTTGATTGGCGCGTCAGGGGGCTGTTTGTTAATTGAAGACGGCGGGAAGCATACTGTGCCGTTTATCAGCAAACTGGGAAAAGACGAAGAAGCCGTATTTCGTATGGACACTGATGCCCACAGCTTGTTCGTGAGGCTGCTGGATAGTGAGAATTTTCGTGCAATCGCAAAAGAAGAGGAAAACTATAACAAACTGCCTGTCTATTTTAGCGCGACCGGTATCGAACTGCTTATTTTAGTGAATGTTACGGCTGAAAAATGCAGGGGAATAGCCGCTTTTTGGTATATGGAAAGGCCTGAAATAGAAACGCACAGGTTGACCAGCCTGCAGATAATGACCGAAAGGATGGCTGACCTGCTTGACATTCAACGAAAGTACAAAGAAATGAATGATTGCTATGTCGATAAGCTGAGAATGATGGCGCAGGCAATTGATAACCTGGACCCCCATACCCTGGGTTATTCGGGGTTAATGGCGCGTTATTCCGAAATTATTGCCAGGGAAATGAATTTAGACGAACTGGAAATCAAAGACATCGTACTGGCCGCCTCCTTAAGTAATATCGGACTGCTCGCTTTTTCCGGCGAATTGCTTTTCAAGTCCGGCAAGTATACGGATTTTGAATATGATGCCATGAAACTGCACTGCGAGGTGGGGGCAAACATTATTGAAGCCGCTATCGCCAACAGCAGGGTAGCTTCGCTTATCAGACACCATCATGAGCGGATGGATGGAAAAGGTTATCCGGCGCGTTTGACAGGGGAAGAAATTCCTTTAGGGGCCAGAATCATTGCTGTTGTCCAGACTTTCCTCGCAGGTATCAATGGCCGCAGGTACAGGGAGCCCCTTCCTTTTGAAAAGGCTCTCCGGCTTTTAACAGCAGCCTCCAACACTGAGCTTGATCCGGCGGTTGTAAACGCGCTGATCGGCTGGTTCCAAAAGAAACAGGCTAATCCCGCTCGGAAGGGCAGGTCTCTGGGCGCGTGCTGGGAAATGAGGTGCGCGCCGGTCGATCTGTGTAAACAGTGTCCGGCGTTTAAAGCGAGGGAACAGAACTGTTGGGAAATTGAGGGGACAAATTGCGGGGCTCATGGCAATTCGTGTCCGTCGTGTTTTGTTTATACGGAGTTTTTATACAGGATGGGGTTAAAGGAGGAAAAACTGCAGGCGTGATGTCAGGCCGTTGAAAAAGGCACATAACTTTGTCGCTCAGACTGCCCCGGCATCCTCAACGTATGACAAATACGCCTGCGGTGCCGGACAGTCTGGCTTCGCGTTCTGCACTCTTTTTGAACGGCCTGAGGTCTTTTAATAATCAGTAAGCTCCCTGTTTTTGAGGGAGCTTAATTTTTTTGTAATTTATATATTTATTGAGTAACTTCGTAACCCAGTCTAATTAAGGCGTCAGTTATTTCTTGGACCGAACCTTTGTTAATACGCAGGACTATATTGGCTTGACCGGGTTCACCGAAGGTATTGCTGTGGGTGATGTTCCCACCGCAAGCGGCAATTGCTCTTGTAATTTCAGCAAGTATTCCCGGCCGGTCAGCCCCCAGTCTAACCGTAAGACGGAATCCGTCCTGTCTTAATCCCATTATTTCAATAAAGGCATCGAAGATATTGGTTTCAGTTATTATGCCTACAAGTTCGCCGTTTTCTACCACGGGAATGCCGCCAATTTTGTTGTCGCGCATGAGCAGGGCTGCTTCCTCCAAAAAAGCGTCGGGGCTTATGGTGATGATATTATGGTTTTTGGGAAGAATACTGCCGATTTTAGTTTTAGACAGCAGGTAATTTAATTCATGCATGCTAAGCGACGTGGCGGGAGAAGGGCTGACTTCGCTTAAATCTCGGTCCGTTACAATGCCCGCCAACCGGGCTCCTTCCATTACCGGAAGCCGTCGTATCTTGTTGTCGCGCATTAGCTGTAAAGCATTGGCAATAGTAGTTTCTTTAGTGATAGTGATAGGGTTTGGCGTCATTTTTTCTCTTACCAACATAATTTATCCCACCTTTCTTTGCTGTGCAGGACAAAATGTATTAACCCAATTATTTGACTAACCGCCCAGATAGGCCTTTTTGACTTCTTCGCTTTCAGCAAGTTCTTTGGCCGGGCCTTGCAGGGCAATATTGCCTGTTTCGAGGACATAAGCGTAGTCAGCGATAGAGAGAGCCATATTGGCATTCTGTTCAACCAGAAGGATGGTAGTGCCGGCTTCATTTATTTCCTTAATAATCGAGAATATTTCCTGTACAAGAAGGGGCGCTAAGCCCATGGAAGGTTCATCAAGAAGGATCACTCTGGGTTTGGACATCATGGCCCGTCCGATAGCCAGCATCTGCTGTTCGCCTCCGCTTAAGGTGCCTGCGGACTGTTTCGTCCTTTCCCTGAGACGGGGAAATTTAATAAAGACATTCTCCATTCTTTCTTTTACCTTGGACCTGTCTTTTTCCAGGAAGGCTCCCATTTCAAGGTTTTCCCGGACCGACATATTGGCAAAGACCCGACGTCCCTCCGGGACATGACAGATACCCAGCTCTACAATATGCTGGGCTTGCATAACATGAAGTTTTTTACCCTCGAAGAGGATTTCGCCGGTCTTGGGGCGCAGCAGGCCGGAGATGGTTTTTAGAATCGTGCTTTTACCGGCGCCGTTTGCGCCAATCAGGGAAACTATCTGCCCTTCTTTAACTTCCAGCGAGACGCCCTTGATTGCATGAATAGCGTCATAGTAGACATTGATGCTATCTACTGTAAGCATGGGGCACCTCCTCTCCGAGATAGGCCTCAATGACCTTGGGATTTGTCCTGATCTCTTCCGGCGTGCCGTGAGCGATTGTCATACCGTATTCGAGGACGTAAATCCGTTCACAGGCCCCCATTACCAGGGACATATCATGTTCAATCAGCAGTATGGTCAGGTCAAACTCCTGGCGAATCCACTTTATCATGTTCATCAGGGAATGTGTTTCCTGCGGGTTCATCCCGGCTGCAGGTTCATCGAGCAAGAGTAGTTTAGGCTGGGCGGCCAGTGCCCTGGCAATTTCCAGGCGACGCTGTTCGCCGTAAGGCATGTTTTTGGCAATTTCATCTTTTTTCGTGTCCAAGTTAAAGATTTTCAGAAAATTGACAGCCTTTTCGGTCAGTTCAGCTTCTTCTGCATAAAAACCGGGAAGCCGCATGACAGCTGAGGTTAATCCATACTTAACATGCGGGTGATAAGCAATACGAACATTATCCAGAACTGTAAGGTCGCTGAATAGCCTTATATTCTGGAACGTCCGGGCAATGCCCCGCTGGGTTATCTCAAAGGGCTTTAAGCCCACGATACTCTCGTCACTAAAAGTAATACTGCCTTCAGTGGGGGTATAAACTCCGGTGAGAATATTAAAAACGGTTGTCTTACCGGCTCCGTTGGGGCCAATCAAACCGACCAGTTCACCGGGGTGAAGTTCCAGGTTGAAGTTGTTTATTGCTGTTAAGCCTCCGAAGGTTTTGGTCAGGTTATTTACCTTGAGCAAGGTCACGCTGCTTTCCCCCCCTTAACAAACGATTGAAAAACTGAAGGCTAAACTCCTTATTACCCATTAATCCCTGGGGACGGAAGATCATAATAGCAATTAACAAAACGGAGAAGAAAATCATTCGGAGTTCAGCTACACTCTGCAAAGCGGCATTTATAATCGTTAGCACTATGGCAGCGAGGATGGAACCGGAAATACTGCCCAGTCCGCCGAATACTACCATGACCAGGTAATCAACCGAACGCAGGAAACCGAAATTGTTAGGCTGAAGAATATAGAAATAGTGAGCGAAAAGGGCGCCTGCAGTGCCGGCAAAAAAAGCCCCGATGGTAAAAGCCATCACCTTGTACTTCGTGGTGTTTATCCCCATGGTTTCGGCGGCAATCTCATCCTCACGTACGGAAATGCAGGCGCGTCCATGGGTTGAGTTGATAAAATTCTTAATAAAGATAACCGTAAAAAGAGCCAGAAAAAATACCCAGCTCCAGGACGTGATATGGGGAATCCCATGAAAACCGCTGGCCCCTCCCACATACTCAAAGTTAATAAGGAGGACCTTGATAATCTCCCCAAAACCTAATGTGGCTATAGCCAGGTAATCTCCTTTCAGTCTTAGAGTGGGAAGACCGATAACAAATCCAATTATAGCTGCGGCAACAGAACCCGCCAAAATGGCCAGGGGAAAGGGCTGCCCCAGTTTTACGGTCAGGATGGATGATGTGTAGGCTCCCACTGCCATAAAACCGGCATGACCGATGGCAAGCTGTCCTGTAAAACCAATAATCAGGCTAAGGCTGACAGCAAGTATGATGTTAATCCCTATCAGGATGATATTAAGCGTATAAAAGGGATTCAACAAATCGAAAACTACCGATATTTGGACTAGGAGATACAGCGCGCAGAGGATAAGGCTTGTGATGACAGTTTGTTTGTTTAGAAACTTTTGCATTTTTTCACCTACACTTTCTCCCGGACATTTGATCCAAATATTCCTGAAGGCCTGATTATCAGTATAAGAATCAGGATCCCAAAGGCCACGGCATCACGGAGGGTTGAGCTCCAGTAGCCGCTTACCATGGCTTCAATGACACCCATTAGCAAGCCGCCCACTGCAGCCCCGGGAATACTGCCAATCCCGCCCAGAACGGCGGCAACAAAGGCTTTCAGTCCTGGAACAATGCCCATCAGGGGACTTATGGAGGTATAATAGATACCTACCAGGATGCCTGCGGCGGCTGCCAGGGAAGAGCCGATCGCAAAGGTGGCGGAGATGGTGGTATTAACATTGACGCCCATTAAAAGAGCTGTATCTTTGTCATAAGAAACAGCGCGCATGGCTTTACCTATTTTGGTTTTATAAACAATATACTGGAGAAGGAACATTAGAACTACAGCGACAATAAAAATTACTGCCTGTTGGTTGGTAATATAAACACTGCCGCTAAAAAAATTAAACTTTGTCTGGGGTATCACGTCAGGAAATGCCCTGGGCTGTGGCGTTACTATGAGCATTCCCGTATATTCGAGGAAAAGGGAAACCCCTATTGCCGTAATAAGGGCTGCAATTCTGGTAGAATTTCGCAGGGGTTTATAAGCAACCCGCTCAATAATTATTCCCAAAACCGCACAAAAAACCATGGCGGTTACGAGAGCGGGTATAAAAGTCATATTAAGCTTAGTGATAGCAAAAAACCCTATATAAGCGCCCACCATGTAAATATCCCCGTGGGCAAAGTTTATCAGTTTGATAATCCCGTAAACCATTGTATAACCCAGAGCGATTAAGGCATAGATACTGCCTAATGATACGCCGTTAATTACTTGCTGGAGAAAAGTATGCAGGTGTTCCATTTTGCCACTTCCATTCAAGAGGTATATACAGTAAAAGGATAAGAGGGGGGGGATGATCCCCCCTTTAAAAAGCTGTTTAGGGATTTACGGATTCTACAAAGATTTGATTTCCATCCTTGTCAAAGGAAAGAATTACTGCGGATTTAATGGGGTTATGTTTATCATCCATGGTAATTGTTCCGGTGACTCCCACGAATCCCTTGGTAGAGGCCAGGGCGTCTTTTATTTTAACGGGATCGGCGGCGCCGGCACGCTTGATGGCGTCAGCCATGAGGTAAGCCGCATCGTAGCCGAGGGCGGCCAGGGCGTCAGGAACTGAACCGTATTTTGTTTTGTAATCATTTACGAATTTTACAACCTTAGGATCGGTGCTGAAAGGCGAGTAGTGGTTAGTAAAGAAAACGTTTTGCAGCGCTTTGGCTCCGGCAATTTCCAGAAGCTTGCCGGAATCCCAGCCATCCGCGCCCACGATGGGTTTGGTATAACCGAGTTCTCTTGCCTGCTTGGCAATTAAGCCGTCCTGTTCATAGTACGAAGGTACATAGAGGACATCGGGTTTGGTAGCAATGATTTTGGTAAGGGTAGCGCGGAAGTCTCTGTCTTCAGTAACAAAAGCTTCTTTGGAAACTATTTTCCCGCCTTTTGCCGTAAAGTTTTCCTCAAATACAGCACAAAGGCCTTTGGCGTAGTCGCTGTTCTTTTCCTCAAATATGGCTGCTGTCTTAGCTTCCAGTGTATTCAGGCAGAAGTTGGCTCCTACCAGGCCCTGGAATGGGTCAATAAAGCAGTTGCGGAAAATGAAATCTTTTGTCTTTTCGCTGTCATCGACCGTAACTTTGTAAGCTGTACCGGTCGGGGTCAACAACGGTATCTTATACTGAGTGGCAACCGGGGAAGCAGCCAGTACGTTCGTGCTTGTTACGGGTCCTATCAGAGCAATAACTTTGTCCTGCGTGACAAGTTTGGTGGCAACGCTGGTTGACTCAGCGGCATCCGATTTGTTATCTCCTTTAACCAGCTTGATAGGCAGTCCTAACACTCCGCCGGCGGCATTGATTTCAGAAATGGCCATTTCAATAGCGTTCATGATGGAAACACCAAATGTAGCCACGTTTCCTGAAAGTTCAAAGTTAGCCCCGACCGGGATTTCCTTAGGTGCAGCGGGTTTAGGGGTACAGCCGGCCATGACAGTCAGCAGAAATGCCAGCGCGAGGATAAGAGCAATAATTTTATTTGATTTCATTAAATCCTTTCCTCCCTTAAAACATTATTTTTAATCATACAACAAAAGGTTCTGTTTTTCTATTGATCACCTCCATAAAATTATGAAATTTCCGTCCAGTGTTATATAAAAAAAACTCAATATCGGAATTATTATATAATTTCGCTGCAGTGCTTGTCAATTGGTGGAAACAGCCATTACGGCATGTATACAAGCAGATATAAACATTGTGAAATATGGCGCAAAATGTTTCCGAACAAAGCTTGATTTATCCAAGCGTTATAATACAATCTAAATAGATGACAATGAACAGGTTCTCTAATAGGCAGAGATATCTCCTGTATACATCTGAAAGACCAGGGAGAGTAAAGGGGAGAGTAGAATGTGAGAAAAATAATATTTGTTTCGATTATTTCAATTACATGTATACTGCAGTTCATGACAGCAGGATGCTCGTCAGGACAGGAGACACTGCAGCGGCAAATTAAGCCGGTAAGAGTAATGGAAGTGAGAGAAGAAATTTATCCTGTTAATCTTGAATATATTGGTAATGTACGAGCGAAGACATTAAAAAAATACAGTTTTAAATTATCCGGGAAGTTGGAACGACTTTACGCAGCGGAAGGGCAAGGAGTTACGAAGGGACAGGTCCTGGCTGAGCTGGACTCACAAGAAATACAAAGAGCTCTTCAGGCTTCTTTTAACAGTATGGAAACTGCCCGCCGGTCCTACGAGTTTTCACAGGATAATTATGAAAAAACAGAGTCACTGTTTGCTGTGGGAGCCATTTCCCGTCAGGAGGCGGATAAGGCTAAACTTGAACTTGATGTCAAAGAGACTTCTTATCATAATGCCAGGCTGGATTATGAAAATAAGCGGGAACTCCTAGAGGATAGCAGGATAAAAGCGGATATGGACGGTTATGTGGTCGATATCTTTTTTGAAGAAGGGGAAGCCTTGGCGGCGGGTTCCCCTGTTATAACTGCCAGGAGCAGTGAGCTGGTTGTCCGGTCGGGAGTAGCACAGCAAGATTATGAAAAAATTCGGCTGGGAACACCGGTGCAAGTAATCGTTAACGGGAATGTGCGGGCAGGTAAAATAACTAAGATTGCCCAGGCCCCGGATAATCAGACCCGGACGTATGAAGTGGAAATAAGTATAGATGATACCAATCTACCTCTTGGCGTATCAGCCGAAGTTAGCATTGACGCAGGAGAAGAAAAAGGCATTTACATCCCTATTACAAGTATCTTAAAGAAGGAGCGGGATTATGTCTTTATTGCATCAGGGGGTAAGGCCGTGAAAAAAGAACTTATACTATCGGAGGTCCGGGGAACGGTTGTGCGGGTGGAGGGATTATCCACAGGCGATGAGTTAATAATAGAAGGCATGAGGAATCTGGAAGACGGGGACATGATAGCGGTACAGCCATAATACCAGGAGAGTGCAGTGGTATGGAAAAGAGTATAATTTTTCTGGCTATTCGAAATAGAAAGGTAACCATCTTCTTTGTCTTGGCCGCCGTACTGGCAGGCTTGTATGCTTATTACCTGATTCCCAAACAAGAAAATCCTGATATGTCTGCTCCTTTTGCCTTGATAACAGTGATTTTTCCCGGGGCGTCACCGGAAGAAGTGGAGGAGAAGGTAACCAGGAAAATAGAAGATGAACTTGTATCAATAGCCGGTTATGACTACAGCGAATCGTTTTCAAGAAACAGTATATCAAAAATAGTATTGAGGCTTGACAGCGATGCTGACGTGCAAAAAGCATGGGCTGAGTTAAGACAGAAAATGGATGATATTCAAGGAACGCTCCCCGAGGGATGCAGCAGTATAGATGTAAACACGAAACTTGCCGACACGGCGGGATTGATTATCAGCCTGTCAGGAGTTAATTATACCTATGAACAGTTGACCGGGTTTGCCGAAGAAATAAAGAATGAATTAACAGGCATCAGGGGCATATCCCGTTTGGAGATCGCAGGCAAGCAGGAGAAAGAAGTGCGCGTAGAGGTTGATATCGCACTACTTAATCAGACGAGGCTGTCACTGGAGGATGTAGTTAAAGTCTTAACCGTTCAAAATACAGAGATCCCGTCAGGCAACATCCGTTCTGACGGGATGACGATAAATGTGAATACGCCCGGAAGATATAAATCACTTCAGGAAATTGAGAACACCATAATGGATTTTTCGCCGCAAAACGGCTCGGTTTTACGGTTGAAGGATGTTGCCCGCGTATTTATGGCGGATGAGGACAGCAATTATAAAATAAAACACAATGGGAACAATGCTGTCTTGCTGACCGGCTATTTTCAGGACAACAAGAATATTGTACCTATTGGAAAGGAAGCAGAGAAAAGATTAGCGGGTGTAAAAAAACGCTTGCCGACCGACCTTAATACCTGACTTGACCGCCTAAAGCAAAAAAACAAATAATGAAACCCAAAAAACCTTGATAAATGGGCAATCTTCATGCGGAAAATGATAAAAATGTATGCACTAACGCTCTGCAAAACAGCTGGTTTTTAGTATATAATCGGCTCATGAGAAATTATATTAGGAAAGTCAAATCGAAAAGCGGTGCCACCGCCGTACAAATTGAGCATAAGCGCGGACGAGAACGCATTGGTATTACACACATAGGCTCGGCGCATAATGAAGCCGAACTCAAGGTGCTTCTTGAAATTGCCCATAAAAAAATGCATGAAGGTCAACTCAATTTTGACTTTAGAGAGCGAATAGATCCTGACATATGCCTTGAGAGATCATATTCCGGCCTTTTATGGGATACATTGGAGAGTGTTTACAAGGAACTCGGTTTTGAAGGTGTGAGCGATCCTGTTTTCAAGCAGCTCGTTTTGTCACGTATTATCGAGCCGGTATCCAAGCTTGACACGATACGCGTCCTCGAAGGGCTAGGCTTAGATGCTCCATCAAATACATCTATCCACCGCTGCCTTCGGCGAGTTGTAGAGGCCGGGTACAGAGATACCGTCAGCAGAGCATGTTTCAGGCAGACGGTTTTAAGCACGCTGTCGCTAGTCCTCTACGATGTGACTACGCTGTATTTTGAAGTACAGAAGGAGGATGAATACCGCAAGAGTGGCCTTTCAAAGGAGCGCAAGCTCGAACCTCAGATTACGATAGGCTTGCTGGTTGACAGTAGTGGCTTTCCCTTGGAGATCCAAAGCTTCGAAGGGAACCGGGCAGAAGTCAAGACCATCCTGCCGGTTCTGGCTGGTTTTCGGGAGCGCCACAGAGTAGGTAACGTCACCGTCACCGCCGATGCCGCCATGCTTTCAGCTGGGAATATCGCAGAACTAGAGCAGCTTGGTTATCATTACATCATTGGTTCGAGACTGGCCAAAACACCCTACGAGATAGAAGAATACTTGGCCGAAGAAGGTGCACAGATGAAAGACGGCCAAATCTTTGAATCGAGTATGGTTGTAACAATAGATGGGAAAAGAAGAAAGCGACGTGTAATTTATCAATACCGGCAAAAGCGGGCATCCTTGGACCTTTTAAACATTGAAAAGACTCTCGCAAAGGCGCAAAAGATTGTGGAGAAAAAAGCGGATATCAAAAGAAACCGTTTCCTGAAAATTGATGGTGCTAAACGCGAGATCAACGAAGTTCTCGTTGAGGAAGCACGCCGTAAAGCAGGAATTAAGGGGTATGTCACGGACCTTGATATCCCTGCGCAGCAGGTGATTGACGCTTATCACAATTTATTTCAAGTAGAGAAGTCGTTCCGTATGTCTAAATCTGATTTGAAAGCCAGGCCCATTTTTCATCACAAACGAGATTCCATTGAAGCTCATCTGACAATTGTCTTCACTGCACTCGCCATCGCACGATACATCGAGAGGGAAACCGGTGTGAGTATCAATAAATTCGTCAAGATGCTTAAACCGTTCCGCACCGGCATTATTTCAATCAAGGGCGCTTTATACCCAGTAAAGCCAAAAATTCCAGATCATATTCAAACGCTTCTCTCGTCTTTAAAATGAAATGTATGCACTAATTCGGTCAAGTCGGGTGGAGGTATAAATGGGAGTGCAACAGGGGACGGTTCTTGAAATGTCGCAGGGTCTATCGCCGGATATTCAAATTCCGATCACTGCCAAACCGCCAAAGTCATACTTATACCGTAAGCATATCAGCCC
>Ga0228535_1002108_pt1 | contig 21639 bp, 23 predicted proteins | sample SJ1metagenome_FD_168457 | JGI IMG/M metagenome (GOLD analysis project Ga0228535, IMG submission 168457) | Enriched culture of PCE-dechlorinating microbial communities from Ithaca, New York, USA - SJ1 | ecosystem: Engineered > Modeled > Simulated communities (microbial... > Unclassified | place... | reverse complement strand
GTTTTACAATCGACGCAGGACACATTCAACAAACGGTTATATCCCGCCATTCCTGCTGGATATAGCTGGATGAGTAAAAGGAAGAAAATTAGGGATTCTTACTGTCTAAATTACTGAGGCAAGGTCAACTCGCACAAACTGCTTCGGGATTTATATTAGGCTTTTTAACCGGTATCATTGCCGGTTCGGTATTGGCCTTCGGTATGAAATTAATTATTGAATGGACAGGTTCTGATTGGATTTGGTTTAAATCTATCAGTTACGCTGTTTTTATTTGGTTCTTATGGGTTGGATTGCCCAGAAATCTAATGGATTTAACCCCTTACTTATTTAAAGACATAAGAACGAATATCATCCTTTTAATGCAAAGTATCATATACTCCTTAGCGACAACCTATTTTATGATCAAGCTTAGCGGCGGGAGACAGATTATAGAAAAAGGTGAAAATGAATAATATGTTCTATGTTCGCAACGGTACTAAGTTTTAGTTCTATATCAGTAGTAATTAAATTTGGGATAATAGCAACACGAAATACCCAGAGAATGCTTATCCCGAATGCGGCGCCTTTAATAAACAAGTAATCCCTTCCCCATTTCTGAATTAACAACAATCACAAGTCCACAGGATCATTTGGTATCCCTGTTGGCTTTTGTTATTTACGGGCTCATCGTCAGCCTGCTTTACAGTGTCTGGGTTGTCGGAAAATAAACTCCCTGCCAAATACAGGTGTTCTGTGGAAGATCACTGCGCAGGAAAACAAGGCACAGAAATTCATAAAAAACCAACGGGATCTATTGGACCCGTTGGTTTTTTCGCCCAAAACACTATGATGTGACCCGGTCAGCTATTATCATTTATTCAGTTTCAGGTGTTCATTATACATTTCATAGTTTCTGTTAAGAAGCTCAGGAATAGGGAGTTCGTACGGGCAACGCTTAATGCATTCACCGCAGTTAATGCACTTGGGGACGCTGTCCATGGCATTTTTGGAAAACTCTACAGAGACGGCGGGAGACATTCTTTTGGCAACATGCGGGTAAGCCATTGCTGCTGTAATCATCACACCATTAGGGCAAGGTTGACAATATTCGCAGCGGCGGCAAAACCCCGACCCTAAATCTTGCCGGTATTTTTCCATGGAAGCCTTGTCTTCTTCAGTAATCATGTTGGGCTGTTCGTACATCGTTAAAACCTCGTCGATGTACTCCCTGCAATCAAAGCCGGGGATTGGAATCGCCTCAGGATATTGGCGCAAATACTTAAAAGCCAGCGCAGCATTGTCTATCACCCCTCCTCCAAAGGGTTTCATTGCCAGAAAGCCCATTTTCTTTTCTTGGCTTAAGTCGAGCATCTCTCCAGCGGCCTTCTCTTCGATAAAACTAAAAGGAAACATAATCGTAGCGAAAAGGCCCGTTTTGATATATTCAAGCGACATAGAATAACTGTGTGAAGTAATGCCGATATTCCGTATTTTCCCTTGTTCCTTTGCTTTTAAAACACTTTCCATGGCGCCACCGGGGGCAATAATTGCTTCCCAGTCTTCTTTTTTACTTACCTGATGAAACTGATATAAATCGATATACTCTGTTTGGAGCATGCGTAAACTATTTTCAATATGTAGAGCGGCCCATGCAGCATCTCTTTTCCCGGTCTTAGTCGCTAAAACAATTTCGTGACGATGCCCACGAAGGGCCATACCTATTTTCTGTTCGCTGTCGCGATAAGCATTAGCAGTATCAAAGAAGTTAATGCCCCTGTCAAAACCATAACTTAATACATCAATGGCCTCTTTGGAACTGAGGCGTATAATAGGTATACAGCCAAAACCGACTTCAGATACGGTCAACCCGGTTTGGCCTAATTCAAGGTATTTCATAAACATTCACTCCCGGAATTTTATTAGTAATAATTCCTGACTTGTGCCTCTAATTATACCATGATAACCCTGTCTCAATTGTGCAAATAGTATAATTATTTATAATATTAAAAGCCTTGGCGCCAAAGTGCGCCCCTCCTGTTATCACTCATGCTAGCGGTCTCCCCAGGTTTTTTCATCCGCAAACTTAACAATTAAAATACTTGTTATAACACCTAATAAAACATGACCGGTAAAATGGGCAAGATTTGTTGTTATACCAAGTGGTTGTGGTAAGGAAGTAATACCAAGCCTCAAAGTGCCGCCAAAAAGCATTATCCAAAACAACAAGCAGATTACAATCCCTTTTATAATATAAAAAGACCTGCCGGTAAAATATAAAGTATAACATATAATAATTCCGACAAAACTTGTTAATGTAGTATGAGTGATTCCGCCAAGAACTATGGCGACTACTGATTTCAGTTCTTCTTGAGTATAGTACAATGAGCCGGCAATTTGCCAAATATGCAAATTGTTCACATGAAGCGCCAAGGAAAGATAGTCAACAAAATTTAATACTGTTGTAGTTGCTGCCCCACTGAAAGCCCCTAAAATAAATTTGTCTTTTATTTTTAATTTCAAGGTTTCCTGTTCCTCCGTTTTTTTACAATCGAATCCGGACATTATCTAGTTTTTGTTCTGATGTGGTCTGATATTCACTTCTTGTTGATTATTTCACTTTAACTTATGACTGTCTTTTTGTGAATAGTTTCACTCCTTAAAAGAAAAACTATATAACGAGGTGTGGTTATGAAAATAATGAGAATATCTGAGAAAATCGGTTATATAGGTAAAAATGCACGGCAAAAGCAAAAGATGCTTTCTATGGGCGAGGCTTACTCCTTGTGGACCCTTCTTGAATTCCGTTACGATTCCCTGATTACCTCAAAGACACTTTACGAGCTTGCCAAAGATGCAGACCTTAAAATAATTATTGAAAAAGGCATAGAAGTTCTGCAGTCACAGGAAGATACCTTAGAAAAGCTAATGAAAGAATTCCTTGTCCCTATGCCGGATAAACCACCGGAATACGCAAACATTGCTGCTGATATTAACACAATCTCCGATAAATTTATTTTTAGGGAAATATACAATGGTATGTCAAACATGATGTTTAAACATATCTCAAACTATCAGCGGGCTCATGGTTCTTATTTAAGGGAGATTTTTAGAAAGTTTCTCAATCAGGAAATGGACCTATATGATGAGTTCTATGAATATGGCAAACTCAAAGGCTATCTCCACGAACCACCCTCTTTCAGGATATGATACGCTAATGCATTTGAGGCTCTAGTTCCTGCACTTTACTGGAAAACCAGGCCTGTATGCAGCTATTGTCATTTAGTCAGTTCATAAATATTGTTATCTAAACCGACAGCAAGCATACTTGTAAAGACACAGGAAAAGAGACGGGGAAATAAAGGTATTGCGAGAGAAAAGCCACCGTAAATTCATTAAATTCACGGTGGCTTTTTTCTTTCTTATACTAAACACTCCGCCCATTTAGGCTCAATGTGCTTTTGCTTATTTGCTTCCGCCTTCACCAATCACAATGTTTTTCGTATAATATGTTTTTCTGATATCACCGGCTTTTTCCATCCAGGCATCTAAACCAATTCTTTTCATTAAACAAAGATTATACATCTTGATGTTATGCGGGTATTTACTTGCGCCGTCTGCAAGCGGCATCAAAAGTTCGCAGGGAAAAGTATCGCAATTAAAACAATAATCCACGCCTTTACCTTTGACACAATCAAGTGTCTTACAGCTTTTGCCCTGAATTGTTAAGAACAAGCAGATATTCCCGTCACTGCATCCCTTACAGGTTATTTTTTCTTTAGGGATTCGGGTCATAGCCGACATTTTGGCTTGCAGGTCCTCTGTGATATTGTCTTCATAGATTTCGCAGTTGAAGCAATCAATACCACATGGCGCAACGACTTTTTGTTTCATAATAAGTGTCCTCCCTTGAAATTTGTTTTTCATCTTCTTAGACACTTACTACAACAAAAAGGTTACAAATTTTTTACTGCTTCCTTTAATCTGTTTATAAAAACATCTTTCGTGCACCTTGCTTCTACAGTATACAGATAATCGATCTTTCTCAATAAAGACAACTTTCTGAAGTACTCTTTTTTAAGTTCTTCTGTTTTAACCTGGTAATGTCCTGCCGGAAGTTCCATATTATGGTCCCTCATAAACTTAATCCACAAATAACACTTGCATGGTTTTTCAGGATTAACCAGACTGCAGCGCATTTCAAACATTTCTTGCAGTTTTCTTCTGCCCCGGTGCAGTGTCACCTTGACATTTTCTACAGACATATCTAATATCTCTGCTATATCCTGATTTTTTAGCTCCATGCATGTTTTCAGCAAAAAGCACACTCTTTGATTTTTAGGCATGCATTTCAAAAACCCCTGCAGGCATTTTTCCCGCATCTCCTCAATAATCAGGTTATCATCATAATGAGGAGTATATTCAATGTCGGCAAAAAACTCTTTTTCACTTATCCCTGAATTTTCGGTAATCCGGGTCAACGGGAGTTTTTCCATATATTCAAAATATCTATAGCTTTCATTGATTACGATCCGGTATATCCAGGTATATAACTTTGACTCACCCCTGAATTTTTCAATATTTTTATAGGCTTTTAAAAAGGAATTCTGCAAAACATCCTCAGTATCCTGATGGTTGCCAATCATCCTATATGCACAGGCGTACAGTTTCTCATAACTTTCATTAAAAACTCTCTCCAACTCTGCTATAGGATCTTTATTATTCAAATTACTGGTCATATTATTAATCATAACTGTTCCATCACCTCTCTGTTAACGGACACACTTGTGATTTTCATTATACTATTTTTTCATTTTAAAAAGAATGTAAAGAGACCTACCCCATTATAGTATTCTCTATACTGCTTACCCCGATCTTTCCTTCGACAGAATTTACTTCCCGTATGATCATGGTGGCGTTGTGCAGTCCATGTTGAACTAAGATTTCCTGCAGACATGGGATTTCCTTGCGCCTGATCATAATATTCACTTCAAACCTGGGCTGTCCGTTATTTCCATATCCTTTATAGGTAGTAACCGAATACCCTTTATTGCGGATAGCGTCAGCAACAGCTTTAGCTTTTTCTCCCTTGGCATAAAGGCTTATTTCTGCTATCCCCAGGGCCATTTTGTTCTCAATGAAGCTTCCCGCCCATGTCCCGGCGGTTTTGCCCAAGGCAAACGCAAACAGACACAGAAAACCGTTTTCCTGGGAAACTTGATTTATGATTGAGAAAAAGATGGTCGCATCCAAAAAGACAATCAAATAGACAGGTTTAATAAATTTTTTTGCTAAAAAGATTGTCTTGAGCGTATTTAAAGAATTACCTATAGCATTAAGTATAAAAATAAGAATGACCCCTGAAATTAATCCTAATGACATCGTGTTCCTCCTTGTAACCTTCAATGAAAACAACCATATATAATTATGATAATCACCATCAAAGTATGACTATATTTAATATAAAAAATAAAGGACCGCCCTTATTTGGCGATCCTTTTTTCACAAATCTGATATTCATTCAGTTCTCTACAACTAATAAATAACCAATTCCATGATTCGGTACAACCAGTAAACAACAGGGAAATTGAAACTTCTTTATATTATATACCTTCTACGGCTTTTTGCAAGTTTTATTTTCTAAAAGATTATACTTTTCATTTACTGCTTATTTGAAAAAGTAAATTCCACCCCTGCAAGTACCTGATGTGGAAATAACTTTTTCAATTGACCCTTTTCATTTACTTTTTTATTTTTTTGATGTTAAATTCAATTTTCACTTCTTCTTTAATTAAGTCATTGATTTGAAAAATGAATTTAGCAAATTTATCAAAATCATCTTCCATTATTGCCTGTTTTACAATTTTATCTTCACAGGCTTTTTTTTCAACTAATATTTTTTCCAATTCCAATATACTCATATATTTATAATCCAATATAAAACCCCCTTCCTATTTACTTTATTCGGCAAGGAGGTAAATATCTACTACTCTTTCCCCATTATTTTTCGACATTTAAGAATAAAAGGGCTATAACTCGTACACCTTTCCCTTAAGTCGCGGTGGAAAAAGGGCCCATAACAGTATCCCAAAGGATTCTGCTGAGTTCCTCCAGGCAAAACGGTTTAGGTATAACTGCCTTGAAACCATAGTTCCTAAAATCGGCCATAATGGTATCGTTACAATAACCGCTGGAAACAATGGCCTTGACATGGGGGTCAAATTCAATCAGCTCCGCTATGGCTTGTTTTCCTCCCACTCCACCGGGAATCGTTAGATCAAAGATGACCGCATCATATGGTTCGCCCTTTTCGCTGGCATCCCTGTAAAGACGGATAGCGTCCCTTCCGTCTGCCGCATAAGATGTCATATATCCCAACTGGGCAAGCATCTCCCCGATTACTTTCCTTACGTTGATTTCATCATCCATAACCAAAATCTTGCCCCTCCCAAGGGCTGGCGGCTCTGCGGCCTTCTTTTCAGGGCTAACCAAGCCTGGTGTGGCGGGAAGATAAACATATATGGTTGTCCCCTGCCCCGGTTCAGATTCAACACAAATATGGCCGTGATGCCTTTTGACAATGGAATAAGAAGTAGCTAGTCCCAACCCGTTACCCTGTACCTTCGTTGTAAAGTAAGGATCAAAAATCCTGTTCAACTGGTCTTTGGGGATGCCCATGCCATTATCCCTGATGGTTATCTTTAGATAAGGCCCTGGTTCTAAAGAATTTACTTCTTCCCGTGTCAAATATAAATTCTCACATCTCAAAGACACTGTTCCACCATCCGGCATGGCTTGCTTGGCGTTGATAATTATATTATTTATCACCTGGCTGATTTGTCCCCCATCAACTTCAGCCATCCATAAATCATCAAATATATCAAGTTCGCAGCACACATTTGAACCCCGCATGGCAAAGATGACGGCATCTTTAAGCAGTTCAGCAATTGATATCATTTTTTTGAGGGGCGAACCGCCCTTGGCAAATGTCAGCAACTGCCTGGTTAAATCTATTGACTGACGGCAGGCTTTTTCCGCCTCAGACAATACTTCATGATTTTTTTCCTTTGCTAAACTATTCATTTTGGCTATCGAAATGTTACCTGCTATGACAGTCAGGAGATTGTTAAAGTCGTGGGCTATCCCCCCGGCCAGAATTCCTAAGGCTTCCAGTCGTTGATATTTCAGCTTCTCTTCCTCGTTTTTTTTGCGTTCTGAAATGTCGCTTACAGCCACCAGTAAAAAGGTTTTTTCCCCTTTTTCACCGTATTGGGCTATCCCTTCCACTAAAGCATAAAAAGTTGTTCCATCATTTTTTCTAAGTTTCAGCTCACATTCCTGCTTTGTTTTTACCTCCTGCAGTCGTTGACAGAACAAAAAAAAGATTTCCTGGTATTCAGCTGCCACAAACGCAGTAAAGACCTTGCCTGTTAAAAATTCCTTCTCCATTCCAAATAAAGCAGACCCAGTCCGGTTTACTTCCCGGATCAGGCCGTTTGTTTCAAATGTAAAAAAGCCTACAGGAGCAAAATCATATAATTTCAGATATTTATCACGGGATAATTCGATTTCCAGACCCGCCCGCTGCAATTCTTCATTTTGCATGGACAGTTCTATTTGATAGACCTCAATTTCCTCACGCGCAAAAAAAGCTTCATCCGGAGTTTTTCCTATGCCTTTATTTTGGGGGTCAATCAGTTGTTCCGCCTTTTGGCGTAATTTTACAGTATCCATCATATCACCAAACTATATTAATTCTCTGTCACGTCCTTGAAGACTAAGAGGATTAAATCTGCAGCCGGCTTATTGCTGTTAATGCGGTGGGCCTCAATGGAGATCGCTTTGTGCCCAATGGCTGGAAATTCATGTTCGACTAAGATGTTTTTGAAAGATATGCCTTCAGTTATAATGGAGGTGATTTTTCCCATCAAAACAGGAGTATCCCATTGGCCGTTGCCAAGTTGTGAAATATACTGTCCTTCCGTTTCTGTAAGCGCCACACGGAAGAAGCGGTAAAAAGCCTGGTTAGCTGTTAGTACCTTGAATTCACCGGATAGCACCAACAGAGGAGTATCAAGTGTCTCAATGATACTAAACGCATAATCACGTCCTTTTCTCAACTCAACGTTTTTTGAATCCAGTGTTTTTAGCTTACTGATATTAACAAAAGAAACAACCGCCCCACTCACCAGGTTTTCGGATGTCCGGTATGGTGTTACCCGCATCAGGTACCACACCCCATCTACGGTTTCAACCTCCATCTCGATTTGGCCGTGTTTCTTCAAAATCTTCCTGGCTTTGCTGACAATATCCTCGTTTTTAAGTTTTGTTGCAAGGTGGTCTATGGGACGACCGATGTCTGAGGGAATTATGTTAACAATCTGGGGCGCTAAGGGAGTATACCGCAAAATGTTGAGATTACTATCCAGGAATATAAAGGCTATTTCTGTGCTGTTTAAAAGGTTAGTCATGTCGTCATTGGAGTGAGCCAGTTCATTTAGCTTATTTTGCAGTTCGTTGTTGACGGTAACTACTTCCTCGTAGAGGGACTGCATTTCCTCTCTGGAAGTTTCGATTTCTTCGTTGGAGCTTTGCAATTCCTCATTAGTGGAGTGCAGTTCTTCGTTAGCCGCCGCCGTCTCCATATATGATAATTCAATCTCTTCGATTGTCCTTAATAGTTGAGTCTTTGTTCTTTGCAGTTCTATCTCTAATTCGTGGATCCGCGTCCTGGTTTGGGGCGAAATGTCATCGTTATTACTTAACTGCTTATCTACAGGTAATACCGAAACCTCGTCAAAAACCACGAGAATCATACCCTGCAGTGTTTTCGGTTCTTCAATCGGCTTAATACTAAGATTAAGAGTGACTTGTTCATCATTAATCATCACCCTCACACCTTTAATAGTTACAATTTCTTTTGTTTTTGCGGCCTGGCGGAGCGCCACCCTTAAATTATACCGCATTTCTCCCTTAACCATTGATGTAATGTTCAGGCTCGCTTCTCCCGTTGGCATTTCAAAATATTTCCCACTTGGTCCATTGATATAGATGATCTCGCCTTTTTCATTCACAATAAAACAGGCGGGAGTGTAATTTTTCAACAACATCTTCTCTATCGATTTAACCAGCCCTGATTTTTCCGCTCCTGCCTCGCTTGTGTTTTCTTCCCTTGCCCTTGCAGCCATTGTTAAAGACGAGCCTGGTAGATAAGTTGTCCACAGTTTGGACAAGACATCCCGGCGTTTATATAGTTTCCATTTACTGTTTACTAAGGAAAACAGGTTCGTATTACTTCCAATAGATTCGGAAGGACCCAAAAAAAGTATTCCATCGGATATGAGGCTGTAGTGGAATAGGTTTATAACCTTTTTCTGCAAGGAATTTTCAAAGTATATTAACAGGTTGCGGCAGCAGACCATATCCAGCTTAATGAAAGGCGGATCCTTAATAAGATTATGGGAAGCAAAAATTATTGCGGCCCGGATTTCCTTGGAAATCCGGTATTGATTATCTTCCCGCTTAAAAAAGCGCTTTAAACGCTCAGGGTGAATGTCATCCTCAATGCTTAAGGGATATAAGCCGCTCCTTGCCGTTAGAATGGCATCTTCGTCAATATCTGTAGCAAATATTTGCAAGGTCATATCATACCCTGATTTATTCAGGTATTCCAATATTACGATTGCCAGTGAATAAACTTCTTCACCGCTGGAACACCCGGGAGTCCATATCCGCAGGTTATATCCTTCAGGTTTATCAGCCAGTAAATCCGGGAGCACTTCGTTTTCCAAAACCTCGAATGCTTCAGTGTCACGAAAAAAACGGGTTACGTTAATAAGTATCGCTTTAAAAAGGGTTTCCACTTCTGCCGCGTTTCGCTGTAAATAACTAACATATTCATCCATATCTTGAATATGGCAGGCGCGCATTCTGTTTTCTATGCGCCGGTATATAGTACCTTTTTTGTACAGGGAAAAATCATGACCGCTGTGCATTTGTATTATAAAAAGCACTCTCTTTAGTATTTCTGAGTTCTTATCCAGTCTTTCGTTCACATTTCTCGCTGTGTTTTGCTGCAACCACTTGTTATGTATAAGGAGCTGACTGCCCATTTTCTCAACAGGTAAAACAAAATCTGCCAATCCTTTAGCCTGGGTACTGCCCGCGCTATCAGAACATCCCGCTAAACCCGCTTCTTGGACTATTACCATGCCAAACTGCGCTTTAATCTCTTTCAAACCTAATACTCCGTCATTGCCTGCCTCAGAAAGAATAATGCCGACTGCTTTTTCACCCTGATCATAGGCCAGTGCACTGAAAAAATAATCCAAAGGTTTTCTTGGATTGGGAAGTGGTTCCCGCAAATAAAAATTACCCTGTACAACTCCGGTGTCTTTATCTTCAGGGCATAAGAACACATGGTTTGGCATCAGCTTCATATCGTCTTTTACTGTATGAACAGGCAAACCGGTGAATTCCTGCAGGATCTGAACCGTCATTCCGTGAAGGCCGACAATAACAAATGCTATCCCGCAGTCTTTCGGTATATTTTCAAAAAAAGCCTTATATGCCGTCGGCCCGACATTGGTTCCTCCGATTCCCACAATGGGAAAACTGTTGTTTGCGCTTACGTTTTTTTGCATTAATTTACCTCTTGTTAATTCTGATTAATAATACTTGTTAACTTTCGACATTTTGGTAATAACACCTCTATTTTCGTTTTATTTATATTATATATCTTAATTAAAGAGTAATTTGTCGAAACCTGGCATGAGTTAATTAGAGTTTACCGGGTGATACTAAATTAAAACGAGCAAGAGGTGATTATCTTGGTATCTATCTTTAAAAAGTCAACTGGCGGAGAAGGAATTGATATCATTGCAGCCTTTAATTTATGGAATTCCTTAAGAGCGCGTTATGGAAGTATAGAAACCATTCAGATGTATAGAAACTTTATCCATGACCGTGAGTTCGATCTTATTCTTAACCGGTTCCTTAGCAGCTTTATCAAGGAATCAAAGATATTGGAAGATGAGCTGTCACGCTACACGGTGCCTTTACCCAAAAGACCGGCCGTTGATATCAGGATTGATAAAAAGCTTGATGAGCTGACGGACAGATACATATACAGGAGGATTTTTGAAGACCTGGTTACGCAAATGATGGTTCTTGGCCGGGCTTACAGAACCACTACAACTAATGATCGTCTCAGAGAACTTTTTGAAAATGCCCTGTTGAGCCACGCCTACCAATTTCAAATATTATATAAATTTGGCAAACTAAAGAGCTGGGAGGATAATCCCCCGGCTTATAAGCCCTCCAAACCAATTAAAACTGAGGATATATCAATCAGTGAAGCTTTCCATCTCTGGGACCATCTGAACTCCAGATATGACCAACTGGAATTAATCCAGTTCTACATTAGTTTTGCCCATGACACAAGCTTTATTGCCGTATTAGATATAGGTTTGATAACTCTCAAAAAACAGATCGACACAATTGAGCAACTGTGTATAAAGTACAGTGTCCAAGTGACCGAAAGGCCGCCCGCTAAAATAGTACAGCGTGTAGATCCGGAAATAATGGAAGATCAATTCATGTATAGAGTCCTACTCACCGGAATTCAGGGTTCCGTAGACCTGCACATGAGATCGGTGCTGGAGACTGTTAGAAATGACGGTCTTCGCAAGATATTCATCGATTTATTTAAAATCGAGATGAACAATTATGATAGAGCGCTGAAATACGGAAAAGCAAAAGGCTGGATAAAAACACCGCCCATGTTTGGAGAATTAGTATAATCAATTTAATATGCCTGTACTAAAAAATACGAGGGCATCAGTTTTACCTGAACAACCCAGTCGATTTAATCGAAAACTCCGTATCAATATTAAACCTGACCGTCGGGTATACCTGGCGCCAATCGATTTTCTCCCATTGTTGAGGGTACTTGATGCGATACTTGCCGCCAAAGCCTACCGGATCAGAGTTCAGGCCTTGGAGCTTTACCAGGAGGTTTTCGATTTTTCTTTTGGTCAGATCTTCGGCTTCTTTTTCTATTTTCTTCTTTTCATCCATAGAAATCTCCCGGCGGGGTTGGCTTTCCACAACCCCGCCCGCAATTTTTGTTTTGACATTGAAAGTAATGATGCCTGTATTGGAAACTGTAGGGTTTATTTTCGTTTGCGATTTGATCTTATACAAAGCGACCATCTTGCCATCGCTTAGCGGCATAGTCAGATAACCGACATCAGCTCCTCTGATCAAAGCCAGGGTCTGGGTCTCATCCATATCCAGCTCCCCCACCATCCGGCTCCCGGAAAATACCGCTGTCCCCGCAATCCTGTAATTGTCCTGGGATTGTTCTATGATGGGCAGATAGGGGTCTTGCCACTTTTTATCCAGGAGGGAGTTGACCCGCCAAAGGTTCATGGGCAAAGCCAGTGTCCTTTTACCAGGAACCTGAAAATAAAAGTCAATATAATTCCCCGGTATATAGTTACCTTCATTTTTGAGCTCAAGAAGCTTTTCCGGGTCGCCTTTGGTCACCAGGACATTGGTACTGGGAGGAATCAGGGGAAAACGCCCGATAAACTCCAAGAGATCGTTGATATCTCCCCGGGCCACATCCTCAGAAAGGACTATGGACCTGATCTGGCCGAAAAAGATATCGCTGGCCACATTACTTTGGACTTCTGTCCAGGCCTCCAAAACAGATTCTCCCTCCCCCAACACGATAAAATGGCGTTTTTCAAACTGCTGGGAAGTTCCCTGCACAGGCGGTATCTGGGTGCCCGGGATCGGTACGGAGACCCCGATTTTAATAGGGTTGGCGTTCCCGGCATCAAAGAAGACTGCATCAGCAACACCTCTCCGGTTAATCTCCTCTGCATCCCAGCAGCCGGCAGTAAACGTCATTATGGAAAAAAACATTATTATCACTAAAGCTTTACGCAGCATTCTTATTTTCACCCCGTATTTTTGATAACAGATAATATCCAGACAAAGAAAGGAAGTCCCAGTGTTAAGACAAAGCCGATAAGGCGATAATAAGTGAAAGCATAATGTACTTCAATTACCCCGGAAAAAAGCAGCATCATTACAAAATATATAACCGGAAACAGAATAAGGGTAAACCATTTATAATTAAGTACACTGAGCAGCTGGGCGGAGCCTTCCGCCAGTACATAGTAGAAGAGCCCTGTAGCGGTTAGCGTCAGGGTCAGCCAGGAGGCCGTAAAAAACAGGCCGAAGGTCTGAAGTAAAAATGGCAGGTTGGCCTTGCGTGTTACCTCAATGACCGGCCAGCCGTACCGCAGCACTCCCGGCGCACTGTAATTGCCTATAGCGCTTATGATAACCAAAAAAATAATGACAAAAGACAGTAAAGCAGCTCCCAGCATTGTTTTTAACCCTTGTTGTTTATCTGTTAAATAGGGGTGGATCATTAATACTGTAGACAGGGCAAAGAATGGATAAAACATTTGTACCGTTCCCCGAGGGATTTTTGCTCCATCTATGAAAAAGATGGGACGGATATTATCGAGTTCGAAATTCTGGAAAGAAAAAAACACGGACAGCACGATCAGAACAAAAGTGACCGGAAAAACAAAAGCGGCCAGGCGGGTTATCCCTTCTATTCCCTGATGAGCAATATAGGCTGAAATACCCAGATACAGCAGCATAAGTACCGAGGTAGGCGTTCTGAACAGAAAATAAGTCTCGCTTTGTTGAACTATTAAACTACTTGTCCAGGTTATCTCAAAGATGATAAACAGCAGATATAAGGACCCCAGAATTTTCCCCGGGATAATACCGCAAACATCGGGGAGATACTGGATGATGGATTTTTGGGGGAATTTTTTTCCTAAAACATGCAGCAGCACTATTAGCCCGACTGCCAGGATAAAGGCCAGAAAAAACCCCCAGTAACCGTTATTTCCCATGTACCTGGCAGCTACATAGGGCGACTGCATCACACCATAGCCGAACAGACCGGTATACAAAACCATGAATAAGAGACCCGGACCGATTCCCGTTTTTTCCTGAAGCATTAGGCCTCATCCTCCCCTTCATTTTTACCAAGTCTGTCCTCCTGCCGGGGACGATAAGTGGGGGGACGCCGGTAGCTCAGCCACCAGGGAATACGGACAGGCGCATCAGCCATATCACTTATAATGGGGGGTCCCCAGGGCGCCAGATAAGAGACACCGAAGGACTTCAATCCCGCCATGTGGGCTAATACTAAAACCCCGGCGCTAATCACACCAACAAAGCCAAAGGTCGCTCCCGCAGCAAAGAGGATGTATCTTATCCATCTCCAGGACTGTTCCTTGGCAGGATTGGACGTGGTAAAGGTAGCAAGCACGCAGAATACCACTATGGCGACAGTGATGCCGGATACCAAGCCTACATTGATGGCAGCCAGACCCATTATGATGCCCCCGCCCACGCCCAGTATCATGTTGATATTTGTCGGGAACCGTACACTGGCCTCCCGCAGGACCTCAAAGGCAAAAAAGGTAATAGCCAATTCCACGACGGCAGGAAAAGGCACCTGGGTGCGTGAAGCTGCCTCCAACTGCACTACCGATGGAGGAAGCAATTCGGGGTTGATGGAAACCATAGACAGGTAAAAACCCGGCAGCGTAACAGCTATGATTGTGCCGATAGCTCTAATTATTCTGAGTCCTGTACCGGTAATCCAGTTAAAATAGAAATCTTCCGAGACCTGATAAAACTCATTGGATGTCGCCGGAACAATAATATTAAACGCCGACCTGTCCACCAGGATAGCGACTCTTCCCTCCAGGATAGCAGCAATTACCCGGTCCGTTCTCTCCGTTTCCTGTACCAGAGGGAAGGGGGTAAGCCTTTTATCGCTAATAAATTCGGCGATATAGCCGCTTTCCAGGATGCCGTCAATATTGATCTGCTCCAGGCGTTTATGAACTTCTTGAACTATAGCGGGATTAGCTACGTCTTGCAGGTAAATTACCGCGATTTCGGTTTTGGTCCGTTCTCCGACAGTTTTCTTTTCCAGTCTCAGGTTGGGGTCTTTGAGGGACCGTCGTATCATGCTGATATTGTCATTTAAGGTTTCATTAAAACCTTCCCTTGGCCCCTTAATCAGTTTCTCTGTGAGCGCTTCTTCGACAGCCCGTTTAGCAAAGCCGGGCAGGGAAACGGCCAGGATTCTTTTAACATCATTTAGCGCAATTAAAGCATGTCCGGATACCAGTTTTTCAACGGCATTATGCAGGTCATCAATTTCAACGGATTTCGACGCAGATAATTGCAGTTTCAGCTGCCCCGGACTCAGGGGCCCGTTATTTTCCCGGACAAACTTATTGATTGGTTCAATAACGTGCTGCCCCACCAAATTCCCGTCCACTAAGGTTTCCAGATATATTACCGCTGCCGTTAATGTATCATTGTTTTCTATGCCATGGTTTATCAGGTCTCCGGGATTTCCCGCGGATTCAAGAATATCCTGCACAGTTTTTTCGATGTTTATGTCCATCTCCTGGTGTTTCACTACGGATGAAACCTTTTTCTCGATACGGGTATTGTTTTTGGGAGATTTAAGATACTTGTCGAAAAACACTTTTACGGCCTCCCTGTCGGTTTGCACAATATCTTTTACTTAGTGTTTCGGCTAAAAGGGAATTAATGCATAAATTTATCAAACTGGGTACTCTTGCCATTATATTAGTAAAAAAGAAGCAATAAATTACCTCTTTTGCTGTTTATACGGTTGTTCCTGGATTTGCTGTTCGGTAGTAAGTTGCGTTGGTTCCAGGTAATTATTTACTGGTTCTTTGTCAAATAACGAGGGATGCGCAAGTTTCGCTGCCATAACAGTTGTTACAAGTCCGTAAGCGGCATGACTTGCCATATAGGATAAGTTGCTGGTCGCATCCGTAGGCTTTATCTTGTTTTCGGGCAGCGTACCAATGAGGAAATTGATAAATGAACCCAAACCGATCCCTGAGATCAACCCCTTAGTGATAAGATGATCTCTTCCCGTTTCTGTTAATAAATAGACTGTGCCGATTCCGCCCGCGATGCTCATGCCAAAATCAAGCAGACCACCAAGGACTTGTCCCTCTAAAGACCTGGCTTCATTGCTTTTCTTCACCCAAACACCTGCCGCCGTCTCGCGAAATGACCGTTGGGATAGTTTCTTTTTACGGGATATTTCATCAATAACGGTTTTGGCAATATCCCCGGCTAACCCTGCTGCAGTCCCTAATAAGATACGGTCTTTGATCTTGAACATATAAACACCCACTTGTTTTGATAATATTTTATTTTTTCTGGTACACGTTACATTTATACAGGGGAATTAACATTGACAAACAGTTTTCACAATATCGCAGCCGAGCACCCTCCCGGTCCTTTATACATATTTTATAAAATAAATAAAAAATAATCTGAGAAGAGGGATCTTATGTCTACCAGACAACCGCCTTGTTCTTCCGGACGTTACTGGCGGGTAGGTGCGGGCGATACCCTGTACAACATAGCTGTACGCACATCGACCACCGTAAATATATTGTTACAACTTAATCCCGCTATTGACCCGGCTAATCTCCGTATAGATAGCCTGATTTGCCTGCCCCCTGAACAGACTTGCCCCTCCGGGATTTTCTGGGTAGTCGCAGCCGGTGATACCCTTTATAAAATTGCGCAGGCTAATAATACTTCGGTTAGAAAGCTCTTGGAACTAAATCCAAATGTAAATCCAAATAATCTTCAAATCGGCCAGAATATTTGCTTACCGGGTTAGTATAAAGATTTTCTTGTAAATTACTATTGCATAAAAGAAGCACATTATGAAATAATATCTTAACGATTATATTGCAGGTGATAAAAATGCTTATTGAAGAGATTTGGGCTAATCACAGCCCGAAACTAAAGTCTTATATTTTAAAAAGAATACCGGATAAATATGAAGCAGAAGATATACTTCAGGAAGTTGGCATCCGTTTACAAAAAAACGCCGGTAAGATTAAAGATATAACGAATATAGAAGCCTGGCTGTACCGGATAGCCCATAATCTTGTAATGGATTATTTCAGGAAAAGAAAAAAGTATTCCTACCTCGAGGATTTTAACGAAAAAATATTCGTCCCAACAGCAACTGAGCCGGAAAACTTCAATAATGAAACGGCTGATTGCCTCTTAAAACTGGTTGACTGCCTGCCTGCCGTGTATAAAGAAGCCATTATTGAGAGCGACTATAAAGGCACGAAGCAAAACACACTGGGTCATAAATGGGGGCTGAGCATTTCGGGAAGTAAAACCAGGGTCCAACGGGCCCGTAAAAGACTAAAAGCCGAGCTGCTCAACTGTTGTGAAGTTAAATCAGACGGCGCAGGGAATATCATAGATTTTCATCATAAGGAAAATGTCCGGACAAAATTTTCCTGTGTTAAGTGTTAAAATAATGAGTCCTTTTGTTAAGATCTCCGTCTTTATTTTATAGAAACACTCTTAAGGAGGCAGCAAATGAAAACACTTAAAATTGAATGGAAACACCTTGACGTGGACGGTGAGACCTGCAACCGTTGTTATGACACAGGAGAGAATCTTAACCAGGAAGTAAAAAGATTAAACAGGGCCTTACAACCAATGGGTATTAAGGTAGAATGGTTCGAAACCAAACTTGATGATACCCAAATCCCTCAATCCAATACTATCCTCTTTAACGGAGTTCCCATTGAAGATATCCTGAATATAGAGGTGTCTCAAAACTACTGTGATTCATGTACGGCTTTACTGGGAAATGAAACCTACTGCCGGACGGTGATTTATGACGGCAATGAGTATGAAGACATACCGGCTAAGGCCATTCGTGAGGCTGCATACAAGGTCTTAGGTATAGAAGAAGCAAAACCGGCTCCGTCCGAAAATTCCGGCTGCGGCTGCAACTGCAGTGGCTGCTGCTAACAGCAGACAAAACGAAAGACTATGGGGTTCGAACGAACCTGCATAGTCTTTTTTATGCTGTATTTTACTCTTTCCTATCCTGCTTTTATTATCAGCAACATCGTGATGATGTGGAAGATCCGCAGCACGGAGTTTCTGTTTTTTGCTCCTTAGTCTTTTGAGTGCGGTAAAATTTCTTCAGGTTTTCGGGAAGAGCATATTCCTGCATTACAGCATTTTTATCCTCCCCTCCTCCATAGACCTCCCTGAGGATAGCATCAATTATCATAGCTTTGGGAGGCACAGTATATTCTTGGCCCTGGTAAACCCAGACACGACAGTCAACTTCGTCCCCGCATAAGTCTCCGCATGATTCACAAAGGCTCTCTTTGACTTCCATTTGAATGTCGCATTCGTTAACACGTATTGTTGGTGAGCTTATAAATTTATGCTTAATAGCTAATTCTTCATTTGTTACATTTATTTTGTTTACTACCACCTCAACTCCGGTTGCCTCCAGAACTTTAGATACTTCGGCCAGAGCTTCATCAAGGCTTGTATCCGTCCCCTGACACCGTGTACAGACACTTAAATCCAGGTATAAAAAGTCAATAACAATACTCCTTTTCTTAACCCCGCTTTCTTTAGGGGCATCACCACAGCAGCCGGGACCGCACGAGCAGCAGGAATTACCAACTGAAACAATGTTTTTATCAACCATATCAGATCACTCCCTTATATTTTTTTGTATAATAACATTTCATATATTAAGACGCAGAATACAAAAAAAGGACTCATTTTCCTGGTTAATCAGCCCTTGATTTTGTGCCTGAATTTATACTGACTTTCACATTACTCTCCGTAAATGAATATAAATATCTTATGGGTTTTACAGCCATCCTTTAAGATAATGGTTGACATCATCAACCATTATTAATAAAATAGTTGTTGTTATCAACTATTTACAAGGAAGTGTCACCGTATGAATAAAAACATTCAGGATATTTATAACTCATTGCAAGAAATAGCCTGGCATTTTGGGAATCATGGAATTAACGGTGAGTGCTGCGGCGATTTATCATTGGTTGAATTTATGGCGTTAAAAAAAGTATATGAGAATAAGAATTTATCTATTCAGGAGATAGGAAACACTTTCAATTTTACCAAAAGCGGCGCCACCAGGATCATCGATCGTCTGGAGAACAGGGGCTATGTTATACGAGAACGTTCCGCCGCAGATGGCCGCGTTTGTTGTGTTAACTTAACAACAAAAGGAAAAGAAGTTGTATCAGAAATAATGCAGGAGATAACTTTTAATCTCCATGACATTTTAAAAGATTTGGAACCGGAAATGATAGATAAGATTAAGGATGTCCTGATAATCTTGAGAGAGTCAATCCAAAAACATGAAATCGTAAAATCAAAGGAATGATCAGGAGACAGGAGTGATGATTAAATGAACTCATTTTCAAATTCAGTTAAATATTTTATTACTATAACTGCCGAACTTACCGTATTGTTTCTCGGGATCAGTACAATTGTGGCCTTAATACTTATGTATATGCCCCGGGAAAAAATTAAAAACTGGATGTCAAGCAAAGGAATATGGGGCTATTTTATTGGCGCGTTTATCGGCTCTTTGACGCCATTTTGCGCATGTTCCACTATTCCGCTGACCCTTGGTTTTCTTGAAGCCGGGATCACATTTGGAGCTATTATGTCCTTTGTAATTTCTTCGCCTTTATTGAACCCCATTATATTGGCAATGCTGGTAGTATTGATGGGGTGGCAGGTTTGTGTCACTTACTTTATTGTAGTTTTCGGCGGGGCTGTCGTTTTTGGAGTAATTCTTGAAAAAGCAGGCGCTGCAAAACTTGTTAAGAATGTTCGGATTAAATCCGGCGGTCATCAAGATACTGAAGAACTGCCCACTGCCTTTATAAATAAGATAAAACTTTCATTCCTGAAAGCATGGAGTGATTTTAGAGCGGTTTTGATTTATCTGCTGATCGGTGTTGGTATAGGAGCTGTAATTTACGGCTATATGCCCGAAGATTTTGTATTAAAATATGCCGGGCCTGACAATCCATTTGCTATTCCGATTGCAGCCATAATCGGTATTCCTTTATATATACGCGCCGAAACAGCTATACCGATTGGAGTAGCATTGCTGCAAAAAGGTATGAATATCGGCGCCGTAATTGCATTAATTATAGGCGGCGCCGGTATGGCCATTCCCGAAATGAGTATGCTGGCGAGTATTTTTAAGAAAAAACTGGTTGCTGCTGTTGTAGCTGTAATTTTCCTAACAGCTGTTCTGGGCGGATATATTTTCAGTCAGGTTTTATAAAAAAGGAGGAACTATATTTTATGAAAAACGAAAATGAGAAAAAAGGATTATTCGAACGCTTACTGGGAGGGAAAAAAACAAAAAAAAGTTCATGCTGCTGTAATATTGAACTCGAAGAAATACCGGATGCAACTCCAAATAATAAAGATGCCCAAGATTCTTCAAAGCCACAGCCAAAAAATAACTCCTGCTGCAAATAGCTTGATGAATTATGTAGACATCTCGCGGTTTTTTATAGAATTAAAAACCCAGATAGAATAAATAAAGCGCCAGTATTATAACTACGAGGCCAAACAATATTTTCAGAATTCTGCCCCATTTCTCCGTTTTTGGTGATGAGAATAACTTTTGCACAAACCCGACAGATGTTCCGGCAAGCAGCAGCAGAGCGCAGTGCCCAATTGAATAAACGGCTAATAAGGCTATCCCCAACGCAATATTTCCTTCTCCGGCCACAAAGGCCAGGATGGCTACAAGAACAGGAGTGGCGCAGGGCGATGAAAATATCCCCCCCATTATACCCAGAACAAAAGCGCCGATAACACCTCTGCGCTCAGCAGGCGCATGACATACTTGCGGCATTATTTGAATGACGCCCAGCATTTCAAGCCCGACAGCAGTCATGATGACACCCAAAACCAGATACCACCACCTGCCGGTTCCTGTCATCAGTTTGCCGAGCATTGCAGAAGCAGCGCCTAATGCCGTAAAAGTAAGGGCAAGCCCCATACAGAAAAACAGGGAATAGATAAAGGCCCGCTTTCTGTCGTTACCCGCATAGCCCCCAACATAAGCCACTACCAAGGGCACACTGGCCAGCACACAAGGACTGAACGAGGAAATCAACCCTGCTGCAAATGCCATTAATAACGCCAGCCAGATATTCCCGAAGAGAACTGCGCTAAGATTTGACACCAATCCTTCTGTCATTTCACTCCCACCTTCTCAAAGGCTTTGACCAGATCTTCCTTGGAGATGTAACCTTCGTGCCTCCCCACTTCTCTCCCCTCGGCGTCATAAAGTATCTGGGTGGGGATGGCTCTTATGCCGGTGTATTCCTTTAACTTCTCTTGTTCTTTATAAATATCAATGATTTCAATTATTACCCTGCCTTCGTATTCTTTTTGCAGTTCGGCCAGGATGGGCGCCATCATCCTGCACGGCACACAGGTATCGGAACCCAAGTCCACCAGCCTGGGCAATTTTTGACCGGATTGATCGGTTTGTACGGTTGGCGGCATCTCAGTTTTCTTGTTCCAGACGTTCTTATATACATAAATCCCCGATATCAGAAGCAGCACAACAATAATCACACCTGCTTTTTGCCATTGACCTTTTTTCATCAATTTTACCTCCGTGAGGATATTTGCAATTTA
>Ga0228535_1002107_pt1 | contig 21685 bp, 18 predicted proteins | sample SJ1metagenome_FD_168457 | JGI IMG/M metagenome (GOLD analysis project Ga0228535, IMG submission 168457) | Enriched culture of PCE-dechlorinating microbial communities from Ithaca, New York, USA - SJ1 | ecosystem: Engineered > Modeled > Simulated communities (microbial... > Unclassified | place... | reverse complement strand
GATGCCGAACACATGCAGGTTCATGGCTCGGTCGGGGAAGCCTGACGGCCAGGCGTCGGTTTTCTGCCAGGAATCAATGGTAAGGCCGATCCAGCGTGTTTCGAAGAAAAACAGGGGGCCTTCGTACGCGATGCTCGCGGTGGGCGCAGAAATGCCGTTCGAGTTTATAAAGAGCGAATAGGGCGAATCGATATAGTCGAAATTCCGGAAGCGGCCTGCTTTCAGGGTTACGGGCCCGAGCTGCGAGAAAAACCCGCCCTCATCCATAAGGAAATAGATATTGCCGAGGGTCCCGCTCGGATTGTCGGCCAGAAATGGGGCGTACTTGCCATCGGTATTCGCTGAAAGTTTTCCTGTAAATCCCAGGAAGCCCGCATCGAACGAGAAAGCGGCAAACCCGTTCGGAGAGAGACCTCTGTTTTCGATTTCTTCCCCATAGCTGCCTTCATTCAGGACAGCCCCCGCGCCGATTTCGAAGGAGAGTTTTGCGGCGACACCCTGCGTCCGGGTTTGTGCAGAGAGCAGAAAAGGAACCAGCATGAGCAGAAGCCAGATGCAGGTACGGCGGAAACGTCTCATTGTTCAGTTCCTGTATATGTTCCTGCAAGAATACGGTATGACAGACTCATTTCGAGCTCGAAGGCGCTCTGGCCGTCATGCCAGAGGTACGCGGGCTCAATTGTGCCGCAAAGCGCACCGAAGGTCAACGAGATGGGGATGCTGGCAAGTACGTTGTAGCTGCGCGGCGCATTCTCGGTCGTTGTATTGTTGTACACTTTGGTATCGATGAGGTTCGCCTCGGTATTGAGGTCCAGGAACAAAAGGCGGTAGCCGAGGGAGAAGCCCCATCTGGATGCGCCAGCCTGCCGAGCGCCCGTAGCCCGTCCGAAGGCAATCTCGCCATGGCTGGAAATCCAGCGCACGCCCGGCCCATACGGGCTTGTGAGCGGAAGGAGGATGCTCCCGCCGAGGTAGCGCGGATAACGATAGATAAAGCGCAGAAAATAGTTGACATCGTTGGGCTGGGCCTGGCTGCCATCGTAATTGCCCCACAGCCAATGAGTGGAGCCAGCTTCGATGTACGCATGGATAACGGCAGGTTCGGTATTGAATGCTGAAAGGCCACGTTTTTCTTGTGCTTTCTGCTCCTTCTGCGCCGCAGGTATTTTCAGCGGGGCTGCGAAGCGGGCGCCCAGCACATATGCATCGATTGTCGGGGTGGCGGTATCTGATACCCCTATACCGTTCAGATTGATATCATCGAACCCCGCTTGGACGGAGAGCGCAAGCCACGAAAAAGGCTGCCAGGCTGCCGTCAGCACCATGGAATTGTTCGTCTGGGGCACCGATGCCTGATGCCGCGAAATGAGCGGAAAAAGGTCGGTCAGATAGAAGCGGTTGTTGTAGCGCGCCAGCATGGCGTGGTCCGCAGCGCTCAGGCTGAACTGGCCCGGCGAAAGTGAGCTCGCCGGCCATGCCGCTCCTGCGCTTTCTTTGTCGCCGGAAGACTGCGGCCCGAAGGTCCATGTGATTTTGCTCATTGCCTCGACAATCGTTGTCGGGGTTTTGTCTGTTTCGAATCCGTATCCGGGCTCGAGCGGGACATCATTTCCATCCCATGCTTTTACTGCGGGAATCGTCGCAATAATAGAGTCGAGCGAAAAACGTCCGAGCTTGCCGTATCCTCGCAGGGCATCGTACCAGGGGATCCGGGATGAAGACAGAAGGCCGCCTTCGAGTATGCCATTGTAGTCAACCCGGTCGCGTCCGAACGCGATACCGGCCGATCGGGTTTTCCAGTACACGACAGAGCGGCTGAAAAGGTTGCCTTCCACGCTTGTCGCGCCGTTTGCAAAGGGCAGGTTGTCGCTTCTGAAGTAATCGCCCTGCCATTCGGGTTTGACTGCAACGCGCGCGGCGACTCCAAATCCGCGTACGCCTGGAAGGGCGCTCCCCGCTTCTATGGAGAAGTCGGCCAGGGGCGGGCGGGAAAAATAGTTCCTTTGCACATCGATGCCGTTTTTGTATTGTTTCGAGGCATTTTCCAAAAGAAGATTCGCGCTGCGGGATGTTTCATCAAAGGTTGCGGTAAATGAGAGGCGCCATGATGCGTTCTGCACAGAGCTGGGGTTTGTCTGAGCGATTCCCTGCTGGGCTATCGCCGCAAGTAGAACAACAACAACAATTACGATGCGCAAATCTATTGATTGTTTCATGCCACCACCCTCCTTCACACGCAGTTCTGCTCCCTGCTTTTATCTATCCTTGCAATGCATTATGCTGCAATCAATTACCTAAACCCATATTGTTCATGCTTGTCCGGCGTCTTTTTCTGTGCAAAAAGTCGGACAGGCCACCCAATTTGGCTCTGAAAACGTGATACGGCATATCTGCATCGAGGACGGTGCGGTGAATTACAACGGGGCGCTGCACTGGCTCTTCGGTTTTTTTAAAGATTGCAGATTGTGTCGAAAAAATATATGAAAAGCCGGCATCGACCAATGCATTGTATGCTTTTTTGTTATAGGTATGGGGCTCGCCGCCCACCCATGCAAAGGATGCAACTCGTTTGCCAAGGTGCGCCTCAATGCTCTGCTTTGCCGCGAAGATTTCTCGACGTATGGTCGCATCATCAATTTCGCCTATCATTCGCATGTGGCTCTGGGTGTGGCAGCCGATTACATGGCCGCGGAGCGCAAGGTCCTGAATTTCTGTCCAATTCATGGCGATGGGCGGCTTTATGGCTTCTGGCAGGCTGATTCCGTGGTTCAGGCAAAACTGACGCTGCTCAGCCTCCGGTACTGCGGGAAGGCCCGCTGGAATTAAAAACCAGCCAATCAAGCCCCGTGCTTCCAAGAGGGGAGCTGCGACTTCATAATTGTCGAACATGCCATCGTCGAAGCTTATTATAAGTAATGGCTTTGTGTGCTGCAGCGAGCCATCCAGAAACCGCTCAAGCTTCTGTTCATCGATACATTCATAATGCGCAGCGAAATAATCGAGTTGACGGACTAAGTTGTCCTTGCTGGCGGCGAGTGTGACATGGTAACAGACCGCCCTAAGGCTCTCTGAAACTTTCCTGGATGCTGTGGTGTTTCTCATGTCCCGTCCCCGTGCAATTCCTAGAAATGCAAGCCGATGCCAAGCCAGACCTCGAAGCTATCCGCATCCAGGGCTCTGGTTCTTATCAGATCGAGTAGATTGTAGCCCACAGACAGCCGGTATGTGAAGGATCGCGCATATACTGGAAAGATAACAAAATCCGCCCCTCCTGCCAGGTACAGATTTGAAGGGTCCCAGAGTGGTTGGGCGGGGGTCGGCCGCACGTAGCCGGCGTCGACAAAGGGGATGATAAAGACTTCGGCCTCGAGCTTGGACCAGCTAAAAAATCGGCCCTGCGCAAAGTTGATTGGAAATTGCAGGTTGGCGATGGCAGCAATGTCTCCGTACAAAGTTGCCTTTATGCCGCGAAGATAGCTTCCCCACTCAACTTGGGTGCGGTACGAAGTGTCGCCCAGTAATGTCCAGCTTGCGTTCCAGCGGCCCAGTGCCCTGAACTCGAGCCCGGCAAGGTTCTTGAATGAGGTAAAAAAAGAGGCACTCCCATCAATGAGCAAATCGTATGCGCGGGCTGGCGATGGCTTCAGCATATAGCATGCTGAAGTTTCGGACAGGCTAAAAGAACTGCCGCGCCGGAAATTGCCCAGCCAGTCAACCGCGCTGTATCCAAGGCTAATGGTTGAGCCGAGGCCGGCATCATAGGGGCTGAAAGCTGCTAAATTGATGTTATAAAAAATATTCGAATTCAGGGTAAGGCTAAACACTGCTTGAGCGGGCATCTGAAATAGCGGAAAGGAAACACCCAGATAGGCTGCATTTTTCCATTGATGCGGCGCCGTTGCAATGGAGTCAAAAGAATAACCCGTATTCAGCCCTGCATTCCAATTCAACCCACGCCCGAAGGCGTAGTTCACATTCTGAGCAATATTGGCGATGTGTTCTTTGTAAATATCATGGTATTGATAGGAAAAAGTGGGCGAAAAGTTAAAAAAAGGGGTCTGACCCCATTTGTTAAATTTTATAACCGAGCTAATGGAGGCTGCAAAATCATAAATGTGTATCCCAGCGGCGGGGCTGTAGCGAAGGTTGCCTGATAACGCAGTATCCCAAGTACTGCCGAATGCTACGGGGTAAATTTCGAATTGCGTACCTACATCGAAAGTCTTTGTTATGATATAATAATTAGCCGAAGCAGTAATCGGATTCAATGTCCCGAGGAAATTGAAGTCTTTGTAGCGCAGTGCAAAGGAAAGGCCATCGGCTTCGCTGAATTTTGGAAATGGAACAGCAAGGGCTGTCCACGTATCTTCAACATATACATGTATGCGGACAGGGAGAGGCTCTACGGAAGGGGCTGCTGCCTCAGCTCCGGGCGCCAGTTTGGGTGGCACTGTCTCGGGCAGTTCAATATCGATGTGGGAAGATTCGGTGAAAACCCTGTTGTCTTTTAATATGCGCTCTTTTTCTGTGATGTAGAGGCGCAAGTCCTGAAATGTATCAAAAACTTTGCCAATTTGAATATTGAGGAGTTTTGCAAGCGCATAGGTCTGGGTGCGGCCTTTGATGATATAGATGACATCTTCTATGCGAAAGAAGCGAACAGTATTTTGGCCAGGCGGAGAAGATGCTGAGGGAAATTCCCCTCCCGAAGTTTGAGCTGAAGTTTGAGCCGACAAGCTGGCTCCAAGAATAAGCATAAAGAGAAAAACCCAAGGCAATGCGCTCTGTCGCGAAGGGGTATGCATTATTTCCGGCTCTCCAAGTATGTTCTAGCCCAACGTTCGTAAGAGTTCCGCGTACACGTCCTGGTAGCGTTCGACCATGTGGTTGGCCGAATATTCGTTTTGCCAACTTTCTCGCGCTGCGGCTCCCATTTTAGCACGTTTCTCTGCGTCTTTGGCAAGCATGCCAAGAGAGCTTGCAAGCGCCTCCGGGTTGTTCGCGACTAGAACACCGCGCGCAGTCTCTGTATATGGTTTGCCCTCCTTTTTTATTTGCGCAGCACCCTCGGCAATGCCCGCTTCTATGCCCAGCAGCTCCGGAATACCCCCTACCCTCGATGCCACAACGGGAAGCCCTGCGGAAAATGCTTCGAGAATACTCACCGGCATGCCTTCATGGTCCGAAATAAGAACATAGATATCGGCAAAGCGCAGAAAGGCGCTTGCATCGGGCACAGTCCCCAGCGCAAAAAAGTTGGGCGGATCAGCTGCGGACGGCTCCCCTCCTATCCAGACGATGCTCATTACGCCAACCAACAGCTGCGCGGCTTGTCGGAGGATATCGGCCCGCTTGGGGGGGGCGTTTCGCGCAATCATAAGCGCAACCGGAAGCCCTGCTTTGCGGATATTCGCCATTTTGGCGCTCACAAAAACAGGCAGGCCACCCTCCAGCTTAGCCTCGGACACGCCATTGGAGATGTAGTGGGGCTTGTACCCATCATGCTGCATTAGTGCAAGGTCGTGCTTTGATACTGCAATAATAGCACCGCACCTTTTTTTCAGCATTGCATCGAATGCAAGAAATGAAGGGTTGGCAATCTTGAGCTGCTCATATCCATGCATAGTGTAGACAATATGCGAAGCCGGGATACCCCATGCAAGTCGACCAAGGGCTGCGGCTTTTGAGGTATGCACGTGCACTATGTCGGGCCTCCAGATGCGATAGATAGTGGCAATTTCCAGAAGAGCGCGAACCTCGCATAAAGGAGAAAGCGCACGCTTCAGGTTTGGTACAACAATGCGCTCAATACCTGCAGGAATGCCGTGCCATGCTTCTTCGCCGCCTTCCGGGCCATATGCAATCGAGACGGTATGGCCGCGGGCTGCAAATCCTTCTGCAAGCGTCCGCGCGACAGTCTGAGCGCCACCGGCTTCGGAACGCGTAATGAGCTGAAGGATTCTCATACGCCTCGGCCTGTAAGAAGCCGGTCTCCACCATCTTTGCTCATAACGCGCTTTTTATCCGCTGCCAAAAGGCAGATGCCTAGATAAAAGCCAAGAAAACTGAGCCCCCCAGGCGCAAACGCATCGAGCGAAAAGAATACAATATACACCATTAAAGAAATATCAAAAAAACCAAATGGACTGGTCGATTTAGTGATTCTGGCAAAAATGAGCATGCAATATGCTAAAATCGCAAAAAGCCCATTTTCAAAAAACATGGCCAGCATGGAATTATGTGGACCAAAGCCATTCGATAAGAATCCTTCGTAGAATGGAGTATTTTTCATATAGTCATTGATCATGCGCACATTATCTGCGGAATCGGTCCAGCCCCAGCCGATCCAGATATGCTCAAGGCCTTTATGTGCAAACGCATTCCATAAATACTGCCGATTGGCAAGCAGCTTATTTATTGTACCATCAAATGTTAAAGAAAAATAGATAGTGGCAATTATAGCCATAAAAAAGAGCACATATCCAAGGTGCCTTTGTACATGTGTTCTAGAATTTGAGGCCAGCAAAAAGAAAGATCCTACCAAAAAAGCAAGCGGCGCAGTTCTGGAACCTTGCTCGCGCATTCCGATTGCTTCAAATAGCACAATTGAGAAGCCAGCCAGCAAAACCATCCATGAAAGCGCCGCTGCATGCTGCCTCCTTTTCTTTTGCACTATGTAGGCCAGAAAGAGAGGAAACCACACAAACGACATTCCGAATGTATTCGCATTATTGATCCATGGAATCACTCCCAGGCGCATTAAAATAGTTATGATGGTAACAGCGCCCGCCAGTATGGCTAGCGCCGCTCCGAAAATATCTTCGATTTCTTGTCTTGTGTATGCATTAAGAAGCCCTGCTGCGCCGCCAAGCACGAATACTCTCGATCCCGATTTTACAAAAGCTTTGAAACTGCCAGAGCCTATCGCATATAGAAGACCATCTTTGAGCGCAATCGCAAGAAAAAAGCCTAGCACCATGAGCGCCCATTTATCGGAAAGGACGGCTTTCCAGTTCAGAAGCAAATACCACGCAGAAGTGAAAAGGATGATGGCCACTCCTATATAGGTATAATCGCTGAAACTGAAGGCAACACCAAGAGCAAGTGGCACAATTTCATACGAAATTGCGAGCAGTCTGTTTTTTGTATTTTCCATTGACTCTCCATTTATTGCCACTGTTTTTTTAACAAATCATGATAACATTTTGAATAATTTTTTGCACTGCGGTGCAGCGAATACTGCTGTACTTTTTCAAGGCCATTCTGAATGGCTTTTTGCTGTTCTTCCGGATACCCAAGCTTCAAAACAGCCTGTGCTGCAGCTTTTGCATCGCCCTGCGGAAACAGTAGTCCGGCTCCCTTCACAAGCTCCGACAGGCCGCTCACATCGCTTGCGACGACAGGTAACCCTGAAGCCATCGCCTCCAATGCCGCAATGCCAAAGCCTTCTTTTTTTGATGTCTGCAGATAGAGCTGGCATGCGCGCAAAACTTGTGGCACGTCGTTCCGCGAACCCAAAAAGAGGCAGCGGTCGAAAACGCCGAGCTTGCGAGCCTCATCCTCCACAGCTTGGCGATCCGGACCATCGCCTACGAGTACGAGTGCGTATTGCTGCGGCAAAAGCGAAAGCGTGCGCAACGCTGTTGCATGATCCTTTATAGGCACAAAGCGGGCTGTCATCGCAATGCCCTTTCTGCCTTGCAAGCGTTCGAGGACATCGACTGCTGGCTCGATATGCAGCCCGAATTTTTCAGGGTCTACGCCATTTGGCGCGATAATTATTTTTGAGGAAACTATATGCAGCCAGCCTTTCAGCGCAGCAGCTACTGCTTTGCTCACACATAGAATCGCCTGGTAGCGGCTATAGGAAAATGTTTCAATGCCTCTGAAAAAAGGCAGGAGCATGCGATTGTTTTGGCTTGCATGTTCAGTTGTTACATAGATCGGCCTTTTTGCAACGAGACTTGCTGTCGCGCACCAGTGAAAGCTTGGCGCGAGGTGCGAATGCACAATATGCGGTTCTATGCGCCTGATCATCCGCAGCACTGAAAAAATATGAACAGGATTATAGGGGTTCGACGCGTTGTGCTGCTTGGGCTTCTGACAGGCAAAAAACACAGGGATTCCGGAATGGATCAGCGATTCGGCAAATACTGCATTGCTGCCGTCGAGCGCAAGCACATAATTCTGCACCCCCTGGCTTTGCAAGCGCGGTAAAAGCTCCGCTAGGAGCCGCTCCGCCCCTCCTGGTGCAAGCGAATTGATAACATGGAGAACCTTGACAGGCAGGGTAGCAGATACCGCAGCTACTTGCCCGTACTGCTGCGCTGCAATTCTTTTTAGCGAAATAGTGTCTACAAGCCAGGCGATCCACCCTGGAATAAAAGCGCAGCATACCCAGAGCCTGGCAGAAAGCGGAAGGTTGGCAACGGCCGCAATTGCTTTGCCCTGTGTTTTTGCATGCAGCATAAAGCGCACATAATTTGCCGATTCGCGCAGGATCCCCCCTATTGGCAAGCCACCTTTTTCGATCTCTTCCTTATAAAATAAAAGCGTCCCGAATATGTTTGTGGTTCGTAGCTTCAGGCTCCTGGAAGAAAGCCCTTCCGCATGGTACTGTGCCTCATAAAGAACTGTATTGACAAGATACAGCCCGAAGCCAGCTCTTGCGATCCGGTACCACACAACTGCTTCGGTAAGGAATTTCTCTCCTTCAAATTCCGGAAACGAAAATCGCCGCAAAATATCGGTTTTGAATACTTCAGCTTTGTCGCCTCGAATTCCATACTTGTATGTCAGCGATAGCGCATCGGCAACGCGAACATTTTCCGGCAAGGCTTCGCCGATAATCTTCCCTTTAAAATCCGCTTTCAGCCCGATGAGCCCCGCGATATTATCTGCATCTTCAATTTCGGACGAAACATTTCGGATAGTTGCCAGCGCATCAGGAGGAATCCGGTCATCAGAGTCGACAACGAAAACCCAGTAGCCCTTCGCAAGCCCAATTCCTTTGTTCAATGCCCGGTGTTTGCCGCCATTTTCTTGGTATACATGGACAAGATTGAGCTGGGGCTCGTTCTCCCACTCGCGCAGAAGGGTCCGGGTGTCATCTGTCGAGCCGTCATCGATAACTATCCATTCGAAATCCGTGAATGTCTGCGCTTCTATGGACCTTTTGAGTTCCGGAAGCGTATGTGCACGGTTATATGTTGCGGTGATAATGCTGATGAATGGCGTTTTCATTCGTGTTCCCCGGACAAAATTCGATCGAGAACTGCTGAAAATTTCCTGTACTGGGCATCAACGGATAATTCCTGCTCGTAATAAGTCCTGGCCTGGCGGCAAAATGATACATCGCAAACTCTGGCGCGCGTATCGAGATTGCGCAGTGCCTCGATCCAATCTGCTTTTTTTTTGGCCAGAATCGAGCCCGCACGGAGATAATCATAGCCGGCAAATGCTTCTTGTGTCCCAATGACAATCTTGCCATGCATGTAGGCTTCCGCTGTTTTTACTTTTATTCCTTGGCCCCAAAATATCGGGGAAACCACGCAATGTGCCTTCTGGTACCATGCTATTGTGTCTTCGACTGAGCCGACAACTTCGACATTTTTCCGTGAAAGTTCATGCCGGTACTGCTCGAATCCGTGCCCGACAATAAACAGTCTGCCATCCACATTCGGCATGACATTGCGCACAAACCATCGCATGCCATGCAGATTCGGGGGAAAGGCAGAGCCGACAAAGAGCATGACAAAATCATTTGAGCTATGGGTTGGATGGCGATGTGCATTGATGCCAGTGTAGACATCTTGCACAGGTGCAGCCACAATGAGGTCCGGCTTTCGGCCATATAATCTGGACATCATGCGGGCCTCCCTCTCCGATACGGCAATAACAAGGTCTGCGGCGGCAACTGCTGCTGTTTCTGCTCTGATAATTGCAGGCACAAGGAACAGATTATGAATCCTGAAGAGCCTGAGCGCTCTTTGTGCATAATATTTTCTTTCAATATTATGAAATAGCGCGGCAATACGAATTTTGCTGTCAAAGCGCCTGATATCTTCGCAGGCTCTTCCGTATACGCTCTGGTCCACAAAGACAAAATCCACACCGGCCAGCCGCTCCATCAGGATGCTTTGTTCTTTCTTCCCGTATGGCTCGAAATAGCCATGGAGGGCACCTATCAGAATCCTGCCTTTTGTGAGGGGTTCGGCAGTGAGCTCATTGATATACAGTTCATCAAGGTTTCCTTCGAAATATTGTCTGAGCATTGCAAGCACCGACTGCGAGACAATATCGGCACCACCTTGTACTGCGATTACCCGCTCACCGCGGATATAGAGAGCCTTAAAATTCATGACCTGTAACCTTGCGCAAGGGATAGCTGAAGATTACTTTGGCGATTTCAGCAAGGAACAAGCTCTGGCGAAGAGTTGGTGAGAGATCGTTGCCGAGGACTTGTCGCAGTGCTGCGCGGTTTTTATTCAGAAATCTCCAGTTATTTTCAGCCTGGGACATGAAGATTTTTAATTTGCGAAGGACAAAATTGCCCGAGGCAGTGTGTGCGCCTCCGCCCGCCATATCCCTTGGCAGATTCACTTGGACAGCGCGGGAGTCGTACCATATTCTGGCCCCTGATGCCTTTGCGCGAATGAGAAAATCTGTCTCTTCACGGAAACAATTGCCCGTATACGCTACATCAAAGAGAAGGCCCTCCGCAAGCTTTTTCGAGACGAGAAAGGCTGCGTGCACAAAAGGCACTTCAATTGGTTTGGCATATGCAGCATCAAAATGGGCCTGGAGTGTCACGGGATTGATGATGGTCTGCCAATCGGCGGGCATCAATTTTTTTGCGTGCTCAAATGAATATAAGACCTGTGCATGGGGAACTTCCTCTTCCTTTATCATATACGGTGCACGGGCGCCTACTATATCCGCTTTCTGTGCGTGCAATGTCTCGAGCAAGAAGCTGAGGGAGCCTGGTAGAAGAAGTGCATCATCGTCTCCGAAGTAAATATAGGGTGCGCGCGCGGCATGGATGCCCAGATTCTTTGCATGAGGCTGTTTGAGATTCCGCTCACTGCGCAGATAGCGAATGCGGTTGTCCGACTGTGCGAGCTGCAGCACTGTATCTCTCGTCTCATCCAGCGAACAATCGTCGACGACAATGAGTTCGAATATCTCAGGCTGGAGATAGGTCGGCAAGGTTTTTTCCAGCAAATGCGCTCTGTTGTACGTCGGCACCACCACCGAAATGCATGGCTCATGCATCGGGTTCTCCTACTATCGCAGCAAGATGGCTGCTCCACGGGGCAATGCCGAATTCCTGTTCGACTGCGTGGTGCATTTCCTGTTTGCGAGCAAGGTCTTTCCACTCTGAGGCTGCGTGTGCAAGTATATCGTACAATTGCGCAAAATTGTTTGTGTCGGCATGATAGACACCAGGGAAACTTCTGTCCAGCAGGTAGGCAATCGCGCCGACTTGTGTTCCGACGACTGGTATGCCGCATGCAAGGGCTTCGAGCGTTACCATCTCGAAGCCTTCGTATCGTGAAGGGAAATAAACTACATCCGAAGCACCATATAAATCTGGCAAATGCGCATATGAAACACGCGTTTGTATAGAAATATTCGGCAAGACCTGCAAGATTTCTGATCCACGGGCGTCGGGTGAAACAAGGGTGAGGGTGACAGGCTGATGATGTTCAAGACAATATTCCGCAAACGCCTTAATTCTGTCGATTCCTTTCATCCATTCAAGGCGTCCCACAAAAAGAACCTTCAGTGAGGGCTTCGAACTGTGATTGCTCAAGCGACTGGAGGCGGCTGTAGGCTTGAAATGCATGGTATCTACTGTATTGGGAAGAATTCGGATTTTTTTTGCAGCGGTCCTGTAATATTTCTGCCACTCGCGAGCGGCCTGCGGCGAAACCGCAAGAACTTTTTTGGCTCTTTGCCCTGCGATCATTTCCATTATTTCTTCGAGGCCGAAAAGTTTGAGTTTCCAGGTGTGGGGTATCTGCAAGCCCGCTGCTTTTGCCACACGATATCCATGCATCGAGCCGTGGCAGAACAGCACATCGGCCTTTACCAAAAATGCAGAGTAGCCATTTCCAATGACGAATGCTCCTTTTTTTCGGAAAGTATGTGCGTAGTATGAAAGCAAGGCCGACTGCCAGAAAAAGCCGAACCGGCCTTTGAGCAAGAATGATGCGCTGCGTCCAAGGCTGGCATGTCTCAAGAAACGGGCATCCAGAAGCAGCACTGAATACCCTTGGGCGATGAGCACCTGGCGCGTATAGAACATAACGCGCTCTACCCCTCCAGCGTCCGAAATGCCTTTGGGCGAAACGATGACAGCAATCTTGGCCATTCCCGATCAATCCTTACTTTTTGCGAATGTATCGCAGCAGCGACAACAGCTGTTCATTTTTAAGCATCACTAAATAGACAAAATAGGCTGATGAACCTGCTACTATTGAGACTAGCAGTCTGACCGCCCCACCGTTCATAAAAAAAACGGGTCCATACGCAAATGCCGCACACAGAATTGCACCTGCGAAATATTGCAAAAACGTTTTTCTGTCAAAAATAGTACGCGCATCAGAACGGTTGCATAGTAGCGTATGCACAATGAGCACCGAAAGCTCACCTGCAAGCATCCCCCAGGCGGCACCAATCTGACCAGTTCTTGGCACAAGCAGCGCCATCGCTGCGCCAGTGACAAAAAGCCCTGTAAAAAAAGATATGAGCATTTTCTTTTCTTTTTTTTGTGGAATAAGAATTTGCATTTGCAAAAAATTGGAGAGAGCAACCACGGGCACAAGGAACGCGGTGATTCTGAGAGAACTAGCAGAGGCAGCGAAGGCCTTACCTGCAAAGACCACTGCTAAATCTCCAGAAACAGCAAAAAGCCCTGCTCCTGCAGGCAAGGCGAACAATACTATGAGATCGGCAGACCAGCGGAGAATGCTTCTAAACTCTTCTGGCCGCGTATCAGCAGAGGCCGCGAGCTTTGGCATAAGTACCGTACTCAATGTTGCAATGAATGTAATGATCATCCGCGCAAGACGAATCGAAATATAGTAAAAGCCCGCCTGCACATTGTCCGAAAAGAGGCCAAGAAACAGAAAATCCAAATTGGTGTACGCCGTAATCAAGAAGGAAAGAATCGCAAATACAATCATCGGTTCCACATGCCGAAACAGGTTCAGTCTTTTAAAACTGAATCGGACATATCGGGTGGCAGAAAGCACATTGACTACCATTGCAATAAATGAAGAACCTACAAACAATAAAGCATATATTTTGTAGTCGTTTTCTTTTTTTACCATAAGAAAAAGGCAAATAACGAACGCTGCTTTTATGAATACATTGCGCAGCCCGATATAGCGGAATTGCTCAATCCCCTGAAAAAACCATTCAATAAAGAGCGTCGAAGTAATGATTGTAGCGCCAAAAATAATAAAGAGCCCGAAGTCATTCCTGTATTGAGGAACAACATATATTATTATTGTATATACAATAGTACTTATTGCGGAAGAGAATAGGCTTATAATGAACAGTTCTGATGCAGTGTTTCCCATTGTTTTTCTGTCTGATCTGGTACGCGCAATTTCCCGCATGCCATAGACAGGCAGCCCAAGGGACGCTGCTACAATAAAATAATTAGTGAGTGAAGCGGCAACGCCGAGTTTTCCCATATTTGCAGGCCCCAGAATGCGGGCTATGTAGGGGTAGGTCAAAAGCGGTACTACCATATTAAGGAAGGTGCTCAGGCTGGAAAAAAAGAAATTATACAAGACTTTGGATTTTTTGAAGTCGGCATTGACAGGTTCGATCACGGGGAGCCTCTTTGAGAAGATTCGTCCTTGAGCGCTGTGTGCGTTGCGCGCAAAAGCTGAGCGCGCCGGCTTACCCATCCCTGAACTGCATTGATACGCTTTTCAAGAGCCGAATAAACATCAACAATGGAAGAAACTGTTTTGCCAGGCGTTGCAGAACAAAGCCCGATCGCCAGAAGTCCTTCGTCTACAGGAAAGATCATGAATTGCATGACAAGGGCATTTTTATCGAATGCTTTTATGACAAAATACGCAAGAGGTCTGGCATTGGTAAGGGTGAGCATAACGCTATCGCGAGCGTTCTCTATCGAAATTGAATACCATGTCGAGCCGAAATTTACATCTTGGATATGTGCAATAAAGCTGAGGCTTTCTGGCAATTTCTCAAAATGCAGGCTCGGGAGGGCTTTTGAAGAACCTGCTGCAGCCACACGATAGACATCATCGAAGAGCACCGTGGTTTTTTTTCTTGTTTCCGAGTAATAGGTAACACCAGCAATTGTTTCAATCTGTGCGAGATTATTGACGAGATCCAGCCTGTCCTTTTCAGAAAATCCTATATTTTCTAGCAAAAATATATCGCCAATGAGCCACGTGGCATCATCTTGACCAGTAAGCCATTGCCGAAAGATAGCCTTCTTTGATAAAGGTATAAAGTGTTCAACCTGCTCCTCATCGGTGGCATCAAAAAGAAGTGGCGCGCTTACCAGGAGCCTTGCCAGCTCGTTGCTTGCAAGGTTGGGTAGCACATTGCGAAGAGGCTGGGCCGCGACAAAAGATGTCAAGCCCAGCAGCAAAACAGCAATGCAGCCTGCAAGCCAGGATTTAGCAGCACGCCGCATGGTTCGTTGCAGCATCAGTATGCACCTTTCCCTTCTATTACCGCAGCAAAGGTCTTGAAAAGAATATAGAGGTCAAGCCATAAAGACCAGCTTTGAATGTAATAAATATCCATGGCAACCCGCTCCTCATAGTCGGTTTCCGAGCGACCAGAAATCTGCCATAAGCCGGAAAGACCGGGCTTCACACTTGCAAGCAAGGCATAGTTATCACCGTATTTTTCTATTTCATCATCAATTATTGGGCGAGGGCCGATCAGGCTCATCTCGCCTTTGAGCACATTCCAAAGCTGTGGAAGCTCATCAAGGCTTGTTTTGCGTAGAAGCATACCGATACGCGTTATTCGCGGGTCTTTTTTCAGCTTGAAATTTTCTTGCCATTCTTTTTGCAGATCAGGATTTTCTCGCAGCATTTTTTCGAGCATTTCCTTCGAATTTTGATGCATTGTTCTGAATTTATGTAACTCAAAGAGCTTTCCGCCTTTTCCGCGCCGGCTGTGTGTATAGATTACTGGCCCTGGCGAATCGAGTTTTATAAGAATTGCAATGAGTATGCAAAGCGGAAGGAAAACAAGTCCCCCGACAGATGACAAAACGATATCAAAAATGCGCTTTAGCACAATATTATGTGAAAGAAGCAGCTGCTGCTCGGTCTGCACAGTGAGAATGCCATCGATATCTCTTACCGACATCCAAAGATTGGTAACACCAAAATAATCTGGAACTAAAAAATAGCTTCGAAAATTGCGCACATAATCGGCGATTATGACTGAAAGCCTCTCTCTGCCCACTCCCGGCATTGCCACTAGAGCTGTCTCAAAGTTGCATTCCTTGACAAGAGGAATGCTCAATTCGAGGCCTTTTAGGACAGGAATGCCCCGATACTCTCCTTGAAGTTCAGAATTATCGTCGAGCATGACAACTGGCCTATATCCGATTGAAGGCTTGTCCAGAAGCCTGTCCACCAGCATCCTACCCGTTACCCCCGCGCCCAGGACAACAACCGGTATTCCCCAATATTTTAATTTGATGAACATTTTCCTGACAGCGCTGCGACCCATCAGAAAAATCGGCACGCTCAGAATAAATGAGAGCACGAAAGCGCTGGAATAAATATCCAATTCATGATTCTGAATATAGAGTGAAAGAATGATACCACCATGTCCCATAAAGGAAGCGATCGCAAAGCGCCTGAGCTCCTCCTGGTGCGAAATATTTACACCCGGATACATGTGCAGCAGGTATAGAACAACCAAAAAAGCTGGCAAATAAGGCCAATACGTTACAAACGATTTAAAATCGATATCTTCCATTCTAAATAGATTGATTATAAAAAAGGCAGTGCCAAAGCTGAAAAGAATAGAAAAAATATCGCCGGCTATAAACAGGATTGCCATGAACAACTTTTCCCAATTCTTTCTTCCGCGATGCCTACTCAAAAATGCTTCAGAAGTCATGCAAGACCTCGCCTATACCAGATGAGTGAATAAATACTGGAAAAACTCACGACCATATTTTAAAGCATACCATTTTTATCAAAACTCAACAACAAAAGCCAAAGGGAAGTCTACCCACGAGTTGAAGCACCCTAAATTGCGCGCGCCGGCGCAAAAGTTAAAAATTGGGGTCTGACCCCTTTTCTTAAAAAAAAAGGGCTGCCCGTTCTGGGCAGCCTTTCATCATGCGGCGAAGAGGACTTGAACCTCCATGCCTCTCGGCACTAGCACCTCAAGCTAGCGTGTCTACCAATTCCACCATCGCCGCACGCTGAGGGTTATATATACTGGCGCGCGCAAAAATGTCAAGGGGCGACGCTGGAAATTTTCATGGGCCGGGGGCGAGGACGGATACGGGATTGGGCGCCCCTGTTTTTACACAAGGTTCGGAACACTATCTAAAGGCTCTCGTACACCCGCTCGATGCCCACACAACGCCGGCTCTCCGGATCGATGCGGAACAGCGCGCCCATGATGGCGGCGCTCCCCTCGGCGGTCTCCATCTTGTAGGGGATCTGGGTGAGGAAGCGGCGGACGCAAATGTCGCCGTTCATGCCGATGACGGAGTCGACGGGGCCGGTCATGCCAAGGTCGGTGAGGTAGCCGGTTCCTTTTGGAAGCGTGCGCTCGTCGGCGGTGGGCACGTGGGTATGGGTGCCCGCGACGATGGAGGCGCGGCCATCGAGGTACCAGGCAAGGGCTTCTTTTTCTTCGTTGGATTCGGCGTGGAAGTCGACAACGATGAGGGCGCCGGCGTTTTCGCGAGCAGCATTGGCGAGGATCTGGTCGGCTTTTGCGAAGGGGCAGTCGATGTCGTACAGTTCGCGGCGGCCCTGGAGGTTGACGACAAGCCATTCGAAGCGGCCTGAAGCGCCGCTCGCTCGCGTGGGGGCAGGTAGGCCGGGGGTGCCCTGCCCTTCTACGTGCGCAACGCCCCTGCCGGGCAGGCTGCGAGGGTAGTTCGCGGGCCTTAACAGCGCGGGTTCGGCTTCGAGCAAATCGGCAGCTTCTTTGCGCTCCCACACGTGGTTGCCGCTTGTGATGACATCGACGCCATAGGAGCGCATCGCGGCGATTTCTTCCTCGCCGATACCAAAGCCTTTGAGGGCATTCTCGCCATTCGCGATGACGAGGTCGGCTTCGGTTTTTTTTATAAGAGAGGGCAAAAACGTGAAAAGCGCCCGGAGGCCGGGCGCTCCCACGATATCACCGATCATGAGGACATTTGCGGTAACAGAACTCATCGTGCGTATTCCACTATGCGGGTTTCTCTAATGATGGTCACTTTGATCCTGCCGGGATAGCGCAGGTCGGATTCGATTTTCTTGGCGATGCTCTTGCAGAGGTCCTTGGCCTGGTCATCGGAGATCTGTTCGTTGTTGACGATGATGCGCAGTTCGCGGCCGGCCTGGATGGCAAAGGCTTTTTCGACGCCGGAGAAGCTCTCGGCAACTGCTTCGAGGTCTTCAAGGCGCTTGATGTAGTTGTCGAGGGTCTCGCGGCGGGCGCCGGGCCGGGCCGCGGAAATGGCATCGGCGATCTGCACGATGACGCTCTCGGGGCAGGTAGGCTCGACGTCGTTGTGGTGTGCGGCGATCGCGTTGATGACTCTCGGATCCTCGCCGAACTTCTTGGCGATCTCGGTGCCGATCTCGGCGTGATTCATGTCGCTGTCGGTGACGATGCCTTTGCCGATATCATGCAGAAGAGCGCCGCGTTTTGCTATCTCGCGGTTGAGACCCAGCTCGGCTGCAAGAAGACCCGCAATGACTGCTACTTCCTTCGAGTGCATGAGCACGTTCTGACCGTAGCTTGTGCGGTAATAGAGACGCCCGACCGCACGGATGAGTTCAGGGGCCATGTTGTGAAGGCCCAAGTCGAAGACGACCTTTTCGCCCTCGTCGTACAGCTTCTGGGTAATTTCTCGCGTGACTTTCTGGACCATCTCCTCGATGCGCGCAGGATGGATCCGCCCATCGGCGATGAGCCGCTCGAGCGAAATTTTGGCGATTTCGCGCTGAATGGGGTCGAAGCAGGAAATGACGACCGCCTCCGGCGTATCGTCGATGATGATGTCGACGCCGGTGAGTGTTTCGAGGGTACGAATGTTACGCCCCTCTCGCCCGATGATCCTGCCCTTCATTTCGTCGGATGGAAGGCTCACGGAAGAAACAGTCGATTCAGCCGTGGATTCTGTCGCTATGCGCTGAATTGTTGTGAGCAGGATATCTTTTGCCTTTTTATCGGCAGTAAGTTGGGCTTCCTGATCGATTTTATTGATGAGCACCTGCGCGTCGTGGCGGGCTTCATTCTCCATGTTCTGGATGATGAGCTTTTTGGCCTCTTCGGCAGTAAAGCCCGAAACGCGCTCGAGTTCCGCTGCGTAACGCTCTTCCTGCCCTGCAAGAAATGCTTCTTTTTCAGCTATCGCATTTTCTCTGCTCTTGAGATTCGCCTCGATGCGCTCGATCGATGCAAGCTTGGCATCGAGGTTCTCTTCCTTAAGGAGAACGCGCCGCTCATATTTCTGCAGCTCGATTCTCCGGTCGCGTAATTCCCTCTCTTGCTGGTTTCGTTCTCGAATGATCTGATCTTTTGCTTCTACCAGGAGCTCTTTTTTCTTGGCCTCCGCCTCTTTTATCGCATCCTGCAAAACATGCTCCGCTTCCCGTTCCGCGGAAGAGAGCTGAAATCTGGCATAAAGCCAGCGGATCATCCATCCTAGAATAAGACCGGCAAGAGGAAGGACGATGTACCACACGAATGGTGCCATATCCCCTCCCTTTTGATAATATGCCGTCATTTTGATTATACCGATGGCGGGGTCTTTGTCAAGTTTGTATAAATTTATGCAAATTCTGGAGTTTTAGGACGGGTTTCATGGTTATTTGGGGCAATTTCGGGGGCGGCGCGCTTGACGACTCCGCACAAAAGGTTTACATTGATTTTAGATAAGCGAAAACTGTGGAAGGACAAGAGCCTTCCAGTAAGTTTTCAGGTTGGAATTGGCTGTTTAATGCATTGTTTTTCCTTTCGTAGCACCGGCGCGCATACGGCGGCAAACGCACAAGCCGGAACTTCTCATCTTCGTTTTTCTTTCGGAAAGACCTACAGTAATCAAAACAGACTCCTAATTTCTCCTCTGAAGACTGCCGGAGCGGCGTTGTGCTTCCTAGTGATCGCTTCCGATTCGCCCTAGGCGGATCAAACCGGTCGCCGTCGTGATGACAGCGCCAAGATTTGAGGTTTTTCCGAAATGGCTAAGAAAATTTATGTCGGTAACATGAATTACAACACTTCCGAGCGTCAGCTCCAGGATCTTTTTGCACAGTATGGTGAAGTTTCGACCGTGAACATCATCGTCGACAGGTTCACCGGCAAGGCGAAGGGATTCGGCTTTGTCGAAATGGAGAACGCCGAAGCGGCCGATGCAGCAATTGCTGCACTCAATGGCCAGGAATTCATGGGCCGCCAGCTCCGCGTGAACGAAGCGCAAGAGAAGCCCCGCTACGAAAAGGAAGATGCTGGCTACAGAAGCCGCAGATACTGATTCTCGGCTGAACTAGCTTGAAGCTTTGAGCCCGGTGCATGTGCCGCCTGCGCCGGGTTTTTTGTGCCCTGAACAGCCGCCACATTTTTTGTACGAAAAATGTGCGCGGCGCCGCATCAGTATAAGAATCCAAAAAGCCAGAGCGGAATTTTTCTGCCAAAACCATATTCGATATTGTCCGCTGCAACATAGCTGTCAGGTATGTCCTTTATTTGCTTTCTCGTTTTGTTCTTGCCGCCAACTTCGATAGTGATGTTGCCATCTACGATGAAATCGCCTGTATCGGCAAAGGAAAGCTCATGGCCGCAGGCAAGCTGGTTTGCAAGAAATGTCTCGCGGGCATTGCCAATATCTACGCTTTGTTTCCTGAACAAGTACATCAGATTGGTATTCTCGAGGAAAAGCTTGTTGGGCTTCTGGAGAGTGCTGACTCCATGCGCATCGCGATACAAAGGTCGAATAAGTTTTGCTTCGGAAAGGTATCCAAGATATGTGAGCATTGTCTGTCGGTTGAGTCCTATCTTCTCGCTCAATTTTGAGATATTGGGAATGAAGGGAGCTGATTCGGCAATAATGCTCAAGAGCTGCTTGAGTTTTGGAACATAGGCAATATCGAGCCTGCGCAGAAGGGGCAGTTCCAGCTCGAGCGTCATATTGATAGTCTCCTCAAGGCGCAAGGGATAGGTGTCGGGTTCTTCAGCAAAATACGGATAATATCCTGTCTGAAGATATGCGGGGAAAAACTGGAATGGCTTGAACTGCGAGACAATTTCAGCAGATACAGCCTCATGCTCGCTTAGGATTTTCTCGAGCGAAAATGCCGGAAATGCCATGTTTGCCGCAAGTGCAAGATACTCACGGAAGGAAAGCCCTTGCATAGTGTACACAACTGCCCTTCGGCTCAAATCCGCTTTGGCGTCGAGAAGGTGAAGAAGGGATGAACCTGTAAATGTAATAAAGAGCTCTGGATAATCGTCATAGAGATTCTTGAGGATTTGCGACCAGCCTGGATATCGGTGGACTTCGTCGAGGAACAGATGCGTTCCGCCCTTCTTTGCGAAGCTGTCTGCCAGTTCAAGAAGGCTATGATCAGAAAACCATAAATTATCGAGACTTACATAGAGCACCTTGTTCAAATCCTGAGCGAATGTCTGCTTGATGTGCTGCAAAAGAAGGGTGGTTTTTCCGACACCGCGGGCGCCCCGAATGCCAATCAATCTCGCATTCCACTGAATTGAGTCATGGATACTGCGCACAAAATGCATCGGTGTTCGCGCGACTTTATGTCTGAATTGCTCGATCAAGTGTTCCATACTCATACTATAATTCCAAATCGTAATTTTGTACAATGAAGTAAACAATTTTTTGCACTTTTTGTTTAGTATGATAAACAAAAATCAGACAAACGAGAGGCGCTGGCTCTTTAATAGCTTAAAAGAGCGCAACCGAAAGAAGGTACAGGTTGCTGGCTTGGACGCTATTCGTATCACAGGTGCTGTGATGAAGCGCTATGTCGACGCGCGTCTCCGGATTCCCTGAGCGTCGAGCATGGCGATCATATGCTTGAAGTGCTCGGGAAGGGGCGCGGCAAAGATGTGGAATTCGTTATCGGCGGGCAAGCGGATTTTAAGGCGCCGGGCGTGGAGCATGAGGGAGGCATCGGGAAAATGGGGGTCTTTTTTGCTGTAGATGGGGTCGCCGAGGATGGGGCAGCCGAGGTGGGCCATGTGGACGCGCAGTTGATGGGTGCGGCCTGTGCGGGGATAGAGGGCGACGAGGGTGTAGCGCTGGGGCGAAGTGGCCTTCTTGGAGGGGCCGCGCTTGGATGAACTATCTTTGGAAGGGCCGTCGTGGGAGGCGCTGCCTTTTAAGGGGCCGCGCCGAGAAAGGCTTTGGGGCGCTTCGGAGGCGCGGGCGGTCCCGGGGCGGGTGCTGGCTGCGGCGGCGGGGGAA
>Ga0228535_1002105_pt1 | contig 21697 bp, 18 predicted proteins | sample SJ1metagenome_FD_168457 | JGI IMG/M metagenome (GOLD analysis project Ga0228535, IMG submission 168457) | Enriched culture of PCE-dechlorinating microbial communities from Ithaca, New York, USA - SJ1 | ecosystem: Engineered > Modeled > Simulated communities (microbial... > Unclassified | place... | reverse complement strand
GTCCACGAGATCCAGTTCCTCTTTTTTCAGCGGAGGGAAGCGGGGGTCCTCAAAGGCCGCCGCATGCGCCATTTCAGACACAGTGGCCACTAGAGGATCGTTGCTCTGCATGCGGCCTATGCAGCCCCTCAGCGAGCCGCCTTCGCTCAGAGTCACAAAAGCGCCGCAGTGCAGGATGGTCGAGAGCGCTGGCGCCTCAGGCCTGCCCTGATGATACAGCGATGCACGGATGACATCGCGCGCATATTTCAGGAGCTTCGTCTGGTCATCAAGAGATACAGAGAAATCCACGGTTTACTCCTTGAAGCCTATCGCTCCATACCCGACAACGAGCTCGTCGCTGTGCTCTTTGAATGCGGCAGAGTTCGAATAATCCAGAAGTGTGGGTCTCGCCTCAGGGCAGGCGGCCCTGAATGCCCGGATTGCAGCTTCTCCACAAAAAGAATGGCGTGAAGCGTCGAAGCCATGAAATGGCCCATTGCCAGGTACTGACAATGAGGCAATGAATTCTTTCGAGAGTGAATCGCACTCTTCGGCCGTATCGCTGACCGCCAGGTCCGACGAAATCACCAATACCCCCTGGTTTCCGACGCAGATGCGTATCTCTTTCAACAGCTCGGTGGTAGTGTCGACCGTGCTCTGCTTCCTGCCTGAAACAACGAATGGCAGGATGGGCACTCCGGGGAAGAAATGCGCCGCAAAAGGCAACTGCATCTCTATAGAGTGATCTTCCAGGTGGGGCAGATCGTTTTTTTTCAATGCCGGTATTCGTGCAAGAAGGTATTCTTCCAGGCTGCTGTCTACAGAAAAGAGGGCCCCCGGTATCTCGAATTGCGCCGATTCCGGAAGAAACACTCCCTCCTCATAGGGAAGATGGGCAGGCCCGGCAATGGCGATGAGCGAAGGCTCTGCGCCGATGAGCGCGCCCCAGGCTTTTGCAACAACCTTGCCGCTGTACATAAGACTTCCATGAGGAGCGATAATGGCGCATGCCGGATGCGGCAGCGGTTTCGCAGATTCCGCGAGCAGGTTCATTTCGGATTGAAGCTGGCCTGAATCGGAAGGATAGAAAATTCCCGCTAACAAAGGGCTGCGGATCAATCTTTCTGTGTGCATTGGTTTCTCTATCCCTTAAGTATATGTTCCTGACAAAAGAATGCAAGAAATATGCAGATTTTTATAATTTTTAATATTTTCAAGATTGCACAGACATGCAAGCCATATTAGTATTTTAAGCCATGGAATCGGTAGTTCAGGCGCTCCTCTATGAAGAGAGACTGCTCCAGAATCGTCTTCAGCGACTCGAAAATGAGTGCGCATCGAGGCCCAAGGGCAGCATCATCATGAAACCCCGATACAACATGGTGTACGCCTATCTGCAGTGGCGGGAAGGTCCGCGCGTCTGCAGCCGGTACCTGGGCAAGGCTGATTCCTGGCAGTGCAGGTCCATGCAGGCCAAAATTATCGAGAGACAGAAATATAAAGAAGAAGCGAAAGAGACGAAGAAAAAGTTAGAAAAAATTAAACATCTTCTACATGAAGCGTCAAAATTGAGTTGAAGATACAGGACAAATAGGATAAAATGAGCGCAATGAAGGATATTTTTGCAATTCACCAATCAGAGTATGAAGCATCTCCGGATTGTGCTTCAGCGGCGCCTGCGCTTGTGAAAATCCTTGGTGAGCATACAGATTTTACCGACGGGCTCGTCCTGGCCACCTGTCTCTCTTTTGAAGTGAAGGTTGCAGTATCTTTCAGAAAAGACAATTCTCTCCGGTTTCATGCTGCCGATTTCAATGAACGAAAGCGCGCCAATATTGCCACTCTGAAGTATAAAAGAGAAGACCGCTGGGCCAACCACATAAAGAGCATATGCGATTATTTCTGGCGCACATTTGATCTGGAGCCCAAGGGGCTCAACGTGACGATTCAGAGCACTGTGCCGCTTGGGCTTGGACTGGGCATCAGCACTGCGCTCAACATGGCCACAGCCTATATTTTTAAGACTTTATACAACCTCGATCTCAAACAGGACGAGCTTGCCTTCCATGCATGGAAGGCTCAATCCACATTCTTTGAGAAAGAGTTGGCGATCACCAATTACCTTGGCATTACGGCACCGGCCGGCCGAAGTTTTTCGGTTATCGACCTTCGCTTGAAAAAACGGCGGGGCATTCAGTTTCTGCCAGAGCCATGGGAGATGCTGCTTACGGATTCGAAAGTGCCCCGGGCTTCGGTCGATGCGGAGCTGGAGCAGAGGACTGCGGACTGCAACACCTGCCTGTCGGTGCTCACTCCCAGCCGAAACCGCTCGATTCGGGAGATCGCACCCCGGGAGCTGGATGAGCTTCTTGGCATCGTGCCTGAGCGGAAACGGAGGCGCTGCCTCCATGTTCTTGAAGAGGTCCGGAGAGTCAGCGAGGCGGAAGAAGCCCTTTCGCGGCAGGACTATGTCAATTTCGGCAGAGTGGTCAATAAATCCCACGCCTCCCTGCGAAGCCTCTATGAAATTTCCTGTCCTGAAATAGATTGGCTCACAAAGCGGGCGCTTGAGCTCGATGGGGTTCTCTGTTCGAGGCTGGTGGGACAAGGCTTCGGAGGAAGTACGCTCACTATTCTCAAAAGCGAAGAAAAGGAAGCGTATCTTCACAGACTGGAAGAGTATGAGCGGATATTCGGCTTTAGACCCATAGTGCATGAAGTTTCAACCGGTGCCGGCCTGCACATCCTCGATCATTGATTTTGGATTCATAGACAACACTTGAGATTGGAGCTCGCATGAGGATCTTACTGACAAATGATGATGGTATACAATCAGAGGGGCTGTTTGCACTCATTGATGCATTGAATGGATTGAGAGATGCAGAGGGAAAGCCACTGCATGAAGTCTGGACCGTTGCGCCGGAGCATGAGAGATCGGGCGTGAGCCATGCAATGACGCTGAAAAGGCCCACAAAAATTAAAAAATTGGGGGATTTTCTCTACAGCTGTTCCGGAACACCGGCCGATTGCATCATTGTGGCGGGCCTCGGCGTGCTCCACGAGGTGCCTGATCTGGTGATCTCCGGGATCAACAGAGGCCCGAACCTCGGCACCGATATTATCTATTCCGGCACCTGTGGTGCGGCGAGGCAGGCTGCGCTCGTGGGCGTCCCTGCAATCGCAATCTCCTGTGCCGCCTTCAGCGGTGATCTCGAGTATCTGGGCCTGACCTCGTTTCTCACGGACAATCTTGAGCGGCTTGTGGCCCTGTGGAAGCCGGATTCGTTCATCAATATCAACGGTCCATCGACATCGTGCAGGGATTTGAAGGCGGTTTGGACCTCGCCGGGAAAGAACAGATACTTCGACAATCTCAAATGTTTTGATGGCGCCGATGGGTATACTTATTGTTTCCTCGCCGAGGGTAGGCAGGAGCGCATGCCCGACGTTTTCTCGGATCACCATGCAATCTCCCAGGGATTTATTGCCGTCAGTCTGGTCGAAATTCATCCCCGGGCATTCCACGATCCATCACTCAACGGCACGCCGGTATTTTAGAAAGACGCTGACTGGTGTGGTTATCATATACGAAAACCCTGCGAGGCCTTGACGAAATCCCGATCTTTCGTATATAGTGCCCACCGTTGCCCACGCCATCTTAGCTCAGTTGGCAGAGCACGTGACTTGTAATCTCGGGGTCCCCGGTTCGATTCCGGGAGATGGCTCGAGGGACGAAAGTCCATCATTGGGGAGATTCCCGAGCGGTCAAAGGGGGCAGACTGTAAATCTGTTGGCTTTCGCCTTCGAAGGTTCAAATCCTTCTCTCCCCACAAGGGGTTGTCCAAGAATTCTTCTGGGACAGCCCCTTTTTTGGTGGTGATATGGACCAAGAAACGCTCTCCAGGCCACATCGTTTTGAGTGCATGCGCTGCAATCAGTGTTGTAGTGGCCAGCCGGGCTACGTGTGGCTCTCCCAAAAAGATTTGGATGCTCTGAGCAGCTATCTGCATGTCTCCAGACGCGCATTTGCCCTCGATTATTGCAGACCCGTCAACATAGGCCTGGCCCTTACCTTAAGCCTCAAGGAAAAAAAGAATCATGACTGCATTTTTCTAGAGAGTGGCGGGTGCACCGTGTATAGAGCCAGACCCGCGCAGTGCAGGACCTATCCTTTCTGGGAGACAATCCTGGAGAATGAACAGAGCTGGACCGAGGAGGGAAGAGCGTGCCCGGGAATTGGCCGCGGCCCCGCCATCCCGGCCGAAGCAATCGTCGATGCGATTGTGGAGCGTCGTCAGAACCCACCTCTGTCGATTGGAGAAGTCGCAGAGCTCAAAGGGTTGGAGGTCGAATGGGACAGACAGTGAAATCTCACAGAACAAAGGCCTTTGTGCAGTTTATTGTGCTCGCGTGCATCATCCTGGTCCTCGTGTTCAGCATTCTGATGCTCGTTCCGCCTTTCAGGAAAGACAGCGCTGAAATAAAAGTCAAGAAAGGATCGAACCTCAGCGCTGTGGCGCGTGAGCTGTATGGGGCCCGCGTCATACCCTCGTCGAAGGTCTTTGTGTTCTATATGCGCGTCCTGGGGGCAGACCGCACAGTCAAGACCGGGACATACAGCTTTGCCCCCTCGCTGCCGCCATTTTTGGTTGCCCGGAAACTGGTCCGCGGGGAGACTATGGCCAAAAAAGTGATCATCCCCGAGGGGAGGACTGCCAGTCAAATAGCGCAGATTCTGGAATCTCAGAATATCGTATCCGGGGACGCCTTTTTACAAGAAGTGAGCAGCGCCGAATTGGCCGAACAACTGGGCATTCCCGCCGCAAGCTGCGAAGGCTATCTCTTTCCCGACACCTATTTCTTTGAAGAGGAGAGCGTCCCCCGGGACATTATCGAACAGATGGTCTCCAGTTTCCGAGCGGTCATCAGGAAGATCGGAGGTCCTCAGCAGATCACGGAGGAGGAACTTCACCGGAAGGTCGTTCTTGCCTCCATCGTGGAGAGGGAGTATCGACTGCCGGAAGATGCGCCGCTCATCGCTTCGGTGTTTTTCAATCGACTCGAGGCGCAGATGCCCCTGCAGTCCTGCGCCACCGTTGTCTATGTATTGACAGAACATCTAGGGCGACCGCATCCTTCAGTCGTGTATTATAATGATTTGAGAGTAAAAGATCCTTATAACACATACATTCACAGAGGATTGCCCCCGGGGCCGATTTCGAACCCCGGCGAAATAAGCCTTAGAGCCGTATTATTTCCCTCGGAAACAGATTTTCTGTATTTTAGATTAGATAATGTCTCTTCCGGAAAACATCGATTTTCCCGTACTTTGGAAGAACACAATGAAGTGGCGATAATTCCGAAGGGGCTCTAGAAAAAGAATGGCGCGAATATCCCCGGAGATCAGGCAGGAAATACTCGACAAGACGGATTTTCTTTCGGTATACCAGGAACACGTCCGCCTCCAGAAAAAAGGGGCCTCCTATTGGGGGCTCTGCCCGTTCCATTCCGAAAAGACACCGTCGTTTTCGGTGAGCGGCGATACAGGGCTCTTCTACTGCTTCGGTTGTCACAAGGGCGGTTCGATAATCCAGTTTCTCATGGACGTCGACAAGCTGACCTATACGGAGGCCATGGAGGAACTCGCCCGAAAAGCAGGCGTACAGATCCGATTTGAAGAGTCCGAACACGCGGGCGAGGCCGAGAAAGACCGCCAGGCTCTGCTTGAACTGTACGACAGGCTCTCAAAGACATTTCACTGGTTTCTGGTCAATCATGCTTCAGGGCGGAGGGGACTGGACGTGCTCCATACAAGAGGGCTGAGCGATGAGCTCATCGAAAAGTTCAGCCTCGGCTATGCGCCCGCGAGCAGACAGTGGCTTTATTCATTTCTCAAGGCAAAGGGATATTCCGATAATTTTCTTAAGCACAGCGGTTTGTTTTCAAAAAACGATCAGTATTGGCCCTTGTTTGCCGACCGCATCATGTTTCCCATAAGTGATGCGAGGGGAAGGGTCATCGCTTTCGGGGGGCGGGCGATGGATCAGGAAGGGCCGAAATACATCAACAGCCCCGAAACTGCGGTCTTCAAAAAGCAGGATACGCTTTTTGCGCTTTCCCAAGCCCTCGACTCCATCAAGAATTCGGATGAGGCGCTTATCTGCGAAGGCTATATGGACGTGCTCTCATTTCACGCTGCGGGAATCACGAACGCCGTCGCTCCTCTGGGGACTGCGTTTACCAGCCACCAGGCTATGGCCCTCCGCCGCAGAGCTTCAAAGGTTGTGCTCTGTTTTGATAGTGATGAGGCAGGCCTGCACGCCGCCGAGCGTGCGTGCTCGATTGCGGCGGCAGTGGGACTCGAAACATCGGTGCTCCTGCCTGAGGGGGGCAAGGATGCTTCGGAGATTTTGGAGAAAAAGGGGGCGGGGGAGTTGACGAGAATGGCGAAAAATACTATAAACGCTGGACATTTTCTGCTTACACGTGCCGGCCAGCTTTTCGACATCTCGACAATGGAGGGAAAGGCGAAAGCAGTCTCTTTTTTATTCCCCTTTTTGGATGCTCTCGACTCCGATGTGCGGCGTCAGGAGTACATAAAGGAAATCGGGAGAACACTGGGGGTAGGTGCCCATGCGGTTGAGATGGATTATGTAAAAGCAAAAGTATCGGGGATAAACCGTTGGAGAAACGCATCCGGTTCAAATTCATCGCCAGGCACTTCACATTCAGCACGAACATCCGATTTGGTATTTGTCGCGGCTGCCATTTTATCAAGCAGCCCCTTCCAGCTTTTATCGGAGAATTTGGACAGCGACAGTATCGATGATCCGCGGGCGAGGGATCTTTTTTCAGCGCTTCAGGAGGCGCAAAAAGAGGGTATTCAGGACGTCGAGGGAATTCTGTCGCTATGCGCCGATGATGCGGCGGTGCGGTTCGTCCGCGAGGTCGATGCTTCCGGCGAGTTGAAGGACGGACTCGAGAAGATACTTCAGGACGGGCTTGCACAGAAAAGAAAAGCCGCTTTGGAGAAAGGGCGAAAGAGGCTCGTATCGCAGCTCCAGGCATCTGGGGCGGGAAGCAGCGATGTTTCGCAGGAGAAAATGATATTAGAAGAAATTATGAAAATAGACGAAGAACTCAAAGCCACGGGAGGAGATATCAATGAGTGATATAGAACTCGATCCCGCCATCATAAAAGTGATTGAATACGCAAAAGAAAAAAAGACGATAAGCTTCGATGAACTTTCAGACATGCTCCCGGAACAGATACTCAATTCCGATAAAATGGAAGCGATCATCAACCTCCTTGCCAGCAGCAATATCAAGATAGAAGAAGAAGTGCAGATTGAAGAAGAGGCGCTTCCCAAATTGGTCGCAGTCCCCTCGAAGAGCAAAATGGTCGCCAACGACAAAGAGATGGCGAGCGATGACCCCGTGCGGCTCTACCTGAGGGATATAGGGCGGGAGAACCTTCTGACTGCCGAACAGGAAGTCGAGCTCTCGAGGACAATGGAGCAGGGTGAAAACATCATCAAGAATACGCTTCGCAAATCGGGGATGCTGATACCGGAATTCCATCAGATCGTCGCAAAGGCGACGCGCAAGGAACCTAAGGACCTTTCGCTCCAAAAGAAAGAAAACACGGAGAAAATCGCCGAGCGTAGAAGGCTCAATCAGTTCTACAAGGAGCTGATCGATTCCTGTGCCGCGGACCTGAAGGGGTATACCGAGCTCAAAAAACTGATCATCGCCAAAGGCGGGAATATCTTCGAAGATCAGGAACTCCAGGAAATTCGCGGACGCCTCCTGCCGATTGTCAACGATACAGACATTCATCCGGAAGAGATCACGGTCTTCTCGGAGAAGTTCATCGCCGCCGCAAAGAAAATCATCCGTTACCGCAAGGAGCAGGACAGGGTTGAAGGCATACTTCAGGTTGTGTCGCCCAAGGATTTGAGGGCTCTCGGGCGGAACCTCACCATTAAGGAAAAACGCGAAGAGATCGAACAGCGGCTTGGCCTCAGCGCAGAGGAGATCAAGGACCGGATTCGTCAGCTCCAGGTGAACGAAAAAAGACTCAAGGACATCGAAAACAATTTTGAGACCCCGATCGACAGAATTATTTCCATGGCCCGCGAAGTGAATCGCGGCCGCAAGATGATGAAGAGCGCGAAGGACAAGCTCATCAAGGCGAACCTGAGGCTCGTGGTCTCAATTGCGAAGAAATATACAAACCGTGGCATGCAATTCTTTGATCTTGTGCAGGAAGGCAACATCGGCCTCATCAAGGCTGTCGAAAAATTCGAATACCGGAAGGGGTACAAATTTTCCACCTATGCGACATGGTGGATACGTCAGGCCATCACCCGCTCGATCTCGGACCAGGCGAGGACTATCCGCGTCCCCGTGCATATGATCGAGCAGATAAACAAGGTGGTACGGGAATCCCGCCAGCTCATGCAGAAACTGGGCCGCGAGCCGACGGATGAGGAGGTCGCGGGCCAGCTCGGATGGGAGATCGACAGGGTCAAGGCCGTAAAAAATGTCGCCCGCGAGCCTGTGTCCCTCGACACACCCATCGGCGAGGATGAAGACTCCCTTCTGCAAGACTTTATCGAGGACAAAGAAGTGGAGAATCCGGCCGTCAAGACCGACTACAACCTGTTGCAGGAACAGCTCCGCATGGTGCTTGCGACGCTCCCCAAGCGCGAACAGGAAGTGTTGCGGATGCGCTTCGGCCTGGACGAAGGATATTCATTGACACTGGAAGAGGTTGGCCTGTATTTTAATGTCACTCGCGAGCGAATTCGGCAGATCGAAGCAAAAGCGCTCAAGAAGTTGCGGCAATTCAAACGGAGCCAGAAGCTTCGGGATTATATAGATCATTAATCGAGGTACCATTATGCCCATGAGAATGGATGAAGTGTTTGAAACTCTTAGGCAGTATCAAGAGATGCTCAGCAAACGGGTTGAACTTGAGAAGCAGCTTGAAGCCATGCCCAAAACCATCGAAATCCAAAACCAGATGCTCTCGCGAGAAAAAAAATCATTCTCTGAAGTCAAGGAACAGTATGAGATTTCCGAGGCGAGCCTCAAAGAGCTTCGGCAGGCTCTGGGAGAGGCCGAAATGAAGCGCGAGAATGCCGAAAAGCAGATGGACGGCATAACGACGCAGCGGGAATACGATTCCGTCAACAAGGAAATCAGAGAGGCATCGGAAAAAGAGCAGGAACTTCGCCGCAGAATCCAGGAAGAAGAGCGGCGCTTCGCCGACATCGATGACCGGCTGCACCGCATAGAGATATCGGTGTCGACCCTCGAGTCTGAAATCGCCCAGAAGCGCGCCGAGATCGATGAGAACAGCAAAGAGATATCCGATGATGTAGAGAAGCTGAAGACTGAAGAAAACGACCTCACCCGGGATTTGGATGAGGACCTGAAGTTTAAGTTTGAGCGCATTATCCGAAGCAAATCGGGCATGGGCATTGTGCCGATCCATGGCGTGGTATGCACGGGCTGCCACATGATCCTGCCGGCAAACTTCGTGAACGAAGTGCGCCAGGCGGACAAAATTGTGTTCTGTCCCTACTGCTCCCGCATTCTGTATTACGAAGAGACAGAGACTGACGAATCCATGGAGGAAATCCTCACGGGTTCGCTTGTGGACCTGAACGACGAGGAGACCGAAGAGGTCGAAGACTCCGAATCGAACGACGAGACAGACGATACATCGGGCAAGTCCAAGCGGGGTTCCGCGCGCAAGAAGAAGGTACAGAGCGAACCGCTGATTGACAACGATTTTCTCGTCGATACAATGGACGAATGAGTGAATTTTAGGCGGGCCGGGCTGCCGCAGGCGATGCTTGAGGAAAGTCCGGGCTCGGGAGGGCTCGATGCCGGATAACGTCCGGGGCAGGGGAGGGCTTGTGGTCCCGCAGTCGCGGGCCATGAATCTTCTTCTGTACAGAGAGTGCCACAGAAAACATACCGCCGCTCCAAGCGGTAAGGGTGAAAAGGCGAGGTAAGAGCTCACCGCATTTCCAGCAATGGGAATGGCATGGCAAACCTCATCGCGAGCAAGGTCAAACAGCGATGGATTGCCCGTCCATGCCGCGTCATGCGGCAAAAATCGCGGGTAGACCGCTAGAATGTATCAGCAATGATACATCCAGAGAGATGGCAGCCGTACGACAGGCACTTTTTGTGCCTGTCGCATTACAGAACCCGGCTTACAGGCCCGCCTTTTTTTGATATAGTAGTATGCGATGTCCAGAATATTTTTTCAAAAGAATCGACCATACTCCCACTCACCCAAGACATCCCTGTGGTTCATCGTCGTATTGGCCATCATTGTCTCTGTAGCGTCGTTTGGCATTTATCTGGTCATCCACAAACAGAGCTCAAAAAATATTCTGTCGCACACGGCGCTCGCGGCGCTGTGGAATTCAGGAGATACCGAAAAGACCCTGACCGAATCCCGAAGAGCAGCAGAGGCACTCCCTTTTGATGAATACTATCTCAGTGTAAAGGGCATTTCCTCATATTACCTGGCACTCGGTGCCCAGGACGAAGAGACGCGACAGCAGCTCTTCGAAGAGTCCGTCATATCTCTCAGAAAGGCCCTCGCGGTGGGCGTTCCTGCCAAGATGAGAGCACAGATATACTATGTGCTCGCCAAAGCCTATTATCAAAAGGGGGAGCCTTGGTTCGACATGGCGGAACGGTATTTTCTGCTGGCAAAGGATAAGGGCGGCAGGCAACAGGACATCCCTCAATATCTCGCTATAGTCTATGCAGGCAAAAAAGATTATGCCCATGCCGCAGAGTGGTTTGAGCTGGCCCTGAAAAATGATTCCTCGGACACCCTTCTGCTCTCCGCTGCGATAACCTACAATAATACCGACCAGAGAGAGAAGGCGCGGGACCTGCTCTTGCGCCTGGAGTCGTCTGCGTCCGATGCCAAGATCAGACTAAAGGCAAAAGTGCTTCTTGCGCAGGATAATTTCGATTCTGGCGATATAGACGCCGCACTGCAGGGATATCAGGAAGTGCTGAAGGAAGATCCACTCAATGTGGATGCCTGGTATGGCCTTGGTCTGGTATATTCCAAGAAGAATGATCAATTAGGTGCGCGGGCAGCCTTCAGGAAGGTTGTGCAAATCGATCCGAATCATGCGGACGCAAGAAGACGTCTGGCCGAAAAATTATAGGGGGAAGGAGAAGAGCAGTGGGTATTTTGGACATGTTTAGCCCTGATATCGGGATTGATCTCGGGACATGCAATACGCTCATATATGTGAAGGGGAAAGGTATCGTGCTCAATGAGCCGTCGGTTGTGGCAATCGAGAGAGGGACTAACCGCCTTGTCGCGGTCGGCACCGAGGCCAAGGGGATGCTCTCGAGGACACCCACGGACATCATTGCCAAGCGCCCCATGAGGGATGGCGTGATTGCCGATCCGGACATGACTGAAAAGATGATCAAATATTTCATTCAAAAAGTATTTCCCAGGACTCTCTTCTTTAAGCCCCGGGTTGTTGTCGGCGTCCCGACCTGCATCACGAAAGTCGAGGAAAATGCGGTCATAGATTCCACGTATAAGGCAGGAGCACGGATGGTGAAGGTGATTGCGGAGTCGCTCGCCGCAGCCATCGGTGCCGGCATTCCCATCACAGAGCCCGCGGGGCATATGATCTGCGATATCGGCGGCGGGACCACTGAGATATCCGTCATTTCCCTCAAGGGCATGGTCGTGACGAACGCGATCCGTGTCGGCGGAGACGAATTCGATGACGCCATCGTCAAACACATTCGCAGCATCCACAACCTCATAATAGGCGAGCAGACTGCCGAAAGACTGAAGATCGAGATCGGAAACGCAAGCCCGGAAAGAACCATAGAAAAGATGGAGATAAAAGGCACTGACGCGATCACCGGCCTGCCGCGGCGCTTTGAGGTCGATTCTGTCGAAATTCGCGAAGCCCTTATGGACTCAGTGAACCTCATCGTCGAAGAAGTGAAGAAAACCCTTGGGAAGACACCGCCGGAGCTGGCAGCGGATATCGTCGAGCGCGGTATTGTGCTCTCGGGCGGCGGCGCACTCTTGAAGGGCCTGTCAAAGCTTATAGCCAAAGAGACAGGCGTGCCTGTGATACTTGCAGAGAAGCCCCTCGAATGCGTGGCGCTTGGAGCCGGCAAATACTTTGAGATTATGCAGAGAAATCTAGGAAGCAGCAGTGTCTACGAAAGCCTGAATCTATGAAACCGGCAGGATAGGCATGAAGAACAGTCGCTTTCATGGTCCTACTCGAGCCGTGCATCAAAAGGCCGCCGTTTGCCTGATTCTTTCCCTGGCGATTCTGTTCGTCTCAACAAAAACCATGGCCAGAATCCCCGATATCTTCAAGGGGTATGTCATAGGGGGGCTGCAGAAAAGTTTCGCTGCGGTGAGTTCCTTCTTTTCACGCTCCATCGGCGCAGTCTCACAGCTCCGGTCCATCCAGAAAGATTACGAGGCGCTTCTGGACAAGATGCAGGATTATGAGTTGAGAGAGCGGGATTTTGTAGTCCTGAAAGAAGAGAACCAGCGACTGAAAGAGCTCTTGGACTTGAGCAGTCTGCCGGACACGAAAAAAATAGCTGCCCATGTCATCGCGCGGGACCCCAGCAACACGTATTCGTCGCTTGTGATCGATAAAGGGTACGACGAGGGCATAAAAAAATATATGCCTGTCATAGCATATCAGGATGGCATCGAAGGTTTAGTCGGAAAGATCATAGAGGTGAAGGCTTCGACAAGCGTCCTTCAGCCGCTCTATGATCAGCGTTTTTTTGCTGCCGCCAGGCTCGCAAAGACACGCACGGAAGGCATGATCAATGGTCAGGGCTTCCGGGATTCACCATTGAATTTGCTGTATATCCCCAAGGGCGAGATGGATCAGCTCAAGCAGGGCGATGTCGTTGTGACCAGTGGATTGGATCAGGTGTTCCCGCCCGAGATAATGGTCGGAAGGGTTGGAAACTTCAGACTGAACGAATTCTCGAGCTCCCTCGTCATCGATGTGCAGCCCGGAGTCGACCTGAGCAGAATTGAATATGTATTCGTTATTGATAAAGGGCCAAGCGAATGAAAAGCATACTGATATCATCTGCCTGCGCGATTCTCATGCTTTTCATCCAGTCGACATGGCTTTCCCATGGCATAGTTTTGGGGATCATCCCTGACCTTGCGCTGTCTGTGCTCCTTTTTTCGTCATTCATCAACAAGAATGGGCATGGGATAATAGCTGCATTCATTGCCGGAATTGTCGCCGACATGCTGAGCGCCTCACCTCTCGGCTATTTTGCGTTTCTTTTTTCAAGCTGCGCATATCTGGCGACACTTGTAAGCTATGTGACGGAAAAAGATGTTTTTGTCATTCCCTTCCTCCTTGGAACCGGTGCGACGATTGTGATGGGCTTCCTCTCAAGGATAGTTGTCTTGTTTTTCTCCGCGAATATCCACGCATATAAGATATTCAGCGCGGAATTTGGTGTTGAGCTCATTATGAATGGGCTTTTTACAGGCTTGATCTTCTTTCTTTTGTCGTTTGTCCAGCGATTTTTTGAACACAGCCCGAAAAAAGCGCTCCCATGATGATCGGTGTTGAGAGAGGACTGAAATAATGGCGGTCTTGCAGAAAAAAATAACTCGCCGCATCCGCATATTGAGAATACTGATAGTCGCTCTTGTAGCCATATATTCGATCAATCTCTTCTCTATGCAGATATTGCGAAAGAAGCTGTTTGTGAGCGAGGCGGAGCGCATTTCCATCCAATCCACACGAATCCCGGCCCCTCGGGGAGAAATCTACGACAGATCGGGGAGCACGCTGCTCGCCGGCAATATTGAGGCATATTCCGTGTACATAACGCCGTCGGAGTTGCCCTCCTCCAAAAGAAAAACAGTCGTGGACAATCTTGCAAAGCTTTTAAACATGGCGACTGAAGATATAGAGAGCAAACTGCCCGATCCCGATTCATATTCCTACGGCCGGGTAGCGATAGCAAAAAATGCGAGTTTGGCCGCTGTAACGGAAATTGCTGCCAGAATCGACGAATTTCCCGGTGTCTCCTGGACATCCAAACCCCTCAGGGATTATGCGGACCTTGGATCGCTCTCCAACGTCGTCGGCTATGTCGGCAATATCACCCGCGATGAATACAAGCTATTGTACAATAAAGGATACACCCTGGAGGACTTGACGGGGAAGGCCGGCATCGAATTGACGTATGAGGATTTGCTCAAGGGGCAGGACGGCTGGGTTTCCAAGGCGGTGGATGTCCACGGCAAAGACATATCCAGCAATGCCGTAAAGATACAGGCACCGATTGCCGGCAAGCGATTGGTATTGAGCATAGACAGCAACATTCAGAAAATCGCGGAAGACGCGCTGGGAAAGCGTCAGGGGTCTATTGTCGTACTGAAACCCGCAACTGGCGAAGTCCTGGCCATGGTGACCTATCCCTATTACGATTCGAGGGTATTTATGTCCGACAACGCCGGCAGGGCATATCTCGACCTTCTGAATAACCCGCAGAAGCCCATGCTCAACCGCGCCTACCAGTCTTCGTATCCGCCTGCCTCAACATTCAAGACGATACTCACGGCTTCCATTCTGGAAGAAAGCTTCATTTCTCCGGATAAGACTATTTATTGTCCTGGCGAGATCGTCTATGGCGGCCGTTCGTGGAGTTGCTGGGTCAAGAGACCGGGACATGGTCCTATTGCCCTTGAAAATGCGCTTGCACAGTCGTGCGATATCTATTATTGGACTGTAGGCCGAGACTATATCGGTGTGGAGAACATTGTGAGCTATGCCCAGGATTTTGGGTATGGAAAAGATACCGGCGTTGACCTGCCGGGCGAAAATGAAGGGCTTCTGCCCACACCGTCCTGGAAAGAAGAGAAATACAATGAGCCATGGACTCCCGGTGACACGATGAATCTCTCCATAGGTCAGGGCTACATGCTCGCTTCTCCCCTGCAGGTCGCCAATATGATGGCGATGATTGTTAATGATGGAGTAATCTACAAGCCGCATATATTGAAAGAAGTGCGCGATCCGGGCACCGGGGCCCTCATAAACGAAATTCAGCCGGAAGTTCTGCATAAATCCACGATATCGCCAAAGACTTTCGATACGCTCCGGTCATACCTGAGGAATGTCATCGTCAACGGCACCGCGAAAGCGCCCATATCGACAAAAGTCGTACAAATCGCAGGGAAAACCGGTACAGGAGAAATCGGCCTGAGAGACAGATGGCATTCATGGTTCGTATCCTTTGGTCCTTATGACGCTCCTCCCAAGGATCAGATAGTGGTGGTCACCATGATCGAAGCCTCAAACCCCTGGGAGTGGTGGGGGCCTTATGCCGCCAACGTCATATATCAGGCGATGTATGCCGGACAGAATGCCCAGGAGGCGGCACACACCGTGGGGGTCCGTCTCGAAGGGGCCTCTGTGAGCGGGAGGCGGGAATGAATTTTCAGGGCATCAGGCGACTCTTCGGCAATATCGATTACTACCTCCTCTTTGCGACTTTTTTGCTGTGCGCACTAGGCATCGCGGCCATTTACTCCGCGGGAGTGGACGCGAACGGCATGGTAGTTTCGAACGAGTACATTAAACAGCTGATTTGGTTTGTCATTGGCGTTTTTCTTTTGATTGGCGCAGCGCTCATCGATTTTTCGAGGTTTAAGGATACCGCGTGGATATTTTTTACACTCACCATCATCCTGCTTATTCTGACCCGACTCGTAGGGAAAGTAGTGAACGGATCCAGGTCATGGCTTGGGTTCGCCGGCTTTGGCATTCAGCCGGCGGAATTTGCGAAGATTACGACAGTGCTTATGCTTGCGCGCTATCTGGATTCGGCCGAGTTCGACTCGAGCTTCAAAAAGCTGCTGAAAACTGGGGCTATCTTGGCTGTCCCCCTTCTTCTCATCCTGTCTCAGCCCGATTTCGGCTCCGCCCTTGTCTTTTTCCCGGCGGCCCTCGTCATGCTGACGCTCGCCGATGTCGATTTCCGGTATATCTTATTTGGGGTGCTGTCCATAATCGGCATTTTCCTTTTTTTGAGCCTCCCCCTCTATGCTGAAAATCATCCGAATCCAGAAAACATTATCTATATTCTCGTGACGCAGGGCGGAATTCTGTTTATAGTCTTTGCACTCATACTGATTGTTTCGATAATCTCGAGTCTCGGATGGTCCAAGTTCAAGAAGCCGTATTATTATTGGCTCTCGTATAGCCTTGCAATCTTGGCTTTCTCCATCGCCGGAGCGACCGCCGCCCATAAGCTTTTGAAGCCCTACCAGATCGAGAGGCTCCTCGTCTTCATCGACCCCAATATCGACCCGAAGGGTTCCGGCTGGAACATCCTCCAGAGCATTACGGCCATAGGGTCGGGCGGCTTCTGGGGAAAAGGCTTCCTCCAGGGGACCCACAGCCATGCCCGCTATATCCCTCAGCAGAGCACAGACTTCATATTTTCCATCATCGCGGAAGAATTCGGTTTTTTGGGCTGCATAGTGCTTTTTGTTCTCTACACAGTCATATTTGTCAGGTGCTTTATTCTCATCGAGACATCGAAAGACCGTTTCAGCCAATTTGTGGTGGGCGGCATCCTGGGCATATTTGCATTCCATTTCATGATAAATATCGGGATGGCGATGGGCATCATGCCGGTCACGGGGATACCTCTGTACTTCGTCTCGTATGGCGGGTCCGCACTGTGGTCCGGCCTCATCTCGATAGGCATATTGACCGGAATTTCAGCCCGCAGGTTTTCAGCGTGACCAGAAGATTCATCGAGCCGATGCGCGATATCGGCGAAGCTCTTTTTCAGGTACAGAAGCCGGCCCGGTACGTGGGAGGGGAGTGCGGCGCCACTCCCCAAATAGGACAAGAGGATTCGCGTCTCAGGATAGCGCTGTCCTTTCCCGACCTCTACGAGATAGGCATGTCCAACAATGCGCTCCGGATCATTTATTCCAGGCTGAATGAGAGGAGGGACCTGCTCGCATGCGAAAGGGTCTTCGCGCCGGCTCCGGATTTTGAGCAGCTTTTAATTCAAAAAAAAATACCCCTCTATACTCTGGAGAGCGGCATTCCCCTATCCGACACGGACCTTCTCGCGTTTACCGTTGGGTATGAACTTCTCGCCACGAATATGCTCGCCATCATGGAGTGTGGCGGTGTGCCGTTTGAAACGGCACACCGGGGCGAACATGATCCAATCGTAATGGCGGGAGGGCCTGCCATCACAAATCCCCTGCCTTTTGCGCGATTCCTCGATGCCGTCTGGATTGGAGAAGCGGAAGCAGGATTCATCGATCTCATGATTAAAATGGCGGAACTTAAGCAACGCGGGGCAGACAGACGAGAGCGATTGGCCCTCTTGGCCGGACATCCTTCGATATGGATATCTCCATTGCTGGAAGAAAGCCTGGCTCTCCCCCACAAAAAACATGTCGTGAGGGCAATTTTTCAGGATTTTTACAAGACTGGGTATGTGACCAGATTCCCGTATCCGGTGTTGAATCCTGTACACGCACATGGGTCTGTCGAAATTATGCGCGGCTGCCCCAATGGGTGCCGTTTTTGCCATGCAGGGTATTTTTATCGCCCGCAGAGATCGAAGTACCCTGAAATAATAAAAAAGGAAGTGGAAGATCTTGTTTCAAGAGGATACAGGGAGATCACACTTTCATCTCTGTCCTCCGGCGATTATCCGGGCATTGTCGAGCTCTTCGATGATCTGAATACTGCATGGTCAAAACACAAGGTGTCATTTCAGCTGCCAAGCCTCAAGGTCGACAGTTTTACCCTGCCGCTGCTGGAAAAGATCTCGGAGGTGCGAAAGTCGGGCCTGACCTTCGCCGTCGAAACACCTCTCGAGTCGTGGCAGTGCGCGATCAATAAACGGGTGCCGTTTGAAAAAATCGCGGCGATTCTCCACGAGGCCAAGGGCAAGGGATTTAGGTCGGCAAAGTTCTATTTTATGGTCGGACTGCCGCTGCCTGAACGGGGAATGAATGAGGCGCAGGCAATAGTTGACTATATCGAGCGGATAGCGCAGGTGGAACGGATTTCGATCCATGTGAATGTGGGGGCCTTCATCCCAAAGCCGCACACGCCCTTTGAACGCGAGGCGCAGCTCTCCGAGGAGGAAGCGCTGGACTGCATCCAGTACATACGGCGAAGCCTGAAGTATCGAAAGAATATTGAGGTGAGCTATCATCCTCCCTTCCTGTCCTTACTGGAAGGGATAATTTCGCGGGGGGACGAGTCTGTCGGGGAGATCATCGCTGATGGGTATTTGAAGGGCGCGAGGCTGGATGCCTGGGATGAGCACATGAACCGCGATCTGTGGCGCGAAGTCTTGACCAGTTTCAATCAGAGAAGAGGGGAGGGGGCATGGCAGTCGTTTTTGGCACAAAAAGACAAAAGAGCGCTGCTTCCCTGGCATGGGATATCATTGAGAGTCAGCCCGGGATGGCTTCAAAGGGAAAAACAGAAGGCACAGCGGAGTAATTTAACTTTAATATGTAATGAAAATTGCACAGAAAAATGCGGCGTGTGCGGCAATACTAATGTTGTTGTATCTAATAGCATACTTAATAAAGTTACATTTCACACTGAAGCCTTGGTGTCGGAGCACCGTGGTGGCGTTTTTGCTTTTGATGTCGGGCGAGATGACGTTGAAATAACAGAGATAAAGTTGATTGCAGTGTGGTCGAAGAAGAATTCTGCGGTCTTATATCCTCTGCACGATGTGGCGAGGGCCTTTTCGAGGGCCTTTCAGGTCTGTGGCTTTCAAATTGCGTTCACCCATGGTTTCAATCCCCAGCCCAGAATTGAGCTGTCGCCGCCTTTAGGGCTGGGGATTGAGGGCGAAAATGAGATTCTGCTGCTGTGGATCGATATACCTGTGAACAGGCTCGAGGAATTTGAAGAATTTCTCTCCGGAAGTCAGGAGCAGGTTCTGTCTTCACTGAACGAAGACCTGGCGGACGGACTCCGCATACAATCACTGCACATGAGCAAACACAATGATGATAAAAAGAGAACCATCGGGGCATCGCTCAGGGCCGCAGCGTGGAGATATGTATTCGCATCGGAAGAATCGTACATCAGGGCAGCGGAGATTTTTGCCGACCACGCGGATGATTTTGTATCAGTTAAGAACGATAGGGCTGCACATGAGATTGTCCTTATAGAAATTTTTTCCGGAGCTTCAAAAAAAACTCTGAGCTTCCACAAAATTTTAAAAGATCGTCTCGCGCCAGAACATCATTTTAGGGCAGAACGGCTCGAGTGCTATGGCGAACTGGACAATGAAGGATATGTCAGGCTCCAGGATATCCTGTAGCTGCGGAGGCCCGGGGAAAGGGGGTTGCCTGCCAGGAGAGGACCCTTCGATGGGCTCAAGGGATTGGGCGCGCCTTCCTATGGCCCGGGTTTGGGCTGGCGGCTTTTTTATGGCATTTAGGTAGACAGAATATACATTATGCGAACTAACGAGTGTTCAAAAATAGAGTAACAATCACAACCAAGACCCGCAGATACACCCATGCCCTTCTTTTCTCTTTGATGAATTGAATGCGGGCGGTTCTTAATGTTAATGCCCGCATTAGTCCTTTTTGGATCAGGAGCCGGGTGTGTATGTGACTGGCTCTAATACTATCGGAACGCTGTAGAGATCGCTCAGAGAAGAAGAAACTCCATACGAGACTGCGAGAAATACGATATACACGCTGGAACCGCTTGAGATCCCGTCGTCCCCGTCGTCCTCGTAGTCGTGGTCGTCGCTGCTGTACTCTCCGCTGAGATAAAAATCTGCGTCAGTTGATGTTGTAGTGGTTGAATCATCCTTATCTCTGAATACGGAGTAAATTGTACGGTCCTCCTCCGAAGTGATTGTCCATCTTTTTGATTCGTATAGATTCAAGTAAAATGTGGAGCCGTAGGTGGTGATGTCGGAGACGGAAATGAGCGGCGTATGCTTGTCATTCTCTTTGACCAGAACATAGTAGCCTTCCACATCAGACGTTGAAAACGTCCGGTCGTCATCCTCGTAGAGATCGTAGAGCTTGTCGTAGCTGTTCTTAGCATCATCTACGTTATCGAATATCCTGTAATATATGTCGTAACCTCTGAATAAGTCCGCGATGTCGCTTTCGTCGTTTCCAGTGTTATGTTGGAGTGTCACAATACCGCCGTTATAACTAAAATCAGATGGCGAATACAGATAATCAGACGTTGGCAGGCCGCAAGAGAACAATACAAGCGCAACTGCCGTGACGACAAGACAGACGCTCACTCCCTGAGAAAAGAAAGCAACCTTGCCCCTCTGCCCTCTCATCTGCATCCACCTCTTTTCACTCGGCCAAGCCCTGGGACTTTAAGTATATCACTCTGTTCTTGGCCAACATTGCCCAATCCGAGTCGCCGAACGACGAAACGAGCTGATTGTAGCTCGCCACTGCGGCCTTATAGTCCTCTTTGCCCTCCTGCAGGCGGCCGAGATTGAAGAGCGCCGAGGGAGCACTCGGATTGTCCTTGAGATAATCTTTCGTAAGGGTGGTATAGTGCGCAATGGCGGCGTCTATATTGCCGGCCTCCTCTGCCGATACGGCGGCGAGCTGAAGCGCGACGGGCGCTGCGTAGGATTTCTTGTTTCTTGCAAAGGCGTCCAGGGCCACTTTTTCGGCCTCCGCGTAGTCTTTCTTCTGGCTCAGGATTGCGCCTTTCCTGAGGAGTGCGCGCTGGGCAGCCAGAGTCCTGGGCCATTTCTTCGCAATTGAGTCCAGGTCCGTGATCAGGGATGTCTCCGCGTCCGCCTTTTTCTGCTCGTCCGTCTCCTGGGACCAGGCTTGGAGCTTTTGATCCGCAAGGTCCATCGCCCTGCCCGATGCCGAGGCGATATTCCCCGACACCGCAGTATAGATGCCGACCGCCGCGATGACCAGGACGGCGGCAATGCCGATGCCGATAACCAGAATCCGATTTGCGCTGATGAAATCGGCTAGTTTTTCAGAAAAAGTCTTCTTCTCTGTCTTTTTCCCTGTCTTTTTCGGGACATTTGGGGCATTCGTATCCTTCTGAGGTTGCTTTTCCTGTTGACTCACGCTTTACTCCTTACTTTGCAGAATATTGAGCTCTTTTATCAATCGTGACAAGTAGGTTCTCTGGATCTTCAGGTGCCGGGCGGTCTCGGTCTGATTCCATCGGTTCTGTTCGAGCGCAGCTCGTATGTAATTGCTTTTAAATAAAATAATTGCTTCTTTCAGTTCCTTGCCGTCGAACCGCTCGTTGCCGGCGGCAGGCTTTGCCCCTATCATGAGGTCATCCGCGGTGATGGTCGTTCCCCTGGCGATGAGGACAGCCCTCTCCACCGCATTCTCCAGTTCGCGGATGTTCCCCGGCCAGCTGTAGCTCAGCATGCATTCCATGGCGGAGTCCGAGAAATGGAGTATCCCGCGGTTTGTCTCTCTCGCATATTTTGTCAGAAAGTACTCGGCCAAAGTCGGAATGTCCTCCAGACGCTCCCTCAGAGGGGGTATCTGAATCGGCAGGACATTCAGGCGATAATAGAGGTCGCTCCTGAACTCCTGGTTCTGCACGAGCTTTTCGATATCCCTGTTGGTCGCCGCGACGATCCGGAC
>Ga0228535_1002104_pt1 | contig 21704 bp, 22 predicted proteins | sample SJ1metagenome_FD_168457 | JGI IMG/M metagenome (GOLD analysis project Ga0228535, IMG submission 168457) | Enriched culture of PCE-dechlorinating microbial communities from Ithaca, New York, USA - SJ1 | ecosystem: Engineered > Modeled > Simulated communities (microbial... > Unclassified | place... | reverse complement strand
CCCGTCGCAAACTCCTTGTGCACCCGCTCCTCAAAATCTCGGATCTCGCGCATCGTACGGTACGCCTTCAGAAGATCTGCTTTCTTCAGTTCACTCATCTCTCTTCCTCCTTTATTCTCGTGCTGCTCACATGTATGTTCCATCCCCCCCGCGTCCCAGCCTCCGGCGCCGAGGGGGGATAGTCCTTCAAGAACGTTGCGAAGTCTTGCTCATCATGGGCCGGATCCCTGCGATAAAAGCGGTGGGGCTGCCGGAGGAGGCTGAACAGCCCCACCGCGGGTGGAGCAGACTCCAAAGCGATTCTGGAGGTGACGCTGCTCCTGTGGGCATCCGGTCGTAAAGCGTGTTTCTTATAATGAACACCTCCGCGGAGACTCCGGCTAAGCCGCCAGCCCTTCCGGGGACTCCAGCAGACTGCGCAACTCACCGAGAAACTTGGCCGCATAGGCGCCGTCATGTACGCGGTGGTCCGCGGAAACGGTTATCCTCATCATCTTGGCGATTTCTATTTTCCCTTCTCTGACGACTGCTTCATCCTTCACCGTACCGACAGCCAGAATAGCCGACTGGGTCGGCGGCACGATGGCGATGAAGCTCTCCACACCCAGCATGCCCATATTGGAAATGGCGATGGTCCCGCCGGACATTTCCTCCTTGCCCAGTTTGCCGTCCTTTGCAAGTGCCACCAGTTCGCGGCTCTTTATGCCGATCTCGGAAAGCGAGAGCGACTGGCAGTTCCTTATGACCGGCATGACGACACCTTCATCGAGACCGATGGCAACCGCCATATTGACATCACGGTGCATAGTGATGTTCTTGTCGGCAAAGGAGGCGTTCAGCAACGGGTATTTCTGTATTGCAACGGCTGCCGCCTTGATGATCACGTCATTGATGGACACCTTGGTGCCGGCCTGTTTCATGGAGCGCGCCAGGGCGTCCGCTTTCCCCATGTCGATGGCCACGGTGACCATATAGTGGGGTATGTTCGTCCATGAAGTGCTCACCGTCTTGGCAATGGCGGCACGCATGCCCGCAACCGGCACCTGCTCCTCCGCGGGAGGCGCAGCCGGTGCGGAAGGCTCCGCGGCCCGTTCCGCCGGGGCCGCGGCACTCTCTTCCGCCGCCGCCGACCCTCCGCCGGCGATAAAGGCATCGATGTCCGCATCCGACACGCCTTCTTCAGCGATGATGCCGAGCAGCGCGCCGACCGGCAGGACATCCCCTTCTCCGGCAACGGTGCGGCGCAGGATTCCGGATTGCGCATTCTCCAGCACATTGACGATCTTGTCGGTCTCCACCTCGGCCAGCTCCATGCCGGGCTCCACCCTGCTCCCCGGTTCCACCAGCCACTTCACCAGGGTCCCCTCTTCCATGGTGAGTCCCCACTTGGGCATGGTCACCTCGTAGATTCCGGCCGGAGTCCCACCCGCGGCGGGAGCCTCGCCCTCCGCTTCCTCAGCCGGTGCTCCGGAGCCGAAATCGGCAACGAAGGCGTCGATGTCCGCATCCGAGGTGCCGGCGCCGCCGACGACCCCGAGCAGGGCGCCCACCGGAAGCACATCGCCCTCGTCTGCTGTTTTCTTCAGCAGCACGCCGGACAGGGCCGCTTCCATGACGTTGACGATCTTGTCGGTCTCCACCTCGGCCAGCTCCATACCGGGCGTTATCGTGTCACCAACCTCCACCATCCACCTCACCAGGGTCCCTTCCTCCATGGTGAGCCCCCACTTGGGCATGGTCAATTCTTGTAACTGTGCGCTCATTTCTCTAACCTTTCTTTTTTTGATTTATTTATTGTAACCGTTTTTTCTATACTGGAAAACGACGGCCCGTCATGGGCGTAATCGTTGGATTACCGGTTTGCCTCTATAAAAATCCCTCTCACGATCGCATATCAGGCCCCATGCCGCGGCGCCCTTCCCGCTGTGGGGGAAAGGGCGCCGCTGACGGGAGTGTACCTCTCCGGTCCGGCGGACGGAGCTGCCGGACCGGAGTGCACGCTGCTCGCTTACTGCCTTTCCTTGAACCGCCTACATGGTAGCTTTAACGGCTGCTTCGATCTTGGCGGGGCTGGGGAGGTAGAGGTCTTCCAGTGCGCCGCTGAAAGGAGACGGCGTATGGGGCGCCGTCACCATCTGGATCGAGCCCTTCAGCGCCTTGAAGGCGTTCTGGGCCACTACCGACGATATGTCGCTCGCCATGCTGCAGCGCGGATTGCTCTCGTCCACGATAACCAGCCTGCCCGTCTTCTCCACGCTCTTGATGATGGTGTCGTAATCCAGAGGGGATACGGTGCGCGGGTCGATTACCTCACACTCCACTCCCGCCTTGGACAGGCTCTGGGCCGCCTGCAGCGCCTTGTGAACCATCCAGCCGATGGCAACTACGGTCACGTCCTTGCCCTCGCGAACCACGTTGGCCTTGCCGAACGGTATGGCGTAGCTCTCTTCGGGGACTTCGCCCTTCATGGCATACAGAACCTTGTGCTCCATGAAGATCACCGGGTCGTTGTCGCGGATACACTGGGTCAGGAGGCCCTTCGCATCGTGCGGAGTGGACGGCACAACCACCTTCAGTCCCGGAATGTGCGAAAATACGCTGTACAGTACCTGCGAGTGCTGGGCTGCCGCGCGGAATCCCCCGCCGTAGCAGGTCCGCATGGTCACCGGCGTCACCGCCTTGCCCCCGAACATGTAGCGGAATTTGGCAGCCTGGTTCATCATCTGGTCGAAGCAGACACCGAAAAAGTCCGAGAACATCATCTCAACTACCGGACGCATCCCGCATGCCGCCGCGCCAACCGCGGCCCCGATGTACGAGCTCTCCGAGATGGGGGTGTCGATGACCCGGTCCCCGTATTTCCCGTACAGACCCTTGGTCACGCCCAGAACGCCACCCCAGGCATCCAGCTGCCCGTCGGTGCCGCGACCACCCGCATTGTCCAGACCCATCACAATCACCGAACCGTCACGCTCCATCTCCTGTGAGAGCGCTTCGTTGATTGCATCTTTAAACGATATTTTTCTCGACATTGATCAGCTCCTTTCCCGTTTCTCAGTACGATACGTATACGTCGGTCAGAAGATCGGCCTCGGTCGGTGTCGGTGCCGCCAGAGCCTTCTCTACCGCCTCGTCTATCAAAGCCGCAACTTCCTTGTCGATCGCTTCCAGTTCCGCTGCCGTCACCAGACCGGCGGAGGTGACCTTGGCCGCGAAGATCTTCAGGCAGTCGCACTCCTCACGCTGACGCTTCACTTCCCCAGGCGCCTTGTACGTCATGGCGTCACCTTCGAAGTGGCCGAAGAAACGGTTGGTCTTGCATTCCAGAAGGGTCGGGCCGCCGCCTTCGCGCGCACGCTTGATCGCTTCGCCGGCTGCTTCGTATACCGCAAAGAAATCGTTGCCGTCCACGGTTACGCCCGGCATGCCGAAGCCTGCCGCACGGTCGGCGATGTTCGGTGTCGGTACGTTGTATTTCACGCCGGTGGATTCGGCGTAGCCGTTGTTCTCGGCCAGGAAGATCACCGGCAGGTTCCAGATGTTGGCCAGGTTCATGCTCTCCAGGATCGTACCCTGGTTGGAGGCCCCGTCCCCGAAAAACACCACGGCTACCCCGCCTTTACCCTTGAACTTCGCCGCAAGGGCCGCCCCGCATCCCAGCGGGCCGCCGGCACCTACGATCCCGTTCGCACCCAGCATCCCCTTCTCAAGGTCCGCTATGTGCATGGAGCCACCCTTGCCGCAGCAGCTCCCGGTCTTCTTCCCGTAGATCTCCGCCATCATCCCGATGCTGTCCACTCCCTTGGCGATGCAGTGCCCATGGCCACGGTGCGTGCTCGTGATCCGGTCGTCGTCGTTCAGGTGCATACACACCCCGGTCGCCACCGCCTCCTCGCCCGCGTACAGATGCACGAAGCCCGGTATCTTCCCCGTCGCAAACTCCTTGTGCACCCGCTCCTCAAAATCTCGGATCTCGCGCATCGTACGGTACGCCTTCAGAAGATCTGCTTTCTTCAGTTCACTCATCTCTCTTCCTCCTTTATTCTCGTGCTGCTTCCTGAAATCCTGTACGGGCGGTCTGCCGCCCTCACGAAGCGGACTCGCGACGATGCTCGTCGTACTCCGTCTTCACAAAAACGTGGTTCCGGACCGCCTGTTCCATGGTCTTTGAAATATCGACTATGAGGGGGCCGTTGACGTCCAGCCAGACCTTGATGTCGTCCTGGCCCCCGAATTCGATCTCCCGCTCCCCGTCCAGCGCAATAGTGCCGTATGCCGCCGCTACGGTCTGGATCTCGCCCCGCTTGATCTCCTTCATGCCGGTTATTCCCACCGGGGCCAGGAGTCCGGGCGCAATCGGCGCGGTCACCGTCATTATCCCCTCCCCCGGCGGTCCGAGGGTCAGGTGCAGTCCGTAGCAGGAGCGTCGGTCCACGGGCCTGACGAGACCTGCGATGGACGACAGCCCCACGGCGTCGGCCTCGGCAAAGGCCACGAACAGTTCCCTGAGGCTCTCGGGATGCCACAGGGCCTTGGACCCGATCCAGCCGGCCGACGTGACGCAGACATCCACCAAGGCGATATCCTCGGCAGCGCCGTTCTTGTCCACGCGCAGGACCTTGCTGCGCTGGCAGACATCGGCGGCCGTCACCAGTCCGCTTGCCACCAGCCCGGCGGCAAGTCCGGCCACGGTCGCCTCCCTGATCTCGGGAAAGGCGTTGTTGGTGCCGGTGGACAGGGTCACCAACGGCACATCGCCGCACTTCTTGGCCACCAGACGGTGGGTGCCGTCGCCCCCCATTACCACGATGGCCCCCACGCCGCGGTTCACCATCAGCTCGATGGCCCGCAGGGTATCGACAGGGCCGTCCTCGATGGGCATCTCCAGGAAATGCACCTCGGGCAGTTTCTGAGGATTGCCGTGACGGCCGTACTGCAGGCTGTGCATGATGTGGCAGGCGACTCCGGCCACGTCCGGCATCATGAAGACCTCGCCGATCCCCAGCACCCCGAGCGCGCCCAGCAGGCGGTATACCATGTTGCATTTCTCGGTATTCTGGAAGACCGACGCCTTGGCCACCAGCCGCCGCACATCACGGCCGGACGCCGGGTTTACCAGGACGCCGACGGCAGGATTGTCATGTTTCATGGATTTCATATTCGTCAATAATAACAAGGTATTTGATTCATTTACCCGGTCCAGTAGCACATCGCATGCCACCAGACGGCCGGTTTTCGGGCCATAGATCGGGCACGGGGCGGCCGTTACGTCATTTAGCCACGTATTTTCGACAGGTTACTCTACCCCGGCGCACAGGAAATGTTCTCGTTTACATGGAGACCCACCCGTACGAATCCGGGTCGAGGCGTAAAAACAGGGCTGCAATGGGGATGGCGGAAGGAGTAAATGTTACAGATGTTCCAGGAGGGTGGTGAGACACCTGTCGCACGGAGGCGGCGATGGAAAAGTGGTGGTCATGGCGGGCCGAGGGGAGGCCGGAAATACAAGAAAAGGGACCGGCCCATACGGGCAGATCCCTCTTTCAAACCTTATTGCTTTATTGCAATAACTCCACCCAGCCCCCTCTTTCTTAAGAGGGTGAGCCGAGAGCTGAAGGCGGCAGCCAGAGACACCCGGACTCGTCACCGGACCGTCATCCCTCCCCCACGTTATCCGTTCTCAATCTCCACGCTGACCGTGAGCGATGCCACCGCCACGATGATGCCGTCCCCGCACCCCAGTGACGGCACCTCCACCCCCCGGGTCGTCAGCCCCCCCTCGACAACCTCCAGCGTTTTGGCCCCAAAGGGTAGTTCCGCGAGCACCGCCGCCCCATCGACCTGTTCGGGCCGGGGACAGCCGATCTTCACTGCCACCTGCATGGCGTCGGGGTCCCGCAGCCCGACGATCTCGAACAGGCCGCACAGGCAGCTGCGTGAGATCGCGTCCTTGACGGCCCGCCGAGCCGCCTTGGTGGCGTCGGCCCCGTGGAGGTCGGCGCCGTAGCCGAGTTCAACGACATACCGTTTCAGCGTCATGGTCTTGCCTCCTTAATCAGGTTTCTCGCTGAAGGGGACACCTGGTGCTAATCGCCGGTGACGAATGAAGGGGCCTGAAACGCCGGTGCGGGATAGCTATAGAAACCCCGCCCGCTCTTTACGCCCACCCACCCCTTGTCCAGGTATTCCCGTTTCAGGAAGTCCGCGTTTGTCCGGATTTGCGCGTCATTGAGAACAGTGGCGAAATATTCCGTAATGTGCCAGACGGTATCCAGACCGACGACATCCAGCGCGCCGAGGGGGCCGAAGGGCGTCTTCATGACTCCCATCCAGGCGCGATCGATGTCCTCCACTGCAGCGACCCCATTGGCAGCCAGAGTGATGGCCGCGCCGCTCCATGCACTGTACATTGCATTGAAGACGTACCCGGAGTTCTCCTTCTTGAGAACCATCGGTATCTGGTTGATGGATTTGGCAAAATCGCGCACGAGCGTCACGATCTCCGGCGCGGTGCCGGGATGGGACATGATATCGGCCACGTTGCCGACCCAGACCGGCTGGTGGAAGTGAAAGGCCAGGAACCGCTCCGGCCTGCCGGTGGCCGCGGCGATCAGCGAAGGGACCAACAGCGAGGTATTGGTGGTGAAAACGGTCCGGTCGGGGCACAGATGATTGAATTGGGCAAATATCCGGGCTTTCAGGGCCGGGTCTTCGGGAACCGCTTCGCTGAGCAGGTCGGCATCCCGGGCCGCTTCCGCGGCATCGGTCGTGGCGGCAATCCTGGAAAGCGCGTCCGCCGCCATCTCACGGTCGACGTGGCCGGCGGTGACAAGATACTCGACATAGGCGTCGAGCCGCTCGAGAGCGCTTCCCACCACGGACTCGTCAATGTCGTAGATGCTGACCGCGTAGCCATGGGCCGCGCACTGGAAACCGATCTGCACGCCCATCGTTCCACCGCCCACTATGAGTATCTTCTTGATTTCCTTAAGTTCCATTACCATCCTCCTTGAAATAAGGTCCCTTTGGGGGAAACGTCACGGGGACGCCGTGACCCGCATAGGGCATCGTCGGCGCCGACTGCCAACCGGTCGTACTCGGCACAGCCATGGGGAAGGTCCCGCACCCTGCCCTTTCATGATTCGTTCAGCATACCCTGTTTGTCGTCCTTGCCGCAGTACCGCACCGCATTGACGGTTTCCATGGTGATCAGGCCGCCACACATCATTGCATCGATTTTCGGCATTACCCGGTCCAGCTTTTCCATGCTCGTCACGACCTCTATGACAATGGGGAGGTCGGGGGAGAGCCGGAACATCTTGTCGGTATGATAGATGCGGTGGGGGCCGAATCCGGCCACCCCCCGCAGGACGGTCGCTCCGGCAAAGCCCTCCGCTATCAGCAGGTCGATCAGGGCTTCGTATAACGGTTTGCGACCGTAGGTGTCGCCTTCACCGACAAAAATCCTCATGAGCACCTTTTCGCCGCAGAATTTGGGCATGGGGAACCTCCCCGCACAAGTGCTAAAGATTGCTGACCCTGCGATTGTCCTCGGAAAACCGGTACCCCTGCCAGGTACCCCGCCTCATCAGCTCGTTGATGACGGCATACCACATCCGGTTGTTTTTCAGGCCCCAGCGGGGAGCAACCAAGAGGTCGAGGGGAGCGGAACCGTACAATCGCTGGATCGTCACGTGAGCGGGGATGCGTTCCAGGAAATCACAGACCGTTCCCGTATATTCCGCCAGAGAGATCGGCTCGTAACGACCCTGCCCGTACAGCTCCGCCAGCCTGGTGCCGCGCACCGCGTGGAGCTGGTGGATTTTCAGGGAATCGATGGGGAGCCCGGCAACCAGGTCGACGGTTTTCAGGAAGGAGGCGCGGGTCTCGCCGGGGAAGCCGTAAATCAGGTGGGTGCAGATCTGGATCCCCCGGCCGGCTGTCCGCCGGACCGCGTTCAGATAGTCGTTCAGGTCGTGCCCCCGGTTCATCCACGCCAGGATGCCGTCGTCCATGGACTGCAGCCCCAGCTCGACGCAGACGTAGCGGGTGCGGGCCAGCTCGGCCAGCAGCGAGAGGGCATCGTCCCCCAGGGCGTCCGGCCTGGTCCCCACCGAGATGCCGACCACGTCGGGATGGGCCAGTGCCCGGCGGTACAGGTCCCGCAGCCGGTCCACCGGCGCATAGGTGTTGGTGAACTTCTGGAAATAGACGATGAACTTCTCGCTCCCCAGCCGGCGGCGATGCCAGGCCATCCCCTCGGCCACCTGCCGCTCCAGGGGAACGACCGCCTGGGCGCCGCCGGGCGAGAACGAGGCGTTGTCGCAGTAGATGCAGCCGCCGGTCCCCCTGCTCCCGTCCCGGTTGGGACAGGTGAAGCCGCCGTCCACGTTGACCTTGCTGACGCGCAGGCCGAAGCGGCGGCGCAGCCATGAACCATAGGAATTGATGCGCAGGTCCTTGTGGATGTCGCCGGGATAGGTCATCATGCTCTCTTGTATTTACAAAGGAATCTTTCCTCCGGGCAGGAAAGGATGGCATCGTAATGATGCAGGGGCACCCACAAGGGGTGTCCCTACCCGGTTTCCCCTACCCGATGACCCCTTCCAGCGGGCTGGACGCGGTCGCGTACAGCTTGCGCGGGATGCGGCCGGCCCGGTAGGCGAGCCGCCCGGCCCGCACCGCCAGGTTCATGGCCGCGGCCATGGCCACCGGGTCCGTGGCCCCGGAGATGGCGGTGTTCATCAGCACGCCGTCGCACCCCAGCTCCATGGCGATGGCTGCGTCCGAGGCGGTGCCGACCCCGGCGTCCACGATGACGGGGACTTTGACCGATTCAAGGATGATGCGGATGTTGTACGGGTTCCGGATACCGAGCCCGCTGCCGATGGGCGCCCCGAGCGGCATGACTGCGGCGCATCCCAGGTCCTCCAGCTTGCGGCACATGATCGGGTCGTCCGAGGTATACGGCAGTACCGTGAACCCCTCCTTTACCAGGATTGCCGCGGCCTTGAGCAGCTCCTCGTTGTCCGGGAACAGGGTCTTTTCGTCGCCCAGCACCTCCAGCTTGACGAAGTCGGACAGTCCGGCCTCACGTGCCAGGCGACAGGTCCTGACCGCGTCGTCGGCCGAATAGCAGCCGGCCGTGTTGGGGAGCAGGGTGTACCTTTTCAGGTCCAGGTAGTCCAGAAGCGACTCCTTGCTCCGGTCGGAGATGTTCACCCGCCGCACGGCCACGGTGACGATCTCTGCTCCCGAGGCCTCTATGGCCCGGGCCATCTGGCCGAAGTCCGCGTATTTGCCGGTGCCGACCATGAGCCGCGAACGGAACTCGCGGCCGGCAATCTTCCAGGTGTCGTTGTGATTCGTCATTGTATCCTCTCCTGTCACCCTCCGCCGACGAACCAGACGATTTCCAGCTGGTCGCCCTCGCGGAGGAAGGTTGTTCCGTAATCGCTTCTGGGCAGTATGACCCTGTTCAGCTCGACCGCGATGGGTCTCGGATCGCGATCTATGGTCGCGAGGTAATCGTTGACACTCATGGCCGCGATGACCTGCTCTTCTCCGTTAACAACGATCTTCATGGTTTCTCCGATCCGTCAGGCCCGAGTCCGTGGCGTCTGAACGCCGAGGCGAGCATCCCGGGACCTATCCCCGGCCCTCCCCCGGAGGGGGAGGGAGGTCTATCAAAACACTCCTCCCCCCAGCGGGGGGAGGTCGGGAGGGGGGAGCGGTTGCGAACTCCTGACTGTTACGCGGTAGTACTATCCGCACTCTTCCCGGGCCGCGCGCAAGCCGTCGTCGTCCGCCGCCTCGGCCGCGGCTTCCCTGATGCTGCGGGTGATGCGCATGGCGCAGAAGTCGGGGCCGCACATGGAACAGTAGTGGGAGCTCTTGTCCGCGTCCGCCGGCAGGGTGGCGTCGTGGAACCGGCGGGCCTTCTCAGGGTCGAACCCCAGGGCGAACTGGTCCTCCCAGCGGAACTCGAAGCGGGCCTTTGCCATGGCGTTGTCCCTGATCTGGGCGCCCGGGTGTCCCTTGGCCAGGTCGGCGGCGTGGGCCGCGATCTTGAAGGTCACGATCCCCTCCCGCACGTCCTCCCGGTCCGGCAGACCAAGGTGCTCCTTGGGGGTCACGTAGCAGAGCATGGCCGTGCCGAACCAGCCGATCATGGCCCCGCCGATGGCCGAGGTGATGTGGTCGTAGCCGGGAGCGATATCGGTCACCAGTGGGCCGAGGGTGTAGAACGGGGCCTCGCGGCAGTATTCGAGCTGCAGCTCCATGTTCTCCTTGATGAGCTGCATCGGCACGTGGCCGGGGCCCTCGATCATGGTCTGGACGTCGTGACGCCAGGCGATATCGGTCAGCTCGCCCAATGTCTTCAGCTCCGCGAGCTGGGCCGCGTCGTTGGCGTCGTGCAGCGAACCGGGACGCATGCCGTCCCCCAGGGAAAAGCTGATGTCGTAGCTCTTCAGAATCTCGCAGATCTCCTCGAACCTGGTATACAGGAAGCTCTCCCGGTTGTGGGCCAGGCACCACTTCGCCATGACGGATCCGCCGCGCGAGACGATGCCGGTCAGGCGCCGGGCTGCCAGCGGGATGCTGTCCTTCCTGACCCCGGCGTGGATGGTGAAGTAGTCCACCCCCTGCTCGGCCTGCTCGATGAGCGTATCCCGGAATATCTCCCAGCTCAGCTCCTCGGCCTTGCCCCCTACCTTCTCCAGTGCCTGGTAGATGGGTACGGTGCCGATGGGAACCGGTGAATTGCGCAGGATCCACTCGCGGGTCTCGTGGATGTCGGGGCCGGTGGAGAGGTCCATGACCGTGTCCGCCCCCCAGCGGATGGCCCATACCATCTTCACCACTTCGTCCATGACCGATGACGCCAGGGCCGAGTTGCCTATGTTCGCGTTTATCTTCACCAGGAAGTTGCGGCCGATGATCATCGGCTCGGCCTCCGGGTGGTTGATGTTGAGCGGTATGATGGCCCGGCCCCGGGCGACCTCGGACCGGACGAACTCCGGAGTGATGACCTCCGGAATGGATGCGCTGAAGTCCCAGCCCGGATGCTGGCGGCCCAGGATCTCGTTTACCCCTTCGCGGCGCTGGTTCTCGCGGATGGCCACGAATTCCATCTCCGGGGTGATAATGCCGCGCCGGGCGTAGTGCATCTGGGTCACGTTCCCGCCGCTCTTTGCCCTGCGGAGCATGCGGCCGGCCCCCGGAGCCGGCCCCCGGCACAATCGCCCGGCCGTGAAAACCGCAGGGGCGTCTCCTCGCTCGTCCAGCCACGGCTTCCTCAGTTCAGGCAGGCCCTTCATGAAATCGACGGTCACGCCGGCTTCGGTGTACGGCCCGGAGGTGTCGTAGACATACACGGGCGGGTTTGCCTCCACCCCGCTCGCCGAAACGAAATCACCTTGGCAAATTTCCCGCATCGGCACCCGGATGTCCGGCCGTGACCCTTCGACATGCACCTTTCTGGAATTCGGAAACGGCTTTCCTATGACCTCCCGACAGGGGAATTCCCTGTCCCGGGTATCGGTTCTGCTATCCATGCTCTTCTCCTGTCTTTATTTGCTTCGGGGCCCGGCGGGTCGCGTCACCCGGGTGAGACGAAGGTTGCTTCGTCGGCGACCCGGCGGGGCCGCCGCGCGATTTTCCCGGCCGGCTTGGGGGGACGGCCGGGGCGACGCCTGTCGACCAGCCCATCCAGCCTCCGGGCGCGGTAAATCTGCCGCCAGGTATTGACGGTCGTCTTGCTGAGCCCGAGGGTTTCGGCAATCTGCTGAAGAGGGAGACCTTCATCGGTCAGCAGAATGATGCGACAGCGCCGACGCATCCATGGCTCCTCGGCCATTATTTCCAGCATCCTCTTTTCAAGAGGACTCAGATTGAGTTTCAGCTTCTTCCTCGGCATAGCAGTCCCTCCTCAGGCATGTATTGAGCTCATGCAGCGCCCATAAGGCATCCGGAGCAGCCGAGTCGGCCTCCAGCAGCCGGTGGAGCGCGATATCCCGGACAATGGCCTGAACCACCGTGGTCACGGGGTAGGTTCCTTCACCGCTGCCGTAGGCATTGAGGCAGATGAGAATCCGATCCAGCAGCGATTCCAGGTCTCTGATTCGCGACTTGCTGACCTTTACCTGTCGGCGTAGATCCGACAGCCTGGCACTCACTTCGTGGGGACTTTTCCAGCTTTCCTCGAAATCCAGTATACTGCCCGACATCGCGTGCTCCTTTTTACCGTGGCCATCACAGGTTTGGCGTATTTCACCTCCTGCCCGCCATACAAAGCAAAAAGGGCACCATCCGTGGCCCGGTACCCGGCGATATTCGCTGAATACCTCCTTTTTGTCATATATTTCGCCGATTCCCGCCCTGTTCCCCGGGTTGCCGCCGTCAGGGGCAGACGCTCCTCCGAAACAACCTGCGACACCTGGCGCCCGGCAGTGCAACAGGTGTATCACCCTCCCCATCCGCCTGAGACGACGTTGTCTGGAGCGGATTGCCGGGTCGTGCGTCGAATCGACGGGATACGGACCGGCCGGGTAACCCACCGACATAAGGTGCGTTACGACTCGCTAACACACCCTGTAAAAATGTCCTTCTGAAAGCGGAATGGATTAGCTCCCCCCTTACGGATAAGAGGGGTTGGGGGAGTTATGATAAGGTTTGTCGAGGGAGGAAAAGCTGATTATGCGGGTTTCTAACCGGGCGTTGACGAGGATTACCGTGACATTACGCGAGCAAACCGGAAAACAACTGCCCGAACCTGGAGAATCCGGACTCGTCGGGCCGATTGCCGCCAGGGTGGGCACTTCGGAGCACGCAACCATCGGCGTCGGTGACGACGCGGCCGCTTTCCGGTGGCCGCGCGGTCTTCTCCTGTCCCCGGCGATCCCGGATACCGGTGGTTAACCGTCCCACCCTCACATGCACCCTTCAAGCTCGTTGGGCGGGATGATGCTGTACTTCTTCATCTTCCGGTAAAGGGTGGCCCTGCTGATGCGCAGGTCCGTGGCGGCACCCGTGATGTTCCACTTCTGCTTTTTCAGCACGTTCAGTATGGCAGACCGTTCGGCGTACTGCATGGAATCGGGCGGCACCTGCTCCGCGGCCGATGTCGTGCTCCGGATGATGGTCTCCAGCGGCAGCGAGGATGCCTGCAGCATTTCGGGCGGCAGGTCATACAGATGTATGGTTTCCCCTTCCGAAACCGCCAGCGCGTAGCGCAGCACGTTTCTCAACTGGCGGATATTGCCGGGCCAGGGGACGTTCATCAGTATCTCGAAGGCGTCGGCTTCGACCATCTTGGGCCGGCCCCCGTTTTCGGCGGCCAGGATGTTCTCGATGAGGAGCGCCTTGTCGTTTCGCTCTCTGAGGGGAGGGAGAGTGATGGTGGCCCCGTTCAGCCGGTAGTAGAGATCCTCCCTGAATTCGCCTCTCCGGACCAGTTCCTCCAGGTTGCGGAGCGTGGCGCAGATCACGTGCAGGTCCACACGGACCGGGGTTTCGCTCCCCAGCGGCAGGATCTCCTTCTCCGCCAGGACGCGGAGCAGCCGGGTCTGCAGATTCAGCGGCATGTCGCCGATCTCGTCAAGGAACAGGGTACCGCCGTCCGACTGGAGGATCTTGCCGCGCATCCCCCTGCTTCTGGCGCCGGTGAACGCCCCCTGCTTGTAGCCGAACAGCTCGCTCTCGATGAGCGATTCCGGGATCGAGGCGCAGTTGAGGGCCACAAAGGGGTTCCCGGACCGGTCGCTGGCCTCGTGGACCGCCCGGGCGAACACCTCCTTGCCGGTGCCGGTCTCGCCGATGAGGAGGATAGAGATGTCCTTGTTCATGACCCTGCGGGCACAGTTGATGTTGAACAGCATCTGGGCATCGGTGCCGGCCAGATACTCCAGCGTCATGACGGTCGAGACACCCTTCTCTCCCACCGGCTGCGCCATCGCCGTTTCGCTTCCCCTGGTCAGGTGTAGGATTTTAATTTCGGGCGCCCTGAAGGTGGCGAAGTACTGGCTTCCGCTCCGCATGGTGCGGAGCGGAAGGATGGTGGTAGTCTTGTGCTGGGCGTGGTTCATCAACTCGTCGAAGCGCAGGTCGAATACTTCGCTTATATGGCGGTTTAACGGACTCTGCCCGTCGCGCAGCGTCAGCTCCCTGATCGCGCTGTCGTTCCCCGCCACCACACGCCCCTCCCCGTTCAGGGCCAGGACATGCTCGGTCGCCACCTCCACGAAGGCCTGCATTGCATTGAAGCGTACGATCCAGCTGTCCTTGAACAGGTGCAGGAAATAGGCGTTCTCGATCAGCCTGGAGTAGTAGTTGATCAGTGACAGGGCGATCAGTTGGGATTCCTTCTCGGGAGGCGAACGGAGCAGCGATACGTCAAGCGTCCCCAGCAGGGTCCCGTCGGGGAAAAACAGCGGAGTGGTCGAACAGGTGAGATGGATGTGGCGGTTGCGGAAGTGTTCGTCGCGGTGGATGGTCAGTGCCCTTCGCTCTTCGATGCAGGTACCCACCCCACAGGTCCCCTCGATGGATTCGCTCCAGACGGAACCGAGATAGAGGCCCGCCTCCCGGTGCTCTGCCGCCCGGTCAGGGTCTCCGATATAGTCGATGGTCACCCCGTTGGCGTCTCCCAGCAGGATCACGTAGCCCGCGGCGGCGACCTGCTGGTGCAGGCTCATCATCCCCGACCGCGCGATGAACAGGAATTCCTCAAGCGGCTCGATGTACTCCTTAAGCGCCCGCCCGGTCAGGATCCGCGGCTTGTTTTTGGTCGAGGGATCGATGTTGTACTTGGTGAGACAGCGCTCCCATGAACTATGGATAGAAAGGTTGCCGGGTACCGCGGCACGGCTCCCGGCAACCGGCCCGCTGCTTTCAGACACCTGTTTGTGTACACGTTCCACATGATTGGACAAGTCTTTCTCAGACACGACGTTTCCTCCCATGGAAAACTACCCCGCACTGCCAATAACCGGTTACAAATTATACCATCCCGCCCTACCGGGCAGGAAGGTGATTTTTGTTATAATTGTCTTTAGTTTTCAGTCATATTAAAACAAAGCAATCCGGAAAGGCCCGACAAGGCCTACCGGATGCTTTAGTATGGAAGTTTTTAGTCTCGGCAAAAGCCGCCTCTGTCCGGGACAGAGAATGTCATTGAAGACATATCAACGGGGATGCCTGTTGAACGCTCCCCGCGGACAACCTGGATCCTCACATCCGTTATCTTTCCGTCTACTCCTCCTTGGACTGCTCACGCAAAAATTTCATCGCCGCTCTTGAATTCGAGTCCCGGGTGGTTGTCGAACCGCACGACCCCCACGGCGGCCCTGCCGCCCACTGCCTTCTTCACCGCGGCGACCCCATCGTGGCCGAAGCCCCCGCACAGCTCGATGGCCACGGTGCCGTCCTCAACCAGTTTTTTGGCGATCCGGGCCGCCTCCTGGTAATCCTTCACGCCCACGACAGCCAGATCGAGGGCAGGGGTTTCGACAACCGTCCGGTGCTTCTCGGGGTCCGACGCGGGCGCCACAAATACGAATGCCGCTTTTAACTTCATCTCAAAAACTCCTTTAGGTTGGTTTCTGCCCGGAGAGGGGGGCCGGCGATATCCGGTCAAAGATCCCCATCAATGTTTTTGTTAACCGAAACGCGCCTCGCCGCCCGATACCTGGCTGCGGCCGCCCTTTCCCCTATGGAGAGGGCATCCTCTCATCCATGGTCTATGAGGCAGAAGGCACCCCGGTTACTTCTCCGGATAGACCGAGACAGGCTCGGGCCATTTGAAATCCGGGACCAGCTTGTAGATCTCCGCGATTACCCCCAGGTCCTTGCGTGAATCCAGATAGGTATAGGTCAGGCCTTCCCAGGTACCTCCCTGAAGGATCGGCCGCCCCTTTTCCTGGTAAAACTTCACCGTCTCCTCGTAGTTTTCCGTGCCGAACGCCACGTGGTGCAGCCCTTCGCCGTGCTCCTTGAGGAAGCTTGCATAGATGCTTTTTTCGTCCTTGGGCTCGATGATCTCCCACTGGACACCGCCGATGTCGGCCAGGGCCAGGCGCATGGCATACTTCACCGGCTTTCCGTCGATGATCATGTCGCTCACGGTATCCGGGTTGAATTCGTAGACGGACCACGGCCCGATGCCGTAATCGTCGGCATATTTCTTCACGGTTGCGTCGCAGTCCTTCACCACCACGGCTATCTGCAGAATATTGGTAAAAACGGGTTTTTCCGGCATGATTAAATACCTCCAAAAGTTTTCACAGTAGGTTGCGTGGAAAACCTGCATCGTATAACCGTTTTCGTCCGATTTTACGATGCAGGCGCTCTGACGGCTAGAAAGCGGACCGGCTCAACAACCGGGTGACCAGCCAACGGCCACAATATGAAGACGCCCTACTGGAAGCTGTCGAAGTCGATATACGCATCGAACACCACAATACCGCCCTTTTTCATGAGCTGCTTCACCACAGGGAGCAACTCATCGATTTTTTCTTCCTTGTCGATGAATTCCGCAATCAGGGGCTGACAGACAGAAGCGGCGACACCCAGGTTAAGCGTTCTGCAAGCGAGGCAACAGAACCCGAAGCCCTCGGTTCCCTGGAAGACCATTGCCCCTGCGATACCCATTGCGTGAGCCTTTTTGATGATCACGTCGTACAAAAGTTCTTTTTCATGATGGGTATACTTGTTCAGATAAATTCTCAGTACCTTGCCTTTTCCTTGAAATTCCATATATACCCCCTGCGCTCCTCAGAGCCGTAGTTTTTTTGCTTTAAAAAACCCACACCCGCAGGTTTTCCGTCAGACGAGAAGATATCTTCAGACCGGGATACCCGGAATCCGGGTATCCCTCACTGAAGCAACCATCTGCTTTCCCTGCACGGCAGCCTTTTCTTTCTACTGAAAATATTGCGCCAGATTCAGAAACTCCGGCTTGAACAACAGATTGAGGATCAGGGTGCCGAAACAGATGGCTGTCGCCGGCGGATCGATGTGGGTGCTGCCGTGATTCCAGAACAGCCGCGCGCAGAACTCCTGGAGTATGGCGCCCAGCACCGCGGCAATGACCCCGACGACCGGAGAACCGGTCAGCAGGAAAGCCAGTGCGGCAAGGATGGCCTGACAGTGCCAGATGGGCACCTTCTGGACCGATCCGGTCGCGCACTGGAGGCAGATCAGGTTGAGGATCGCGATGGCCCACCCGATGATCAGGGGTACGACGAACGCGCCGGCGCCGGAAATCGTGCCGGCTGCGGCCAGCGGGTCAAGCACCGGCTTGATGACCGAGCAGAGCCCGACGGACAGGGCGCCCCAACCGATGGCCAGAACGATGAGCCTGCCCCAGGGAGACTGCCAGCCGGCCCATGAAATGGAGTAGTCGGCCGTACCTAGAAGACCGTTGTTTTTGATAGATTCCGAAGAGCCGAAGATTCCTTCCCGAAAACAGATGAATCTTACTATCAAACCGAGAATCAGCAGGTTGCAGGCCAACATGTCGGTCTGGTTGATGATGGGGATTTTCGCCTCCAACTGCAGGAAGGCGTGCGCTACCAGCGCATAGACCCCCCCCACGAACAGGACATCCCACGAGGTGTCGACAAGCGGGGAAAGGATATCTTTCGCCGCGCCGCCGGGATGGTTCTTCTTGATGCCGGCGGCATAGGCCGCGGCAGCGAGACCGGCGCCGAAACCGCCCACATGGGGTCCGAAAACCGGGCCCAGGCCGACCTGCAGCAGTATGAAGTCAGACCCGCCCGACATGACGATTACGCAGCCGACGAGAACGATGAGGGCGCACAGAATAACACCCCACAGCGCACCGAAAGCCGCCCCTGCAATACCCCCTCCGAAAACGAACAGAAGCGTCGTTGCACTCCATGGTTCCATAGGAGAACTCCTTTTCAGTATTTGATTCTTTTGTCACCGAACAACAGCGGAGTGATACGAAAACTGTCTGGAAAGCACAACAACAGAGCGCACAGTGTTCGTAGGCAATCCATCGAAATAAGGACGGAAGTCCGGGAAGGATCCCCTTCCCGGACTCTTTCAGTCAAGGTCGGCCTAACTCGGGCTCACGATGATCTTGATGTTGTTGTCTTTGTTGTTTACCAGTTCATCGAAGCCCTTCGCGACGATATCGTCCAGCTTGATCCTGCCGGTGATGAGGGGCTCTGCCTTCAGCTGGCCGGTTGCAAGCAGGTTGGCCACGCCCTGGAAGTCATCGACGGTGTAGGCCAGGGTTCCGATGACGACCTTGTCGGTGGCGCTGAGGCTGAAGAAGTTGAATTCGCTGGGTCCTTCGAAAATACCGACGATGACGATCTTGCCGACGTTATGGACCGACTCGACTGCCATGGGTGCGGTTTTTACATTACCGATGCACTCGAAGGAGACATCGGCGCCGCACTTCGTGCCGGTGATTTTCTTGATTTCCGCGATAACGTCGCATTCCTTCGGATCAAGGATTATATCGGCGCCGCACTCCTTGGCCAATTTCTTGCGGGCTTCAGCCATTTCGACGACTATGGCCGTGGATGCGCCGGCCGCCTTGGCGCACATGAGCGTACCGAGACCGATGGTGCCGGCGCCGTAGATGACAACGGTTTGCCCCAGGATGGAGCCTGCCAGCCTGACGGCCTTGAAGCCGGTGGCGAGGGGCTCGATGAGGGAGGCTGCCTGCAGGTCGAAGCCCTTCGGAAGCACGTAGCAGAGCTGCGCGGGCACATTGACATATTCCGCGAAGGCGCCGTCAGCCATCAGGCCGGTGAACGCCAGCTTTTCACACACATTGTAGCGGCCTTCCCGGCAGGGCAGGCAGACGCCGCAGTGCTGACAGGCATCCGGGGCGACCATGTCGCCTACTTTGACGGTGGTGACACCAGCGCCCACTTCCACGACTTCGCCGGAGAACTCATGACCGAGAATGAGCGGCGCCTGTGCGCCCGTCAGCGGATGGGGCTGGGTCGGGATGAAAATGGGGCCCGCCAGATACTCGTGCAGGTCGGAGCCGCAGATGCCGCACCAGGAGACCTTGATCTTTACCTCATCGGGTTTCGGTGCGCCCGGTTCGGGAGCATTCTCAATGCGGATGTCTTTCTTGCCGTACCATTTTACTGCTTTCATCATTGCATCTCCTTTTGTGTATGTGTAGTACGCCGTGCGGCGCCTGTGTAACCCTGCTGACCTGTCTCGCGGCGCGGACCCGGGAAACGGTCTGCCTCCCCGGTTCGCGCAAGGTCCCTAGAACGTCCAGATAAATCTCGCGTAGCCGGCGTTGGTCTTGGTGGTGTTTCTGCCCGTGATACCTTTTTCATACCAGAGAGCCAGGTTCAGCCTGTCGCTTATTTTGAACTGGTTGCCGAGACCCAGTGCGAGCTCGGATTGGCCCGAGGTCTTCACTCCGGTCGTCTTGTCTCTTCCGCTTTCCGTCGTCTGGTAATCGACCTTGAAGAACGGCTCGAGCTGGCTCATGACCTTGTAGGCAAAGACGGCGTTGGCAAAGAACACGTTGCCCTGCTCGGCTTCGACGCCGTTGTTCTTGTAGTCGCCCATGAACTTGTAGCCGACGTCACCGTCGAACGTGAAGTTGCCGATGTGGTAGTTGGTCATGTAGGCAATACTGTGGTTCCAGGAATGGCCGGACAGGTTGTCACTGCCGATCGGCAGATACAGCCAGTACTCCAGCACGTTTGTCCAGTTTTTGGTGGGCTTGTGCCATGCGACCAGACCGGTCTGGCCGTCGATCATGCCTGTTTCGCTCGTATTGTTTTTCATCTGAAGGTGTCCGAAGCCGAGCACCCCTTCCCAGAGGAAGCCGCACTTGTCCAGTCCGTCAATCTTGAAAATATGGACGAACTTGTTGATGTTCGCGAACAGGCTCCGTGCTCCGCTCTCGCCGTCCCACGCCTTTCCCTCGTCCCGCCAGGTGTTGTAGGAGAGCAGGAGGTTGATGCCGTCTTTCGGAATCTCGTCTCCCACCGGCAACTGATACTCGTGAGGAGCGATGACGCTATAGGGGATGATCCCCGCATGCGCTTTGCTGAAAACCCCACATAAGCAGACAGTTACTATAGCTGCCGCCATGATTGCAAAAGATACTTTTTTCCTTATCAAGTTCATATAAACCCCCTGTTAATTGAAATTGACTCAGCCCGCTTCAACTCCTTGCCAGCTCGTTTCCATCTGGACAGTGTCGATTGGGACCGGGTTGGCACTTCCCCGAGGTCTCTCGCAATCGGTCGCCATCCTTCGCACTGATTGGGCATCCCCCCACCCGGCCCTGCGCGGCATCTCCCTTTCAACTTCATCTTTTTCTCTCCTTTGCACGGTAATTTCCATTCCCAAGATGGTCATGGCTGTATTGCATCGTCATAACCCGCAACTTGTTTCCGGCGAAAAAAGTTGGGTGGTGAAGAGAGGGAGGAACATTCACCACCCCAGCACCATGATGTGGTGGAATGACATGGCTCCTGTATTTTTTCGCAACAGAATGAGCTTTTTTAGAACGCCTTTTTGCACACCTTAAGGGCAACTCCCATACCAACTGCCGGTCAAAGGCCGGCAACTGCCCGCAACAACACGAAATTGCTGATATATTTATTGAACGCCGGAATCCGGCAACTGATTGCGGCCTGTCCGGGCCGAACCGGATGTTTAATAATCAGACGGATAATCGCAGCTGGATGCTACAAGTGTTTCACCGGCGTCTCAGCTTTGCACGTCAGGCTTTCCTTTGGTAAAACGGTTTTTTTAAATACAGAAAACAAGGCAGGAACGGTCTTTTGCGGAGGCGAAGCGTTCAGAGGGCGGGAAAAACGAAAGGAGACGAGGCATGGTATTTTTTACATCCGATCCGATTGAACCGGGACGGGCCTTTGAGATGGTTGAAAGGAAGGACACCGGCTCGGTGCTTTTTCACTTTGCCGTGGCGAAAGCCAGGGAGTCGGAACACGGGACAACCAGCCGTATCAACTACCAGCGGAATGGCGACGTGGAGCGGAACCTGGAAGAGATTGCCGGAGAGCTGAAAGAGAAGTGGAACCTGACGGACGTGCTGCTCGTCAGGAGACAAGGCACGGTCGAAGTGGGGGAAATCATCTCGCTGGTCGCGGTCAGCGCCCCCGGCAGCGAGGCGGCTTTCGCCGCCTGCCGGTACGGACTCACCTGCCTCAAGCAGATGACGACGATTCAAAAAACGGAATTCTATTCGTAGAATTCCATGACATCAGTGGTGATGGCAACAGGTCGCCGAACAGGGTGTTACCGCCTCCGGACCGGCGGTTTCCCCCCTCTTGTTGAAGAATCCCAGCAGGCGGAGGCTGTTGAACACCACCAGCATGCTGACCCCCATGTCGGCGAACACCGCCATCCACAGGGTTGCCTGCCCCGCCAGCGCCAGGCCGAAGAACAGGGCCTTGGCGCCGAGCGCGAAGACCACGTTCTGGGTGATGATGCGCCAGGTCGCGCGGCTCAGACGGATGAAATCCGGGATCTTGTTCAGGTCGTCGTCCATCAGGGCCACGTCGGCGGTCTCCAGGGCCGTGTCGGAGCCTGCCGCACCCATGGCAAAGCCGATATCCGCCTTGGCCAGGGCCGGGGCGTCGTTGATCCCGTCGCCGACCATGCCCACCGGTCCGAGCCGCTGCAGCCCGGTAATGGCGTCCAGCTTGCCGTCCGGCAGC